>C687J35021_10002430_pt1 | contig 13206 bp, 16 predicted proteins | sample RifCSPhighO2_12_FD_35021 | JGI IMG/M metagenome (IMG submission 35021)
CTTCTCCAGTCTCAAGCACTGTTGTTTGGAATTAAACAGGCCATCGGGGAAAGCTAGTGTTCCAAACCTAACAAGCTTAGATAACATTGTCGAGGAGAGACCTCTAGCAAAGTCCAGCTAGAGGTGTTCCTTTAACCTCTAAAGCGGCTAAAGCCTGGTGTTTCATCCCAGGGCTAAAATGAAAACTCAAGCTCCTGGGCTTCCACACCTGAAAAGGAATTGTTGTGAGGATGAGCAAGCATCTTTTGGAGATTAAAGCGCCAGATTACTCCAACTCTCAAGGGAGACCCTTTGGATACAGGGAGTATGATGAAATTGTTGTCTATGAGATATATAACCTGTGGTTAGACGAGATGATGCCTCTGTTTCAGAGGGTAAATACAGCTCTTGTCTATGGAGGTATTGTCCAAATCAGGCTTCCATCTCCGCTGCTTGTGAGTGTCCCATTGATTATCTGGAAGACGTATCCTGACAAGGACAAGATAGCGAACGAAGCCGCCAGGGCTGGTTTCTACTTCCCTCTGGATATTCAGAAGGATTATGCCATAGTGGGTGTAAAATGACGGTTACAAGAAGCTGCGGGATGAAGCAGAGTGTCACGTTTCGCGACCTGGTACTTGATGAGTGGGGAATAGATACGTGGGAGTTAGATTCTCTGGTAGCTCTTGCGAGAAATAATGATGAGTACCACTGCCAGAACCGAGAGATATGGAACCGGTCTCCCAGGGATAGCGAAGATGCTGTGAGCGACTTTTATCGTGGTAATATGAAATACAGCGCAGAGATGCTTTACAAGCTGCCCCTGGACAAAGAGGTTAGCACCAAGGATTTCTGGGCAGACGATTACATTTTGGACACCGTTAAGATGATGGCTCCTAATCGTTACATACTGAACTACGGGTGTGGATTCGGTAACGAAGGTTTTTGTCTCTATAACGCGGGGCATCACGTGTTAATGGTGGATATTGACGCCCCTCATTCTCGCGTTGTTAGCCGGGTGGTACAGATGGCTGGCGACAGGAAGCTAGAGTTTCAATTCGTTCGTGGTGATAAGAATAGCATGCCTCGCCGGTACTACCATGTGATAGCGTGCAATCAGGTGATGGAGCATCTATGGGACCCTATAGCGACGCTGGAATGGTTCCATAAGCGGTTGTTTCCTAATGGGTACTTACTCGCGGGCTGTTTCTTTGATGACGGTGATGGGCGGTTCCCTTGGCATCTTAAGCACAACAATGTTTTTGGTAACACGGAGTATTGGCTTGACTGTGTTGAACGGACCGGGTTCTGTAGGGAAGATGTGAACGTGTGGAGGCGGGTATGAACATCAACAGGCTCATTGATGTAATGAATGTCGACCTGTGCAGCAATGGCTACCACCAGCTGACACACGAACGTTGGGGTTCTGTATGTCAGGAGGAGGGTTTATTGCTCTACTCCCTGGTAAGGTGTTATCGTCCTGAGTTTATCATCGAGACGGGCTGTGGATACTCTACTCTGTACCTGGCTCAAGCGTTGTCAGACAACGGTATGGGTGAGATGGTGACATTAGATTTTGATGGGTTCGGTTTAGAGCGAGCGAAAGAGTGGTTAAGTGACGCCTTATTAGAGCGTATGTGTCAGCCAATCTTGACGGAGTGCTTGTCTTGGCTTGGGAACAACCAACGCAAGGTTGATTTCGCGTGGCTTGATTCGTGTCATGATTACGAGCACGTGCTTAAAGAGATGTGCCTGATACACCCTAGAATGTCGGGGGACAAGTGGGCAATCGCTACACATGACACCTACGCTACTGGCTCTGGCAAGGCAATGCAGGAATATTGTAAAGTGAATGGCTTGAGTTACTTTCACTTCCCCACGTTACGAGGTGTGGGACTCGCAGGCCCAGGTGCGAAATCATAAGACCGTTGGGGGAACCGTTATGAGAATCCTATACTTGGACTCGCACGTAACCGACTATGGCTCCGCAATGCTATGGGACGGGCTGTGCAGGGTGTTAGGGAACGAGAACGTGGTTGTGTTCCCTCCCAAGTATACATTCTACCACAGACCCGACTGGAGTTGGGTGCCAAGGCGTGAAGAACATGGTGTCAAGAGCGAGGTTGAGTTAAGGCAAGCACTGGACACGTTTGACCTGATAGTATTAGCTAGTATCCGAGAGGAAGCTATCTTTGGATTGCGTATGGCGTTAGCTACTTGGCGGGTTCCTCCCCCGTTGGTAGTGCTTGATGAAAACGAGGACGCAAGGCTTCATAGTGATTTGGTGAAGGAGTTCAATCCTGCTTGCTACTTTAAGCGCGAGATGCTTCTGAACCGAGCTTATCCTGATAACTGCTTCCCAATGCCGTTTTCTTTACCGTTGGAGTCTGTAGGGGATGCGGGGGAGCGTGAAACAGATGTTTGGTGTGTGTTTGCGGATAACTACCCTGAGAGAAGATGGGTAGATTGGCTCGTTGGCAGTTTGGGTATGTCATTTNTTCGTACCTATTGCCACTACCACAGGGGCGTTGACTATGATACCTACATGGCAGAGCTTCGCAAGTCCAAGATGGGGGTTTCGATGCGGGGGTTCGGCTTTGATTCAACCCGTCACCTTGAGATTCTAGCATCTCGAACGATGTTGTTGAGCGCTGAGACCTGCCAGTTGAACCCATATCCATTGATTGACAGGGTTCATTGTGTCTACTTCCATGAAGGAAATCTGGCTTGGCTAATTGGGTACTATCTTTCAAATAGCAGCTTGAGATGTGAGATTGCTAATAGCGGATGCGAATACTACAAGAAGTATCATACCACACAAGCGAGGGCAGAATACTTCCTTGAGAGGGTCAAGGGCTTTCTGTTAAAGGAATTAAATAAGGAATTAAATGGGGTAGAGTCAACTACCCAAGGCTAAAGCCAAGGGCTTGAGTGCCCTGGTTCACCGTGAGTTTCTCGCTTCATCGGGCCTGTCCCCGAAATCCTTAATCGGGGAGCTGTTTGTTACCGCCGCACCTCCACGAAGGGCCGAAGCAGCCCTGTACCCTAATTACACCGTAATGTTTATGGGATTATCAAGGAAAGGAGGGCTAAAGCTTATGAAAAGCATCACCATAGGCATTATTACCTTTAACGGGGCGCATAGGGTTCATAACCTCTTGCGTTCTATCGAGAAGTGGAACGACGTACCTTCTGGGTATCGGGTTCACACGGTACTTGTAGATGATGGTAGTACTGGCGGTAAGAGAGACGAGTCGTTATGGGTAGCGACACACCACCAGGTTCCTCTGCTGCCGCACAATGGGAACAAGGGGATTAGCAAGGGGTGGAATGATTGCTGCAACTACGCTGACAGTAACATTATTGTGTTGCTAAACGATGACATCTTAGTGGCTCCTAATTGGTTGACCTGTATGACGCACTTTCTTGATAACAACCCTCACGCGGCGGCTGTTGGGTGGAGCTTCTACTTCATTGTGTCGGAGGATATTGAACTAATCTTGGAATCCGACACGCCTCTGGTTATCACTCGCGACCCGATTCACAAGGGGTTTCGCACGGACTGGAACCCTTCTGAAAAGCCTGGTAGAGTTATGGTCGCGGTGGGGAGTTGTTTCGCTTTCACCAGGGAGAAGTATGAGCTTGCTGGTGGGTTTGACGAGAGCTACAAGAGTTTCTATGAGGAATCGGACTTTGGTGTCTCACTTGCATCTAAAGGTTATGCGTCTTACATGCTCTCATATCCGATGCTGTACCACGAGTGGGGAAAGACATTTGCAGAGAATTCCATAGAACTGAAACCTGCAAAGCGTATGGACGAATCCAGAATGATTTTCATCAAGAAGTGGGGTGGGGACTTGAAAGAGTCCGACAATCGCCTCATGCCACAGATTACACCGTTAGAAACACACTGGTTAGACAGCAACCTCAAAGAGTGCTCAGAGGTTATTCGATGATTCGCAGAGACAAGGACCCCTGGGGAGACTCGCCTGGTATCAGATTAGGTGGTTTAGCCCCTACTGATACGGGGGACACCCCTATGATTGCGCTTCACGGTCTAACAACAGTAAGAAATCCTCTTAAAATCATCTACAAGAATACCATTTCCAAGGCCCTGGGGCGGGTTGGTAAGCCTGTGCGTGTGCTACAGGTGAGTTCATGGCGAGAACAGTGTGGAATCTCAGAGTATACCAGGACACTGACCGAGTGGTTCCCTAAGTGGATACAATGGGACGTATTGAACTGGAAGGACTTGCTATCTCTAAGGTACGATTTAGGGAAGGAATTAGATTACGACATCATCCACTTTCAGTACGAACCTGGGTTAGTGGGTGACATGGATTTGCTTGATAGGGTATGCAGAGAAGCATCGTCCAGGATAGTATTCACGGCTCATTACTATGATAAGGAACTGGAACGCAGGTTTCGACACTACGCCGGCCTGGTGATTGTACACAACAAGAGCCTGGTAATACACAAGAATCACTTTTACATGGTTCAGGGGTGTCCTGTGTTTGATGAGTTGGATAGAAAGGAATTCAAGGAGATGCGCCGCCTTCTTGGGATTCCTTTAGATGCCAGGGCGATAGGCTCCTTTGGGTTCTTGTCCCCTTGGAAAGATATTCCCGGTGTCATAGAAAGTCTGGCTCCTTACATTCATATAGACCCAGAGTTAAGCCTGGTATTATTGCACTCTATCCATCCAGGGATGTCCGAGTATGGGACTCAATCGGTAGGCAGGATTTTTAATGCGATAGCAGGCCACAGGCTAGGGAACAGGGTAATTTTCCTGCACGGCTTCTTGGACAAGCCGCTAATCAACCGTTATCTTCAGTGTTGTAATATAGGGATGCTTTATTCTGGTCAGGCGGTTTCTCTTGGCTCTTCGGCGGTTTCCAAGGAGTTTGTAGCCGCCAGGTGTCCTCTTGTGGTATCAGACACAAACCACTACGGGGACTTAGAACATGGTGTAGAGAGGGTTTCTGCTGGTGACATGATGGGGTTGATATACAGGACGCTTTCAACATTGTATGACGATATTTCGCTTAATAGGTTAAGGGATGGACAACGTCAGAATTATGAAAGCATCAACTACCGCAGGGTTGCCCTGCTTCACGCTCACCTATACCAAGAGGTGTTGTCATCATGATAGGTATTGCAGAAGGTATTGCAGAAGGTATTGCAGAGCGCGTGAGGATTGAGTTTGTCATACTCTCAGAGGTTTTGAGCTCCCGTGTCGTACACCTGCTAGGCATATTCATAGCGTGGTTGAGCTATAGCTATACTATTAGTTGCGTCCGTACAGAGCGCACCCCTCACCCCTGGAAACGCAGAAGGAGTAAGGCATGACACGGCTTGAAGCTGTACATTATGTGAAGGACGGTATAGCTAACCTGGGCAGGACGGTATCCGATGACCTTATCACGGATACTATTATCTATGATTGCATTAACCAGTCGATGGATGCTGTTGCCATAAGGCTTAGCATCAACCCTCAGATGCAAGCGTTAGGGCGCATCAGTGGGGCGTGGGAGTACGCCTTACCAGACGATGTGTTGCACGTGCGCAACCTGTTCTTCTTCGACGATGATAGCACCTGGCAGGAGGTACACTACGAGGCCCCGGACAAGTTCCTGTTGGAGTTTGATGAGACGGATACTGACGATGAACCTGACCTGTTCAGCATCTTCGGGAGGATGGGAGAGGTCTACCGGTTCAGCACAGAGTCTGCTATTCCTGTCAACAAGTTTGCTCATGAGTTCTACGCAACTGCTGAGAGTACCACAACGCTCATCTGCCAATCTGCAAGCTTCGGTATGGTAGAGTCGGGGGAACGAATCCTGCGTGGTGATATCGTGAACAATATTAACGATGACTCTTGGGGGTTTGTGGATTACCTCGACTTCACCACCGCTAAGTACACCAACGCAACGGGTGTTGGGATGACCGCAACCAGTAGTACTATCACCGACGCGGCGTTAGCAGGCGAGAATATCGTTGCGGGTGACGTGGTGGTACGTACCGCCAATAACTCTTATGCCTTTGTGACTGCATTCTCGGGGTCTACCATCACCTATACCAACATGCAGGGAAGTAGCCCGTCCTTTGCTAATGCGGAAGCATACAAAGTTGGCACGTCTGACAGAATAGTGTTACAGCAATATGGTTCCTCTGTGGGCGGGCTTCGCGAAGGCTCTGACCACACCTTTGAGTGTAACGATTCTGGGCTTGTAGCCGCTGGCGCAACGTTCACCAGCGACGACAACACCAATGATACTATGGCAAGGCAGGACTTGGGTGGTTGGGATACAGATACCATCACTACGAGCATGATAGCCCTTACGAACACAGGTAAGAGTGGTAAGATTTACAGTGTTGCCACTGATACTATTCAGGTAGATTATTGGGTCGGGGGACCCCCAAGCAACGGGGACACCGTTACGTTCAAGACTTCCGACAAGTTCAGTATCGAGAGCAAGTTCGCTACCAAGGACACGCTTTGGATAAGCCCTGTCCCCGACGAAACCGATGTGGGGATTGAGCGGTTGCGATTGCTCTATATCCCTGTTCCTACAAAGCCCGATAGCGATACTGACCCGATAGTTATACCAGACCGTCACCGGGAGGAATTCTTTGCATGCCTGGATTGGATGGTAAGCAGGAGAGCGGGTATCTTCAGCCAGGCAGAGATTATCAATTACCTGGGGGTATACGAGAAGTCTCTCAGGGATAGCAAACCGATTGCAGAGCGTCCCTCTGGGCAGCGCAGAACTATAGCGCAGGCTCGGTATGGGCGACGAGGAGGTAGCAAGTGGGGTGCTAGAGGTATTACTGCTACCTGGGACCATTAACCCTTAGCCCTTAACCTTAACTATGGCACAGCAGGCTAAATGCTCAGATGGAGCTTAACTAGCCGCTGGTGCTTAGAGAGAAACAGGTGAAACAACCATGAGTTTCAGAAACAGAACCTCGGTGGCGTTTGCTCCGAGTTACTTTATGGACAGCTCGTCATTCGCCAATCAGGTACGGGCTTTCCTGGGCGCAGAGAAGGACAAGGCCTCTGATGCTCATAAAGAGGTAGCTCGCTTTCTGGTGTTGGATGCCGACCTGGGAGGTAGCGCCCACGATGGGGCTATCACAGGTGGCGTCGCCATCATGTATGAGACCGCGGCCCCGGCTGCTACAGACCAGGCGAGGCTTCTCAGGCTAGAAGGTCTCAATTCAGCGGTTGAGCCAACCACTTATGCAGCATTGGACATCATTACGTCTACGCTTACGGATGCTTCCGAAGGTGGAACGTTCCTCATCTCAACCATGCAAGCGGGAACAGTCACTGAGATTGCCCGCATGAGCACCACCACAAAGTTCACCACTGCGGGATTTGAAGTTGAGCAAGGTGCAACGGGTGGTGCGGCAGCTTTCACGGTAGACAACGACGATGTCGACCAGATAGCCATAAGCATTGAGGCTGCTAACACGACAGCGGACATCATCAACTTTGATGCTGCGGCGTTGACCACAGGTAAGGCGATTGACATCAGCAACCTGGCTGCCATCACCACAGGTAAGGCCATCCACGTGGATGCTACAGGGATTACCCATACATCGGGTGTCCTGGTGCATCTGGATTCCGCCGGAACGGTCATTACAGGTGGTGGGCGTATCTTCATGTCTGACCACACGGGAACGACTACAACCAGTGGAGTTCTGAACGAACTAAAATCTGCAGCTACGGATGAAACCGTTATCGTTCAGATACTTGCTTCCTCTACACTACTAGCAGGTAAGATGCTTAACCTGTCTGGTGTGTCCATGACGACAGGGACAGCCCTTAGTATTGATAACCTGAACGCTCTGACCTCTGGGTTGGGTGTGAGTGTCACCTCTACCGCACCGGCTATCACGGGTGCTGGACGACTGTTCTCTGTGTATCATAATGCTACCACAACCAGTGGTGGAACCATCGCCGAAATCAGGTCCGCCGCGACTGATACAACGAAGGTGCTGCAAGTCACCAGCGCAGGCAGTGGAAACGCTGCTGATATTGATGGGCCTGTGGACATCAATCCCATTGGCTACTACAACACCCAAGAGGGTTTGAGCAGCCGCTTTCGATTGGTGTGGGTGGCTGGTCAACGCGGGAAGCCTGGACTCAATGCTGATATTCTGAGTGCTACAGAAGCTACCCGCGAGATTGCCGACCCAGACTTTGAGATTCTGGGAACCAATTGCGTTTCGACTTGTTCCACCTTTGATGCTGAGGGTGGAATCATTCTCACAACGACAGCGGTTGCTGCCGACCAGGTTATCCTAGCACCCCATCTGGATGCTAATCAAACCGCTTGGACACAGGTGACATGGGGAACTGACCAGCAAACTCGATGGGAATGTGTCATCACAGACATTTCCTCGCTTGTCGACAGTATCGTGTGGGCAGGTCTGAAATTGACGAATACCGCTGTAGTTGCTACTGATAACGACCAGGTGTTCTTCCGATACGAAGAAGGGGTTCAAGCTGGCAACTGGCAGGCGGTTTCCTCTATCGGTGGAGTTGACGNTGCGGCTGATGCTGGCGTTGTAGCTGCTACTGGCACAGTTTACCATTTCCTCATTGACATTGCATCTGACCGCACCGCTAAGATGTACATCAACGGGGCTCTGGTCAAGACGACTACTGCATTGACGAACACTACTGACTTCATTCCCTACATTGGGATTGAGGTTCAAACAGGTGGAGCGGCGGGGGCAAAGGCTGTTTCCGTACGCGGCCAGGCTGCTAGTCGCAACTTCGCATAATGAAAACAAGGTTTTAGGGGAAAGGGGCAATAACGATGGCAGATATTTCAGATTCACGAGTAGAGTTTCAGACCGACAAATCGCGGGGGATTCTCACCAGGCTCACACAGAGGGTAGAATCCCTCAAACAAGAAGTAGCGCAGGCTCAACAGCAGGCCACAGTATGGCAGACCAGGCTTGCTCAGACCTCAGCTGCTATGAACGAAGTAGGGAAGCTGCTCACCGAGTTTGCAACCGAAGCGGCTGTGGAGTTAGGGATGGATGTATCCCGTCCATTTGAGTATAACCCTACTACTGGTATGCTCTACTACACCGATATTGAGAAAGGTAAGGAGTAACACTATGGCTGATATGCCGAAAACACCAAAGTATGTACTGAAGGACGGAACGGACTCTGCCGCTAAATTCAATCCCAAGGCCAAGGGCGGAAGCAAGCCCAAGGCAACACACAAGGCCGGCGTTGCGGATTCTAACGATAAGGCCAAGCGATATAACCCGAAGGGGTAATGGGGTATTCAGATGGCAGTATACACCTTTGATTTCGATGGCACATTGAACCGGCACCCGGAGCGGTTCGCCCCCCTCGTTACTGCCATCACCGCTTCGGGTCACCGGGCAGCGGTAGTGACTTCCAGGGAATCCGATAGAGGTATAGCGGAGTACCTGGAAGCCCACCGTTTCCCAAAGATGGAAATACACGCGAGAGAGCAATCTATCTGGCCGGGGCCGATATGGAAAGCCAGGAAGGTTGAATCGTTAGGGGCTTCCATGCATTTTGACAATGACAGTACGGTACGGCCTGCTGGGATCCCTGTGATGCTGGTGTCATCGGGCGATTCGCCGTATGGCAAGGTAGCATCAAGAAAGATGTAATATGGATTCGCTGTGGATATTCCTTGGTCAGATTGAAATTCTCCCGTTGATTGAAAAGTGGGGGATAGCTGCTGGGTTGTTGGGATTACAAGCTCTGATTGTGAAGTACTTTATTGACAGTCAGAAGACCTATCTAACCCTTATCACAACCTACATCGAGGCAGGCACAACAGCTTCGTTGAATCTAGCCAAGACTATAGATTCATTGAGATCCTCGCTTGAGTCTGTGAAGATATGCCCTATTAGTGATTTGAGTCCAGACGCGTTAAAGATATTGAGCGAGTCTGCTATTCTCAAGTTTTCCAAGTATAAGGAGTAACAGTAATGGCAAAAATGGCAAAAATGGCAAAAATGGCAAAGGCAAGCAAGACTAAGCGCAGTAAAAAGGGCGTGAGCAAGAAGAAGTATGGTGGCAGCAAGAAGAAGCCCAAATCTAACCCTGAGATGATGATGTCCGAAGACGAGATGATGCCGATACACAAGCAGACGGGGAAGGGCATGAAGGGTAAGAAAGGCATGAAGTGAGTTTGTAATGGACAGTATAAGGTAAGCTTTACGCCAGGGAGGTGGTTGACGTGCCGTATACAGTGAAGAAGGGTTCAGGCCCGCGTCCCTGGAAGATAGTACGTAAGGACACGGGGAAGGTTGTAGGAAGCAGTACCAGCAAGGCAGAAGCTCAAGCATCCGTGCGTGCGAGGTATGCAGCGGAGGGGGGCTATGAGATGGGTAAGCGCAAAGGGAAACGTAAACCAGCCGTAAACCAGCCGTAAACCAGCGAGGAAGAAGAAGTAATGCCACGACGTAACCGTCTCACCATCAGCAACTTCGGGTTGGGAATGATACGCGATGCTGCGTTAGAGCAGGATGGAGCCTACTCGCTCTACACGCTCAAGAATGCAGACATCGTGTATGACGGGGTGTTTGCGTACCTTCGTAAGAGGCAGGGAAGTGATGCCTATAACGCAACGGCCTTTGCTGCTGAGACGAAGCAGATACACCACTTCATAGATTCCAGTCAGAACGAGAGGTTGCTGGTAGTAGCGAACAACAAGCTCTACCGGTTAGCGACAGATGGAACGGGGGCGCTGGCAGAAATCAAGCTGAACGGGACTACATCTCATGTGATGACGACTCCCCCGTATCCCTTTGTAAATGCTGGGGATAGATGTTTCTTCTCAGATGACAACGATTGGCACTGGGTGGATAACACGTCTCTGGCGGCGAATACGAGTTATCAGGCAGGAATTGATAAGCCTGTCAACGCTTTACAAGTGAGTACCGGGAACGTCGAAAGATATTACCCGACACCCCCACATGCTGGCTCCCAGACCATATCCTCATCACAGACAAAACTCGCTCAATCTTTTAAGGTAGGAGTGTTGACAATTACAGGGGCAACCCAAGCAAATCCTTGTGTGTTGACTATTACAAACCACAGGTTACAAACGGGGATGCAGCTAACCATCAGTGGCGTGGTCGGGATGACCGAACTAAACGGGAACACTTATACTATCACGGTTACTGGCGCAAATACTGTGAGCTTGAACGGGATAGATTCGTCAGGATATGGGGCTTACGTGTCTGGTGGGACAGCAACCATAGAGGATATGGTATACATCACGAGCGGGTTCCTGGCTCATCCTTACAAGGGTGCGGGGAATAACATCGGGCACATCAGATTCCGTGTCGAAACCGACAGTTCGGGAAGTCCAAGCGGAACACTTGTTGAGAGTAACGCTTATACGACATGGATAGAGCTTGGCTCCATTACAGATGATACGGATTACTATGTAGAGCTTGAGGGGAACCAGGAGTTTATAGCTGGGACAAGTTATTGGCTTGTGATGGAAGCAGACAATCAATATATCTACGGGCCGGGGGCAAACATCGGGTGGTACTACGATACCATCACTGGGTATGCGAATGGGGTCGGCAAAGGCTATGATGGGAGTACGTGGGTAACGCTTGGGCCAGACCAAGATTTCATTTTCGTGGTGATAGGGCAACAGACGTGGAGCAATGTATACAACTACAAGTTTGGGTATCACACAACGGATATTCTCGATGAGAGCTTGCCATCGGATGAAACGCCATACTATGCGATTGATGCTTTCATAGGTGTGTTGCATGGATTTGGGACGGCTCCCGGGGGTGTAGACGAACACGCATTCTATCGTACTGCATTAGGAGGAACAAGTTATTACCACCTGCAGAATGTTTCGATAGATTATCTATGGGTATACGATGGAGTAAGAGACGACTCGCTTGTGAACCCAATACAGACAGCAGACCACTATCGCTTGAGCGATGAGCACGATACAGAGCGTTCTCCTATACGGCTAGAGTTCTGGAAACAGCGGCTTTGGGCAACCGTAAGCGGTGAGGATAAGGTACGCTTCAGCAAGGTGTTGGAAGAAGATGGCTCATTGGGGGAGACAGGGAACCCCTCTCTGGTTGCTTTCCCCGCCGACAACTTCATTGACGCTAAGACATCGGGCTACGTGCAAGCTCTCAAGAGGTTGGGGCAAGACGCCTTGGCAGTGTACTATGACGATTCCATCGGCATCATCTACGGGGCAGACCTCGCAGAGAATCCACCGACGGACCTTCAGTTCCGAATGATACTTTACGATGATGGACTGATAGCCCCCAGGGGGGTTGCGGACTTCAGGGGGATGCATCTGTATCTGAGCAGGCATGGAGTATTCACCTTCAATGGAACGGCACAGACGGAATCTATCACCTCTGGATTCCTGCAATCTATCCTTGACGGAATCTCAGATACGAACCTGGCCTTATCCATTATGGGAGAGCGGGACGGCGAGTTGTGGCTGCTGGTAGATGCCGATGCGGATGGAGAGCTAGAGACGTTCCTGCTATTTGATACGAAGCAGAAGCGTCCCACGTGGCGGCAGTACGAGTATAACTTTAACGCCAACGACTTCGTAATCCTGGACAGTGGGAATTACAAGAACCGTGTGATTGTAGCGACTGACCTCAGCGACTTCAAGCTCCGGCGGTTGCATTCGGGTAACGCTGATACTTCAGTTGCGGGGGCTGACGTAGCAGTAGAGGCAACCCTGGAAACTCACCCGATGCGTTCGATGGCGGCAACCCAGGGTCATGCGCTCAGGGAACGTAGCCGTTACATCGGGGCGGGGATATTGCCCTACTTCCCGACTGCAACGGTTCCAACGTTTACCACGACCATAACGGACAGGGTGGGGAGTACCACGACATTGACGAATGACTTTGCTCCTTCCTCGAATACTGATAAGCGGGCGTTCCATGTGGGGTTGCCCCGGATTGCTTCCGAGGAGGCCAGATTGAAGATTGCCTGGAGCAGCGTCAACAGAGACGAAATTCGTGAAGTATCCTTTGATTGGTTAGAGCTATAGGAGAGACCGTCAACTACCCAAGGCTAAGGAATTTAATAAAGCCAAGGGCTTGAGTGCCCTGGTTCACCGTGAGTTTCTCGCTTCATCGGGCCTGTCCCCGAAATCCTTAATCGGGGAGCTGTTTGTTACCAGCGTCCCTCCACGAAGGGCCGAAGCAGCC
>C687J35021_10002432_pt1 | contig 13204 bp, 11 predicted proteins | sample RifCSPhighO2_12_FD_35021 | JGI IMG/M metagenome (IMG submission 35021)
AAGGATGTTGTCCTGCTGTTTCTTCACAGTAATTGTGCGCAGCATCATAAAAAATAAAACTAAAAAAAGGTTGTTTTTTATTCCTAGACAATAAAAATGTTTTAAATGCTTGGGTAATAGCACGATCACGTGCAATGGTTGTTNCTCCTGGCATACGNATNATAAGAGGTTTGACTTCTCGAAAAATNGTTTGATCAAATGCTGGGAAATTAAGCTGCGCGCTTGAAAAGATAGCTATCTTATAGTTTGCTTGATTAAATTGATGAATCAATACTGGTCCGCGTTGCTGCTTTAAAAAAGCGTTCCAATAATTGGCTGGTATCCCATAAAATAATGAAAATAAGCCAGCTTGAGTACAGTTGCCACCACTCCAATGATTTAAAAAATTGGATGATTGTTTAGCAAATTGAGCAATATGCGGGGTAATGCGAGGAGTCATCGCATCAAAGCGCCAGGCATCGATACCAATCATAACAACATTGAGCGGCAACGAAGGTATCTGACATTGCAAGATCTGCTTAGGATATTTCAAAGGACGGTTTTTTTCATATAGTTGAAAATCAATTGCACCTGATGATGTTTCTACGTGTCTAATCTTATCGTGAATAGGAAAAACGACATGGAAAATCTCATCGTAATAAGGAATAAATCGAGTAGCTTTTACCATTAAATAGTTCATGCTCGTTTGCTTGAAGTTATATCTGGTAGAAGAAGTCCTGACTAGAAAATTTAATCCATAAGAACTGATGATACAAAAAGCAATAATGATTAATATTGTCTTAGGCCAGGTACGTGGATAATCTTTTGTGATATGTTGTAAGACTTGCCAACCAATCATGCTTTCGATTAACAATAATATGATACCCGCATTCACTAACCAAATGATTTCTGAAGATGATAAAGGAATAACGTGTGAAAAAGCATTCGCTTTAAAAACTTCCCATCCAACCGCTGCATAATGCATATGGTACATATTAAAAATCATGCTATCAGCAAGAAGTGCAAACACTAAAATAGAATTGATAAAAATAGAAATCAAAAAAACAATCCAAAAGCGCGGGGATGCCATAGCTAATATAATAACGACCAAATAACCGAATAAAAATAAAATACTAATTTGTGCAATAAAAGAAATCGCTAAAAAAGCCCAAATAAAAAGGGCCTCGAATACACTATTAGTGATAGCATTAAAATTTGGCAGAATATGCCTATAATTAAAAGCGACCAATAAGGAGAGGATAATATTGATTAGAAAAAAATAAAGTATAAAGCGGCATAAAATTCGGCGAGATTCCATCGCAAATAAGTTAGCCATTATTTTCCTTATGTGGCTGCCATTAGACTAAAACAAGAGCATTTATTACCCCAGTATAACTAAAAAAATAAATTGGAAAAATAGGTTTTGCTTTAAAGTGAGTCTGGAATAAAAAAATGTGCATTTATTTTTATTCGACAGTAAACGATGATCCGCAACCACAAGTCGTTTTAGCATTTGGATTACGAATAATAAATTGCTCGCCTTCGATGTCTTCTTTATAGTCAATCTCAGCGCCAGTTAAATATTGAACACTTAGCGAATCAACTAGCAGTTGTACCGTTGTTGTACCACTGGCATCGCCTTCATCATCGCCTTCATCATCGCCTTCATGTTGGCTATCTGTTATTTTAATTAATCTAGAAATAATAATATCATCTGGCTGACTTTCTTCAGAAAAAGTAAATCCATATTGAAAACCAGAGCAACCGCCTCCGGTTACATAAACACGCAATTTCAAATTTAAATTGCCGTCTTCTTTCATTAATTCCCAAACTTTGGTTGCAGCATGTTCAGTAAAGATAAGTGGCTGAGACATAAGATCACACCTTGTTTAAATGATGCTATATNATANCATATGACGATGACAACATATCAAAAGGCATAGCGTAACAATCATCGGCAAATGGCGTGATTTTATCAATNGCGCAAATTAATAAACCTGGTGCAAGTTTTAACTGAGGATAAGTTTGGCGAAAAGCTTGTATACCGCGTAAATCATTTTTTGTAGGTCGTGTTTTACATTTAATCTCAATAGGATAATACATATTATCCATTTCTAGCAACAAATCCACTTCTGCTCCCGCATGTGAACGCCAATGATAAATAGCAGGATTGCCATGCAATAAAGGTAACTGGCGAAGAATATCATTTACCACATAAGTTTCAAATAATGCACCAAGCTTAGGATGTCCCAACAAAGCATTTGGTGTAGAAATATGCATTAAATGGCAAGCTAACCCGGTATCGATAAAATAACCCTTTCTTTTCATGCTAATACGCTTTATTGTATTTCCTGAATAAGCAGGAAGCTCTATCCATTGATAAGTGCTTTTTAAAAGATTTAGCCAACGTTGCGCCGTTTGCGGTGAAACACCAATCTCTCTTCCCAATTGGGTAAAATGAATTTCTTGAGCTGTTAGGTTTGCCACCAGTTGTACAAATCGAGAAAATTCTTGTAAATCGCTTACTTCACTCAACAAACGGACATCCCGCTCTATATAAGTACTGAGATAAGAACTAAGCGCATCCGATTGTAATTCGTTAGCAAGATCAATCAACCCGGGATAACCACCTCTCCAAATGACTGAAGCAAGCAGTTGCTCGATTCTTGTTGATGCTTTGGTTAAGAATTGTTGTGGGTTTTTAAAATAATCAACTACCCAACTCGANGCCTCATCATAACGTTCTGCTAACGTCATCGGATAGAGTGATAAAACAGCAGCACGACCCGCTAAACTTTCAGAAATATTTTTTATTACATTTAAATTTTGTGACCCTGTGATCCAGTATTGGCCTGGTATTTTCTTTTCATCAATACGACGCTTAATAACTGATAATAATTCTGGAGCATATTGAATTTCATCTAATATGGCTGGTAGTTGTAAGTGATTTAAAAAGAGCTCTGGATCTTTTCTAGCATTGCCAATATCAATGGTAGGGTCAAAAATCACTTGTTGTGCNCCAGGTAACAAGTNTTTAAATAATGTACTCTTTCCNACTTGACGAGCGCCTGTCAAAACTATCGCGGGAAAAACAGTCCCTAACTTTCGTAATTTCTCTTCTAAAAGGCGTTTTTTATATTTCATCCTTGAAATATAACCATAATACGGTTATATTTCAAGGTAAATAAGCGTGTACAGGAGTTACAAATCATGCTTTGGATAAAATCTTTCCATATTNTTTTCATGGTCACTTGGTTTAGCGGATTGTTTTATCTACCACGTTTGTTTGTTTATCATACTCTTGCGACTGATAAAATTAGTATGGATCGTTTTAAGATAATGGAAAGAAAATTATATTTTGGCATAGCTACACCTGGTGCAATTTTTACCATTTTATTTGGGTTGTGGCTCATTGGTTTGAATCCACATGCTTACATGCAAATGGCATGGTTACATATCAAATTAAGTGTTGTGTTCTTACTCCTTCTCTATCATATTTATCTCGGATTATTACTGCATGATTTCAAAATAAATAAAAACAAGCATGGACATGTTTTTTATCGCATATTAAATGAAATTCCTGTGATTTTTTTAGTCGTTATTGTCGTACTCGCCATTGCAAAACCTTTTGGGATTGCGTAGAGGATGGCTGAGTGAGAGGATGATGAAATAAACCATTTGGATTTAAATGAGAAACTGATTCATTTATTTCGGTATGACTTGGTTTATTCTTTTTTTTTCTTCGCTGATTTACTCTTTGCATAGTATTATCCGATGGCATACCAGAATAATTTTCAATAATAGTCAAAGGAACTATTGGCCTTATACTTTCAACACTATCATCTTTACATTTCTCTTTTGAAATAACCTGAAAATCATCTTGAGAAAGTGTTAAAGAATGCGATTCTGTTTGCATGGGTGNCCGAAAAAAATCTTGATNCAATTCTGAATGAATNTCACTGATTCTCGCTTTGTCGAAAATAACAATTTTAATACGTGCTCTTGCAGTAAAATTATCTATTCCACTTAGAATCTCATCAAGATTTTCTGTCAAAACAATATTTAATACATCTCTAGATGCTTGTGATAAGATAAAATTTGGTAAATAAGGGCTAATTGCCTGTAATCGTTTAATAGAAGGTGTTTCTCTTATCTTGCGAATTTCAGCAATAGCAACTTGAATTGTTTCTCCATACATATCAAAAAAAAGCTCCACTGCTGGTTTTCGCATAAATGCTGATGATGATCGCAAATTTTCTTCTAACAAGATGGTCTTTATTAATCTTACAGGGGGAAATACGTTTATTTCCTTAAAAGCTTTTTCCAGACGACCACGTGTCTCAGGATGACGTAACCGTGGAATAAGCCAGTCACACATTTGTTTTAATGCGGTTTCCACCACTAAGCGACTATGATAAAATATATCAATACCTGATCTATTACCAGGCAAAGGCTTATCAAGCAATTGAGCCAACATAATATAATGTTGGAACAAAAAACCAAACAAGGCGTCATCAATAAAATTATTTTCTACATGTGCTATTTTATATACCACATCATTACACAAGTATCGAGTGATTAAAAATGAAAGCCCCAAACCAAAACAAAAAGCATTATTTTTAATTAATTCCTGATAACGGTGGATGGTACACAACCCCGCTGATCCCAATTTATATTCAACAAAACATTGTCCATAAACAAGCGAGCGCAGAGGAATGTCTAGATAACCACCTAAAGGCAAAGAAGAAGAAATGATATTAACCGTAATAATATTACCTAAATAATAAAAAGGACTCGCCAAACCTGCTCTTATCATCGCTGTATCACCACAAGGACAAGCTGGCACAATGACATCTTGCGTATTTTCTGCACTTGCTTTATTAATACATAAATTATAAATCGTGTTATCCACAAACATAGATAAAGCNGTGCGCGCAATAAANAGAGTAGCCATCATATCGAATGCTTGTTCTGCTGGTGATTCTCTTATATTTAAAAAAGTTTTTCGTAAAGTAGGCTTTATTGCCGCTTCATAAAATAATACTATTCCCATATACATAGCGAGATTAGCCGGAATAGATTGTTTTAAGACTAGTCTTGAGTTTTTAGAACGGAGTAAAGCAGAAACAATAGAAGGATTAAAAAGTCTGCTAAATCCTTCCCAAAATTGTATAAGATTTTCATAAAACATTCTTCGAATGTGAGGAGAAAAATAAACTGCGTATCCAATTGCAAGTATTTGAGAGAATGTTTCTTTGACAGCGGATCGAATGTGATAGGCTGTCTCTTTGATAGCGGTTTGTAGAGAAACAATCCGTGATTTTGCCCGCGTATACCATTCTGGCATAAACCCTCCTCCTTGTGTTCGCGATCAGCCATTCTCGCTAGTTCACGATACATCCTTGGTTTTTTTCTGATCATTTGAACGTAACACAGAAATCTTAAGATAATCTTAAGATTTCTGTGTTACCAATTGCCTCGACATGTTTCGTGCTAAATAGCGGCAGTTGCTTCGTATCTTCTTTCTTCGTAAATGGAAAGACCATGATGACCTCATGAAATTGCTGCAAACTTGCACGATGACCAATACTGATAACTGTTGCGCAAGGCAGTAGTTTTTTGAGTTGATGATACATTAACTTCTCAGATTGCTCATCTAATGCAGATGTTGCCTCATCCAGAAAAATAATATCCGGTTGATGCAAAAAAATTCTTGCGAAAGAAAGAAGTTGCTGCTCTCCTAATGATAATTCTTGTGCCCAGTTTTTTATTTCATGCAATTGTTGCTGAAATTTTGTTAACTCACAATAATCTAAAACCGCTTGCACTTCATCCTCATGGTGAACAGAATCATGTGGGTACAACAAAACATCTTGTAAACTACCCGATGGTAAATAAGGTTTTTGTGGGAGAAAAAATATTTTTTTATTTTTTGGTAGATAAATATTTCCCTCGCCAAAATACCATAACCCAGCGATAGCTCGCAGCAACGTACTTTTGCCACATCCTGATGGTCCACTCAACAATACGTTACTTGCTTCACGAATAACAAGATTACTTTCCGTTAATAATAACTCACCATTTGGCAAGGTTAGAGTTAGATTTTTTATAACAATATCCGGGTAGTCATATTCTTTAACAATGATCCCTAAGTGAACAAGATGATTATTGAACATGGATTGTTTAAACTCGACTAAGCGAAAAACAACCGCTTTCCATTCAGCAAATTGAGGATAGAGATTCACCAGCATAGCAAATGCATTAGCGACAGAAGCAACTGCAGCTGAAATTTGCATCATACCGCCAAATTGAACTTTTTTCTGTAAATATAATGGTGTCCCCATAAAAATACCTAATACAAATGCAATATTATTATAAGCAGTAGTAAAAAACATAAGATGTTTTTTCAGGGTAATGCTATCTATAACATTTTTAAAAACGCGTTTAAATAAATGTGTAAATCGTTCATGTTCTCTTGATTCACCACGATACAATGCTATTTGCTCACTCGACTCACGAAACCGTATCGTGGCATAACGAAAATCAGCATTATAATATTGTTGTTGATAATCAAGGNTCACTAATTTTTTACCTATCCAATGAGTTACAATAAGTCCAAAAAACCCATAAAGCAGCGCGCCAAAAAACAAATAGTTAGGNATGACAAGATGAACATTTCCTACTGAAATAGTTAAATGATCAGATAACCCCCACAGAATAACCCCATAACANATTAAAGTGAGCAGTGCTTGAAAAAGCACAAAAAATATGTTTAACGTTAAACTCGGAAACAGATCAAGATCTACACTGATGCGTTGGTCGGGGTTATCAATATTTTTACTGAATAATTGCATTCGGTAATATCGATGCTGATCTAACCAATCTTTCAAATAATATTGCGTTAGCCAACGTCGCCAACGAACACTCAATAGCCCATTAAAATAAAAAGCATAACAAGCAGACAATACAAATAACGTTATAAAAATAGCAAAATGCATGAAAGAAATAGTAAGTGCTGGACGATTAAAATTTTGAATGGCATCGTAAAATTCTTTAGTAAATTTATTCAAACCCACGCCTGCCCATACATTAGCAAGCATACAAATAACAAGAAGCCCGAGAAAAAGCCATGCCAACCATTTTTCTTCTGAGGTCCAGTAGGGTTTTAATAATTGCCAAAAATGATTAAAAAACTGCTTATTCATGTTACGCAGGTGCTTTGAGGCTCGCTTCGTGCGCTTTTTAACATGCCAAACACTTTATTAGCTGCTTCTAGCGTTTTCTGAATAACATCATCATGATGAACGGATGAAACAAATCCTGCTTCAAATGCTGAGGGCGCAAAATAAATGCCTTGCCCTAACATACCATGAAAAAATCGTTTAAATAAAGAAACATCACAACATTTTGCTTCCACCTCAGAAACAACTCGATCGGTTTTTGTAAAAAACAAACCAAACATCCCGCCAATTGCGTGCGTATATAATGGAATATCAAACTGATGTGCGCATGTTTTTAATCCATTCACTAATTTTAATGTTTGTGCAGTAAGTCGAGAATAAAAATGAGCTTCACAAACGAGTTCTAATGTTGCAAGACCTGCCGTCATTGCAATAGGATTCCCCGATAAGGTTCCTGCTTGATAAACCGGTCCTAATGGTGCAAGCATACACATGATATCAGCACGCCCACCCAATGCACCAACAGGAAAACCACCCCCAATAATTTTACCCAAAATAGTAATGTCCGGTTTCACATTATAGTGTGCTTGCGCACCACCTAATCCCACACGGAACCCCGTCATCACTTCATCAAAAAGAAGTAAACTACCGTAACGATCACATAAATCACGTACATGTTGTAAAAAATCAGGAAGTGGTAATACACAATTCATATTACCAGCAACAGGTTCAATAATAACACCAGCAATATCATCACCATATTGTGTAAATAAAGCGGCGACATCTTCCAGATGATTGTAACGCGCAACTAATGTATGTTGAGTAAAACTATCCGGTACACCCGCAGAATGAGGAACACCCAATGTAAGTGCTCCGGATCCTGCTGCTACTAGCAAACTATCAGCATGTCCGTGATAACATCCTGCAAATTTAATAATTTTATTTCGTTTGGTAAATCCACGCGCCAAACGAATAGCACTCATCGCAGCTTCTGTGCCCGAATTAACAAATCGTATCATGTCAATAGAAGGCATGAGTTCACATATTTTTTGCGCAAGTTGAATCTCAACTTCAGTAGGCGCACCAAAACTAAACCCTTTTTGCAATGCTTCACTTACTTTAGCAATCACATAGGGATGAGCATGCCCAACAATAAGAGGTCCCCAAGAACAAACATAATCAATGTACTCTTGACCATCAACATCAACCAAATAAGCGCCATGACCACTTTTAATAAATAATGGCTCGCCCTCCACACCAGTAAAAGCACGAACAGGAGAATTGACTCCTCCCGGGATATATTGTTGAGCCAAATTAAATAGTTGTCGTGAATGATTCATATACATTCCTGTTACTGGACATTTTTAGCTAGACGCTATTATACTCATCCTCGCTTCGAAAGAGGAGTCCTAAATGCCGTATAAACGCTATATGTGCCTACTTTGTGGGTTTATTTACGATGAAGAAAAAGGTTGGCCAGACGATGGTATTGCGCCCGGAACCCGTTGGGAAGACGTTCCCCCTGCTTGGCAATGCCCAGAATGTGGCGCAACCAAAAATGACTTTGAAATGATAGAGATTTAGAGGCACAGAAAGCATGTTTTTTAAGCATTATTTTCTTAATTCAATGACAATGATCATAGCTAAACCCGAAATATCTCTGTAAAGGGTGTGGAAAGGAATCTACCAAGTTTCGGTATCCTCTTTCAATAGCGCTTTAGGAATATAATAAAAAAAACCGCTATCAATCGCTTTTTCCAGTAATTGTGATTTTGAATAACAATTTAAAGTTTCTTTTATTCTATTTAAATGCCCTTCCACTGTTCTTTTTGATAAGCGCAAGATAGCTCCAATTTGTTTTGCAGTTTTACCTCTAATCAATAAGAATAAACATTCTTGCTGACGTGCAGTAAGAGGAAGAGGTACATATTTATCGTTAAGAAGATAAGAAGCTGGTTTAATTAAAGAATCGCGCACGCAGCGATCCAAATGGAAAAAAGACAAATATCTTTTATAAAAAGGGGTGTTGGTAACATTAATAACATAATCGAATAAACCAATTGGCTTATGATTTTCATCAAACAAAGGATTTCTCTCTACGATGCTAACGACCCAACCTTCTGTATAATGTTGGATATCAAGCGTTACCATTTGTTGACCAGCAGCCAATACTTTTTTATCCAGCTGAATAAATTCATCAGCAAATTCTTTTGCCTTACAAGGTAAGTCATAATCTGTTTTACCAACAGATGCATCTGCATTTTTAAAACCAACAAGCATTGCTAAACCTGAATTCATAGTTACATAATGATAACGGTGATCTTTAACTAATACCAAGCCCGGCAATGTTTGAACAATATCAAATGTTATCTTATGCTTTAGGGCATCTTTACTGTTATTTAAATAGTCGTGATTCATATCTGTGATCTCAATCAACCCATATTAAGATAATTATAAAGATGCTGGGGTGATTTAAAATTAAAATAATCTTAAGTCGCTATGCTGAGAGTTAACATATAAGAAACATTTATGACTAGCAAAATCCACTCGAAAGTGATACTCCACCCCTTTACTCTCAATGCATCTTTTTTAAAAATTTGAGCGCAGATCATCTCAGAAAGCATCTCGTAAAAAGCGCTCGTTACTTTCTGAGATGACGGCTTTTTGTCTGTTCAATTGTTTTCTACTAGAAGAAGACTATCACAATCATTATTATAAAGTTGATAATAAATGTGTTTTTACTGTGGAAATAGAGTATTTTTNACTCTATTTGGGGTNGAGATGAAATGATATAGTCGCATTTTATTTATTAAGGTAAATAAGACTATGCACAATCATAATTTGGCTTCTATAGAAATTNNGCCCTTATTTGAGGAGAGGGAAACAAAAAAAATTGAGATAAAACCTCATCTCATAAACGATGCGCATCCAAAAATAAAAACGATATTTTCAGAACATCCAGAATATCGTTTTCTATTTTCAAGACATCCAGAATATCTTCCAAAAAAAATCACCACAACGTCATTGCAAAATTTTTTTATTTACGCGCAATTACTTTATATATCCCACATAGAAAATAATGATCAATTAGCACAATACCATTCTTTACAATTCGCTTATCTTCTATTACAACATTGTCTTTTAAATAAAGACGTATATGACATTCAATTGAGTAACGAACGTTATATCGATCAAGCAGAGCAAANAATAGAAGAAGCATATACTCGAATTAAAAAACAATGGAATAATATTCATTCTATCTCTCAAAATATTCAAAATACCTTGAGTGATGAAAGAACACCATTAAGAAGAACACCATTAAGAAAAAAATATTTATTTCAAAAACAATACTCGCGATTAGCGAATGACAATCCTTTTACTCAATTACCGGATGAAACACTCGTATTGATTATGTCTTTTTTAAAAATTGAAGATTTAGTTTATTTATCTAAAGTGAATAGGCTTTTTAATCGTTTATCTCAAACTGAAATGCTTTGGGATACATTAGAAAGTAATCTTGCTAAAGAGCTTAATTATATTATGTATTATCGAAATCAAAATGAACTTATAAATCAATATTTTCTTATCTCCTCAAAAAATAGAATTGCAGATTTTTATCTAAAGTTCGAGCCATCAGATATAATAAACAAAGTTGATGAGAAGTTAAATCGCTATCCTCGCTATTTTGCGATTAAACAGGCTTGCTTTGGTGAAACAACTTCTGATGGGATCTGCTTCTGCTCCTCCCCTCTTATGCATCAAATATTCTGTTACTTGACATTGATAGGCATTTTAACAATAGGTGTATATACTGGCTATACTGCTTATAATAGCGTTTATACCGCTACTTATAATAACGATCCAAACGACAAAACAGCAGCTATCTTTGCAGGGTTATCAGTGGGGCTCATAGCAGGTTTGATGGGAAGTGCAGTAAGTGGCATAGGAATACTATGTGCTGAATTGTTAGTTTATGGTTTATTTCAAATTTGTTGTAGAGGAAGTGCCTATGGAATAGACAAAACAATTGATCATCTTCATAATAATGCACGTTTACGTTTATTTAACCGTTTTCGTATAACAGATTCGCAACTGAGTTCTAATCCTAATACATTCTATGCCAGCCTTAGAACCCGTGAACTCTCTTATCCACCACCATCACATCTGAATTTAACAATATAATGAGTAGTTATTGCAATAACACACAAATAAATGATTAAACACAACGAGGCTAAACACCATGATGATCACCCGCGAACAAATTTATACCATGCTTCTTTTGCGTAAACGTGCAGGTAATTTTTTTTCTACCCTACCGAAGGATTGTTTTAATTACATTATCAACACAGACTCTACTCCTGAAAGCGAAATCAACGTTGCCTTACGTCTTGCCGCGTCTGGTCTAAAAAAAGATATGGCCAATCTGGTTGGGATGGTAAAGGCAAATCCCAGATTATTACTGCAAGCTGGAAAAGTAGTGACACATGCGGGTATTTTTGCCAAACATACCACATTATCTGTCACATAGGTATAACAGGTTATTCATTAGTCTGCGGTGTTTTTTATAAGTATTAAAAATGTGAGGATAATTATATGCGTAAGGTTTTTTGGGACAACCCATACCAAACAAGCTTAACTACAATGGTCAGATCTGTTGTGGGTAATCGCATCCTATTGGAAGAAACCATTGCTTTTTCATTTTCAGGCGGACAAGAGAGTGATAAAGCCACAATAAATGATATGCCTGTGCTTGATTCAGAAATATCGGGTAATCTCATCTATTATTCACTTCCAGATGGGCATGGGCTAGAAGCTGGTAGTCATGTATCTATGAAAATTGATTGGCAGCGTCGATTCAAATTAATGAGGTTGCATTTCGCAGCCGAATTAATTTTGGAACTAGTAACGCGAAAACTTGGCGTTGAAAAAATTGGCGCACATATTGCCGAGTCAAAAGCCAGGATTGATTTTTATTGTGATCAAAATATATCGTCTATTTTTCCCGAGCTACTCGAGGAATATAATACCATCGTTGCAGCTGATCTACCCATCATTAAAGATTTCTCAGATGTTGATAATCAACGAAGGTATTGGGAAATCAAAGGATTTTCTAAAGTGCCATGCGGTGGCACGCATGTCAAATCTACTGCTGAGGTTGGTTACGTAACGTTGAAACGCGTGAACATTGGTGGTGGCAAGGAAAGGGTTGAAATTAAGCTTATTAATCCAGATTAAGCATATTTGAGGGTTCTTCCAGTGCGTTGGGAAAAGCTGTTTGCAGCTTGCAGGTGAAAGTCCTGTCGTGGAAGGTGTAGCCAACATCACCACGTAGCGAGTCTTGCGCCGTTGAAGGCAACGACAATGGCGAAGCGTAGACAGTGAAACATGCGAGCCAAAATCGAAAGGTGAACGTGATATAGCTCCGAAATACCTCCTTAGTTGTGAAAGCTGACGTGTTTGGAACCACGGCAAGCAACAAATACTGAAAGGTCAGATTGGCTAATCCGATCAGTATTAATCACCGGAGTTGAAAGCGTTGGCGAGCATGTAAAGTTGTAAACGGAACCCAAGAGATCCACATATTCCTCCAGGGAATTCGGAGTATTTGAAAACAAGTGGCAGCACAAGTAATTAAAGATGAATATGTGGAAGTCGGAGTCAGCCATACTAGCGATGAAGCGAGTAACGACCGTGGAGCGAAGGGCTGGCAGATAGATCGAGCGTGAAAGGGAAACAATGACCGTACACAGCAAAGACGGACAAACATGGTTAACAAAACTGGAATGCATAGGCGAATTGTCTGCGCGTAATAAAGATATGGTATTCAATAATATTGGACACCTAATCAACGCAGATATGCTAAAGGTACAATATCACTTGCTGAGCGGATCGAAAGCAGTTGGTATCGACAAGGTGACAAAAGATTTGTATGGCGAGAAGCTTGATCAGAACATCAATATACTGATCAAGCGAATACGTCGTGGAACCTATAAACCAAAACCTGCGCGAATAACCGAAATACCTAAAGAAGATGGAAGCAAAAG
>C687J35021_10002435_pt1 | contig 13198 bp, 9 predicted proteins | sample RifCSPhighO2_12_FD_35021 | JGI IMG/M metagenome (IMG submission 35021)
CAAACTATTTGTGTAAATTCGTGTTTATTCGTGGCTAAATAATGTCTGATAAAATTAAGGAAAAATTTTCAACGATCAAAGAACTCAATAAGGATATTTATGACATACTTATTAATGATAAACTCGAATTTGGTCGCCTAACACGGTTAAAAAAGAGAGTAAAACAATTACTAAGAAAATATAAGGCAGGTGGACTAAGAGCCGTTTTTGATAATTTAAGTGCCAAAAAGATCGTTAGTAAAATAAATTCCTCTTCAGTTAAAAAGAAGATACTTTACGTTACGATTACACCATCCTTCAATTTGTTGCGTCAGAGTATATACATGCGGAAAAATGGGAATTATGAAACAATTCTTCTTATGGAAAGTCCGTGGCTGCTCAAACTCATGGAAAAGCACTTTGACGATGTATATATTTACGATACTTATTATGAGCTAGCGAATATTCTTAAAGAGGTAAAACCTTATCTAATCCATGTACAGGGATCAATGCTGGGGTCTGATTTTTTATGTATATTAGCCAAACTGTTAAATGAAGCAAAGATTATATTTGAGTTTTTTGACGTTCCGAGCCTTTGCGTTAGCAAAGAAGATAGCGTAGTTGTGTGGGGTGAAAAAAGTACGAAACTTGGTTTTTTTGCAGAGCAGTATGCCTGCGAAAATGCAGATGGTATTATTCTGGGTTATTCCTGTGAAGCTGCTGATATGCTAAGAAATCGATATCATATAAAATGCCCAATTCTGGAATTTCACTCATATGTTTGTTGCGAATTTGAACCAAATAAATATACTGCCAAATATTCACGGGAAGACGGAAGAATTCACCTGGTATATTGTGGAAATGTTGCAGATGCTAAACTTCCTAAGAATATATTAGGCGATAACCGATTTCATGAGTTGATAAAAGAAATCACAAGGCAGGGTATTTGTTATGATATATATACGACACCGCATATTAGTCCCATAAAATTTCAACAGTTCTTTTTTGACTACATTAATATTTCTAAGGAAAATAATCTTTTTAAATTCAGGAAAGGTCTTCTTCCCNACGCCGTTGCGGCGACTGAATTTTCAAGGTATGATTTTGGGATGATGATTTATTTTTTCAATCAAGGAACTTTTTTATCTGAGGCGAATAGTACAAGATTACCAGGAAAGTTCTTTTTATATTTGGAAGCAGGCCTTCCCATCTTGATAAGTGAAGAATTTAAGTATGTTGCAAAAATAGTGAGAGAATATGAAATAGGCATTGTTGTAAGTCAAAAAGATATATATAACCTTTCTAAAATAATCCCTACATATGAGCACGAAAAATTAAAGAATAACGTTATAACTGCAAGGAAAAAGCTTTCTATGGAAACTCATATAAATACACTTCTAAGGTTTTATGAAGATCGCCCTGGTTAATCCACCACCACTCAGACGTATTGAACGAGACGATTTACCGTTTTATCCCCATCTAGGGTTGGGTTATCTAGCAGCCAACCTTGAGAAAAATGGTTTTGATGAAATCTTAATTATAGATGCCAAATTGGAGAGGAAAAATATTAATGATGTTCTGTGTGATTTGCAATTATTCCATCCAGAGGTTTTAGGAATAACTGCAATGACGCATGAGATTGTGCAGGCTTCAAAATTAGGAGAACAGGCTAAAAAACTACTGCCTCATTGTAAAACAATTATAGGTGGGGTTCATACTTCCATACTTCCTCAACAAACTTTGGAAGAATTTCCGGCTTTTGATTATGGAATTAGTAACGAGGGAGAAATAACATTACCTTTGCTGATCGGCGCTTTAACTCAAAAAAATGATTTAGATAAGATTCCGAGCCTCTCTTATCGCTCTGATGGTTTTGTAAAAACAACTCCTTCATCAGATTGGATGCATGATCTGGATTCTATTCCATTTCCTGCATGGAACCGTTTTCCCAAAGCCAGAGAATATCCTATTCTCACTTCTCGTGGTTGTCCTTTTCAATGTAACTTCTGTCACCCATATGGACAGAAGGTTCGGTATCGGTCTCCGGAGAACGTCATTGAAGAACTTGATTGGGTAGTTTCAGAGTTTAAACCAGANATAATTAACGTATATGATGAAACCTTCGGAATTGATCAAGAAAGGACATTTAAACTTTTAGATCTTATGATAAAACATGCGATACCACAGCGTACAAGATGGTGGGCTTATACAAGGGTGAATGTGGCAACCGATGATCTATTGAGGAAGATGAAAGATGCGGGTGCTTTTATGATAGGGTTTGGTATCGAAACTGGCAATGAAGAAATTTTGAAAAAATCAAAAAAAAATATTAAGTTAAAGCGAGCAGAAGAATTAGTATCAATTGCTAAAAAAATTGGGCTAAAAACACAAACTTATTTTATCTTAGGACATCCTTATGAAACTCTCGAAACAATCAACGACACAATTGATTTTGCTATAAAATTGAATGGCGATTTAACCTGTTTTGGGATTATGGTTCCTTATCCTGGAACAAAAATTTATGAAATGGCAAAGAATGGTGAAGGCGGTTACCGGCTCATAGCAAAAACTTGGAACGACTATAATAAACAAATCGGTAATGCCTTGGAACTTGTCAGTATTCCGCGGAAAAAAATTGAACGTCTCCAGATGTTTGCATACTTAAAAGTATTTTTAAAAAATCATCGCTATTGGGATCTTGTAAAGTTTTGTTGGGGTTACCGCCGTCAAGCCATGGGGTTTATATTGAAACACTTTTTAAACAAATGGTAATTCCAAAATAATTTAAATCTATGGCTAAACTTTCAATTATTCTTCCTGTTTATAATGAGAAGCTGCATATAAGAGAAGTGTTGGATCGTATAAGAAATGCAACATTGCCTAATGGTATTGAAAAGGAAATTATTATAGTAGATGATGGGTCTAATGATGGAACTACAGAAATTCTTAAAAATATAAAGGTTACTGAAAGAGAGAATAATATTGTTACTGTACATCATTCGGTTCTTAATTTTGGGAAAGGTATTGCAACACGAATTGGAATCCATTATGCAACGGGAGATGTTATCTTAATTCAAGATGGAGATATGGAGTACGATCCAAATGATTATTCAAAATTAATTTCTCCAATCCTAGAAGGAAAGGCCTCCATTGTTTATGGGACTAGGTTCCACAAACGACCAAAAGGTATGACATTACCTCATTATATTGCGAACAAAATGTTAACTATTTTTACTAATCTTTTATACAGTTCCAATATAACCGATGAAGCCACAGCTTATAAGGTATTTAGTAGTGATGTGTTAAAAAAATTAATGTTAAAGAGTCGCCGATTTGAGTTTTGTCCGGAAATAACCGCCAAAGTTCTAAAGCGAGGTTACGTAATTCATGAGGTTCCTATCAGTTATGATGCAAGAACCCTTGCGGAAGGCAAAAAGATCCGCTGGATAGACGGCCTTGTGGCAATTTGGACACTCATAAAATATAAATTTATTGATTGAAAATCTTATAATAATATGACGCATGTACTTCTCATTAATCCACCCTGGGGAAAACAGAAAGGAAGTATCTGGTATAAAGTATCCAGTTGCCTCCCCTCCCTAGGTTTGGGTTATATTGCTTCTACTTTGGAACAGAATGATATTCAGGTTGAAATTCTTGATTGCCAGGCTATTTCCTATTCACAGGCTGAAATTTTGTCAAAAATAGAGAGTTTTCAGCCTGAATATATTGGTTTTACTGCTACAACCGTCCTGATTCAAAATGTTCTCCAAATTGCGGAATCAATTAAGCTTCGTTGTCCTGAAACGAAAATAATTTTGGGTGGTGTTCATCCCACAATTGCAACGGAAGAAGTATTAAAGAACCCAAATGTCGATATCGTTGTACGAGGAGAAGGTGAATTCACATGCTTGGATATTGTTAAAAACAAACCATTGAATGAAATTTTGGGCATCTCATATAAATCGGATGGTGGTATCAGGCATAATCTTGACAGACCGTTAATAGAAGATATTAATTGTCTCCCTTTCCCCGCTTATCATTTAATGCCCATGGACCACTACCATACTGCTTTAGGAAGTGCGAAAAGGACCCCAGCTATGAGTATTTTTGCAACAAGGGGATGTCCCGGCCGCTGCACCTTTTGTTACAGCGGCGCCCTTGGAAAAAAAATACGAAAAAGGTCTCCGGAAAACATCATTAGTGAAATTGAGCTTTTAATGAACAAACATAAGGTTCGTGAGATTTCCTTTTACGATGATACCTTCTCTGCCTATAAAAAAACGGTCTTAAGGTTTTGTGAGCTAATTCGGGGAAAAAATATTGATTTAACATGGACATGTATGTCCCGTGTAGATTATGTTACTCCGGAGGTACTAAAAGAAATGAAAGCCTCCGGATGCCATCAAATTTGCTTTGGCGTAGAAACCGTAGATGAAAATATTTTAAAAAATATCAGGAAAAGGCTTTCTTTGGAAAAGGTCGAATTAGCTGTCAAAAATACAAAAAAAGCCAAAATAGATGTTCGTTTATCCTTTATGTTTGGCAATCCTGGTGAAACAATAGAAACCATGGAAAAAACGCTTGCATATGCCATCCAATTAGACCCGGATCTAGCGCAATTTAATATAACTACACCTTATCCTGGAACTGAAATGTTTTTATGGGCGAAGGAACATGGTTATTTAAAAACGGAGGATTGGTCTAAGTATGATTTTTATACCTGTGTTATGGAACTTCCTACAGTTTCATCTAAGGACATAGAAAGATACTATAAGATAGCCTACAAGAGGTTTTTCTTACGTCCCACATATTTGATGAAAAGACTTTTAAAATTAAGAAATTTTTATGATATTAAAATAGCTTATAAATCTCTTATTTCAATTTTCTTGACCTCTATTGGCCGTTGATATATCGAAAACGTACTATACGTGAAGGGTGTCTTTGTTCTGAGCAATTTTTGCAAGCTTTAAAATTTATGAAGGGGCTCCAAAAACACAGATATACACAGTTTGTCCATGCCACCCGCTATTCTTTCATTTGAGACTATTGCAGAAACTAACAATTGAATTAAGTTTGAGCTATTTATGGGGCTGTACATTAGATGCAAGGAGACTTCTGTCGTGAAGAGTATAGTTTTTGTTAGTCCACCTCTTACGTTGAGAGAAAGATACGGAGTTGACCGCCAAAGCGGTGGCGAGACTACGCCGCTGGGTCTAGCATTCCTAGCAGGAGTTACACGGCAGGCGGGATATGAAACACATATAGTTGATTCGGAGATTCTTGGCCTCACACCTGAAGGGGCTTGTGATGCCATAATGAGTTACAAGCCAGATGTGGTCGGATTCACTGCCGTAACTATATCTGTTCACAATGCTGCAACTGTGGCCAGACTTATAACCAATATTGATAAAAAGGTCATAACACTGCTGGGGGGTCACCATATATCTGCCGTACCCAGGGAAACCATGAAACTTTTTCCCAAATTCGATATCGGAGTTCTAGGCGAAGGAGAGGTTACCATTGTGGAACTTCTTGACGCCTTAAAAAGCGGCGGCAGCCTGAAGGATGTAAAGGGTCTGATCTTGAGAGAAGGTGACGACTTTCTCTTAACCGGGAAAAGAGATCGATTGAAAGAGCTTGACTCCCTGCCCTTGCCTGCGTGGGACCTCCTGCCAAAGATATCTGAGCACTACTGTCCGCCTGTGCATACAGTTAAAAAGCTGCCCGCAGCCACCTTAGTAACATCAAGGGGGTGCCCTGGGAGGTGCGTATTCTGCGCCAGGATTGTTTATGAGAACAAGGGGACTTACTTCAGCGCAGGCCGGGTGATGGAGATGGTTAATGATTTTTATTATAATTATGGCATAAGAGAGATACAGTTTAGGGACGACAACTTTACAGTTTTCAGGAAAAGGTTGCTAGAGCTTTGTAAAAAATTAAAAGAGGCTAACCTTGACCTCGCATGGTCGTCCACAGGCAGGGTGGATACGGTTACGCCGGAAGTTTTAAAGGCAATGAAGGAGGCTGGATGCTGGCAAATATGGTTTGGTATAGAAAGCGGGTCGCAAAGGATACTTGACTTGGTCAAAAAGGGTACCACGATTAAAGGAATAAAAGATGCTATTAAATGGACAAGAGAAGCAGGGATCAACCCATGCGGTTTTTTTATTATTGGGCATCCGGGAGAAACAAAGGAATCGATTCAAGAGACCATAAATTTTGCTGTAGATCTTGATCTTGCGGAGTGTCACGCAACATTTATGACTCCTTTTCCCGGTTCAGACCTTTATTTGACAGCCGAGAAGTATGGTTCCTTTGAAAATGACTGGAAAAAATTGAATGGGTGGACCCCGATGTTTGTTCCATACGGCCTGACAAAAGAGGAACTCAAATATTATTCAAACCACCTTTATAAGAGGTTCTTCTTCAGACCGAAGGTAATAATATCATATCTGTTTAAAATCCGAAGTAGGAAGCATCTTGCCTTTTACCTACAAGGATTTTGGGCTTTGCTGAGTTTTTTAAGAAAAAAAGAATAAAGTTTGACCCAGTGCAGTTACCCGATAGGTCTTTCTATTGTAAGGGTATTCAAAGAAAATAAACATGCCCAAAATATTAACTGAAAAAAGGATATTAATTTTTATACTATTTATCGCATTCTTTGTTCGGTTTACTTCACTTATTGTATTTATGTATAAAAATAATATTACTGTTCATGAAAGTGGTATGACTGCTTATCCTCAAGGTGACGATTCTCAACTATACTACCAGACCGCTATAAATCTTGCATTAGGTAAAGGGTATAGTATAAGTGTTACAGATCAAAACCAAAAATTACCTGAATCGTTTAAACCCTCTATTATACCTAATACATATTTTCATAATTATTATCCTCCTGTTTATTCTTCATTTTTAAGCATGTTGTACCGCTTTTTTGGTACAAGTATATTTGTATATGCCATCCCGCAAATAATTCTCGGAGTAATTACTTGTTATTTCACCTATATTATTGCTAAGGAGGTATTTCCCACAAAAGTAGGATTAATGGCCAGTTTTCTCCTATCAATTTATCATCCAATAGTGTGGTGGACATCCTACATTAGGACCGAAACTTTATTTATCTTTTTATTATTGCTGGCTGTTGTTTTTCTTATAAAGGCTTTTAAAAACAATCTTAATACGGGAAATACTATTTTATCAGGACTTTTTTTAGCTGTCGCATGCTTATGCAGAACCGCTGTACTTTATTTACCCATATTCATCGTATTTTATTTTATAATGGTTTTTTACAAAAAAGACAAAAAAAGATTACTATATGGTATGGTCATTTTCTTACTGTCATTTTACATATCGCTATTACCATGGGCATATAGAAACTATACCGTGTACCATAAATTCGCAATAACCACAACCGAGGCATGGGATGCATTTTATGCTTGTAATATAACATCAGCAGTGTTACCGTTTTTTGATTTATACGAAGTGAAATATGACCAAGAGAAAGAAGATGATATATCGCTTTTAATGGCATCAAAAGGAGTAAAAGGGGCAAGTATTGCCTTTGTGAAAAAACATCCGTTGAAATATTTAAAATTATGTACTAAAAGATTTTTGGCTTACTGGAGCCCTATTACTAAGAAGCCATCATTGATCAAAAAGGTAGTAGATACTTTTATTTATATCATTGTTTTTCCAATGGCTTTTTATGGCTTTTATAAATCGAAATGGTGGGTAATAAACAGTAAGTCTGGTTTTAACCCCATCCCTGCACTTCTTATAACCGTAATTCTGTATTACACAATACTCCATTCTCTGGTCGGTGTTGATGATGCGCTCATTTATCGGTATCCTATAATACCCTTAATATGCATTTTCTCAGCGTATGGTTATTGTTCGTATTTTAAGTGTAATTGCAATTCTACTTGAAATTGCAATTGGACACAGAAGAACACAGCAACACATTGTTTTCAACAACATATAAATAGAATCTAATCTGTTATAGATTTTATCCTTACCTTTATTGGGCCGTGCATGGTGGTTGCACCGCTATAATCCACATCCTCAAGCTTATAGTAGAATGTACCCCTGCCTGGTGTGTCCATAAAGTTATATGTTGCCCCAGCTACTGCGTCACCCTTTGCACCAATGAGTTCATCATTTATCTTTTTATAACGACCATCTTTACTCTTGGCTCGATAAATATTGAAACCGGCATTATCGACCTCAGTAGCAGTTTCCCAAATTAAATTAACTGTGCCATTATCATTAGTACTAGCTGTGAAAGAGACCAATTCAATAGCGGTGGGAGAAGCGGAAAGATCACTGTCAAATTTCGAGACAAAGCCGTCGCCACCACCATTGTAAGAAGTATCGTAAGCGCCTGGTGTGGTTGGAAAGCCTGAGGAAGAAGTATAACCAACCGCATAGATATTACCGATGGAGTCTATTTTTATAGTATTGCCAATGTCATCCCTAGATCCCCCGATAAAAGTAGATGCAATCAGGTTTGTTAAATCTCCACTGATCCTTGATATATGGACATCAGAAGATCCTCCATTATAAAAAGTATCATAAGCGCCTGGTGTGGTTGGAAAGTCTGATGAAGTAGTAAGTCCAATTACGTAAATATTTCCGTTGGAGTCGATGGCGATAGAATTACCATTATTTTCATAAGCAGATCCCCCCAAAAAGGTGGAAACAAGGATTGTAGTTAAATCCTTATCAAGCTTAGATACATAGATATCACCATTGCCATTGTAAGAAGTATCATAAGCGCCTGGTGTGGTGGGAAAGGATGGTGATTGCGTATGGCCAGTCACATAGATATCTCCATCAGAATTTACGGCAACGGTATTACCATTTTCAATACCAGATCCTCCTAGGAATGTGGATGCGAGGATGGTCGTTAAATCCTCGTTGAGCTTTGATACAAAGGCATCACCATCACCACTGTAAGAAGTATCGTAAGCGCCTGGTGTGGTGGGAAAGTCTGAGGAATATGTAGGTCCAATTACGCAAATATTTCCGCTCTTGTCTATTGCAATGGAATGGGCAGTTTCACCCCCTGATCCCCCCAGAAATGTGGATGCAAGGAGAGTCGTTAAATCTCCGCTGAGTCTTGATACAAAGGCATCATGATCACCACCATTGAAAGACGTGTCATAGGCGCCTATGGTTGTGGGAAAGTCTGATGAATAGGTATCACCCGCAACAATTATGCCTCCCCCTGAGTCTGTTACTATAGGATTGACCCACTCAGAACTTGATCCCCCAATGAATGTGGATGCAAGGAGGCTGCTTAAGCCCCCATTGAGCTTCAATATAAAGGCATCAGAAGATCCTCCATTATAAAAAGTATCATAAGTGCCAGGTGTGGTTGGAAAGTCTGATGAAGATGTCAGACCGGCGACAAATACACTCCCTGCTGAATCGGTGGCTATAGATATGGCATGATCACCCCCTGATCCCCCCAGAAATGTAGATGCAAGAATGGTCGTTAAATCTCCGTTGAGTCTTGATACAAAGGCATCATCATCACCACCACCATTGAAAGACGTGTCATAGGCGCCTATGGTTGTGGGAAAGCCTGATGAATAGGTATCACCAACAACAAATACATTCCCTCCTGAGTCGATGGCTAGAGAATATGGGTATTCATTAGCGGATCCCCCTAGAAAGGTAGATGCAAGCATCGGATCAATGACGAGATCTTTGTTTTTGTCATAGGAGGCGACGGTGAAGCTGTATACCCGTGTTTCGTGTCCCGTATTTTTGTTAGAAAACAAGTCACGGTCACGAATCACGTATTCAGCCTCTACATCCACCCGCTTGCCATCAATCTCTTGATATGCTATGGGTTTTGTGAATGAAACAGGTCCAAGTTCCGTATCCACATCAAGCAGTCCTTTTTCATTTACCTTCAAGGACTTTACGCCATGGATCTGTACGTTTATCTGGTCTGGATGGGATCCTGGCTTTATGCAAAAGATCTTCTCGACATTATTCCCATAAGCCCTCAGCCTTAATCCTATTCCCTCATATACATCACCAAGATTTACCTCATTATACGTGGAGATATTGGTCTTCCATTGAGAAGGATCATTTCCTTTAAGATAGTTCACTTTTGTAACAGACGTTTGTTCACCTTGTACCGTCATGACCTGTGCACCGACGATTTCCTCTTTTAGGGCAATCCCTGTTGTGTTAGATTTTGGATTGAGTTTCTGGTTTCGAGCTTTGTTTTCTGAACTACGAATTTCGTTTCCCGAACCTTCTCCTTGCGTCTCTGAATTCTCAACACCCGACTCCCAACTATTCATAGGTAAAGAATAGACGATTTCTCCTTTTTTCGTAACAAACACCGTCCCTCCAAATGTCTTTGCATAGAAACTTACATGCCCATCTATCTGTCCTTCATTTGCTACAAAAGGCATTTGAAGCCTTTGGGCCTTTTGAATAATTTCTGACTTCAACGGTTTATCAGGTTGGTATACCTTATTTTGCTCAGGAAGATTTGCACATCCGCTTTCCGAATAAGTATTACGCTCTGGTGTGCATACCTTTCCCAGTTTATTTAAACAAAAAGATCCTTCTCTCAAGAAACCAACCATTAAAAGCACTGCAGGGACTATGAGTACAAACAGCCGTATCTTTCCTTTCAACATAAGACACCCACTTTCTTTTTAAAAATAAAAAAACCTTACTGCAAAGATTTCTTAAAAGACATCTTCGGCAGTAAGGCTATCTTTTCTACTTCCCTGTAAGATTAAAGACCCTTTACTTTGCGTCCCCTGATCACCCAGGGTTTGCCTTTATCGTGATAGTTTTACGCATTACATTAGCAAAAAGCCATTTCGTTCGTAGTATAGTGACTAACACAAATGAATTATGATGTCAAGAAAAAAGTTAATCTCCCTTATGTATAAAAGGATATGGATAATTAAGTGTTCAGCAATTTCAAACAATCTAAAAGCGGGAGGTCTCAGTTCATTCTGCATGGCAAGCTGTGCGTTTTTAGGCTAAATCTTTCTAAAGTTTTCTGTTGTAAAAATAACCCTTACCTTATAGTATTACCTTGTAAAAACTTCTTTTCCCCATTCCCCGCTTTCACGAGGATAAGTTTCATGAGGACAAGTTTGTAAAGTTTTTTTACCCCCCTGTGCCCCCCCCCTTGTGAAGGGGGTGGGGAAAGAGAGGGGTTCTTTGGTTGCGGCTATGCTGCGCCAGGTATAAAATATTACAATATAAAAAAATGGATTTTGAATATTTGATAAACAACCATGAGATTTCTCGCTGTCTTGTATGAAGAATAAAATATCTATTATCGTTCCGACCTATAATGAGAAAGAGACCATTATCAGTTTTTTGGAAAAGGCGACCTATCAGATTTCAAAGAACAATTTTGATGCGGGAATCATTGTTGTTGACGATGGTTCACCAGATGGAACTGCAGAACTTATAAAAAATTTTAGTACAATGCACACGAATATTACTTTACTCAATAGACGTGAAAAAAGGGGATTAGCCTCTGCTTGTATTTATGGTTTTAGTCATACAGACAGCCCCATTCTTGGGGTTATGGATTCTGATTTTAGTCATGCGCCAGATGCATTGCCTTACTTGCTTAATCCGCTTCTCTATAATATGTGTGATATCACGGTGGGAAGCAGATATATTCCAGGCGGCAGAGTGCTTAATTGGCCGAAGAGAAGATATATCATTTCAAGAACTGCCTGTTATTTGGGTTCTTTACTTACTACGATTAAGGATGTTACTTCCGGTTACTTTTTTTTTAAAAGAGACGTAATACACAATAAAATCCTTGACCCGGTAGGTTTTAAAATATGCTTAGAAGTTCTCGTTAAAGGCGATTATCAAACGATAATAGAGGTGCCGTATACCTTCAGTGACAGGGTCACAGGGAAAAGCAAAATGGGAACGAAAGAAATAGGTTTTTATCTGCAACATTTATACAAGCTGTATAAATATAAAAGGGGGAAAAGATACAAGTAAATATTCATAACGTTATGAATTCTCACGCCGTATTGTTAATAAATCCACCGCCAATAGATGGCGCATCTTGGACCAGGGAAGGGAGATGTCAGGAAAAAGAGGATATTTTAGGAACCGTAAAACCACCGCTTTCGCTTGCGTTAATTGCCTCCCTTTTGCGAGACAAAAAAATTTATTTCAAATTACTCGATGCAACTGCCCTCAATCTCAGTACTGATGAGATATGTAACCGGCTTATAGAATCAGAATTTTATCCTACGGTTATTATCTATTGCACAACAACAGCAACAATATGTGCCGATACTGAATCCTTATCAATACTCAAGAAAAAGTTTCATGCCAGGCTTGTGGCCTTTGGGGCGCATCTATCCGGTGTTCCTGAGGAAACTTTAGAAAAAATCCCTGATATTGACATGGGAATAATAGGCGAACCTGAATATACGGTATTAGACCTTTTGGAAAATGACCATTTCGTAAATCTTGACAAGGTCAAGGGTATTGTGTGGCGGGATGGCAGACAAATTTATGTCAATAACAACCGGGGGTGGATAGAAGATTTAAATCAACTTCCTGAGCCTGCATGGGACTTGCTTCCTTTGGAGAAATATGTATTACCATTTACCAATGAACGATATCTCATGGTAGAAACAAGCAGGGGATGTCCCTTTGCCTGTGATTTTTGTGTGGCGACACTGAACCATGGTACAAGATTTCGGGAAAAAAGACCTGAGACGGTAGTTAATGAAATCGAGGATTTAAAAAAGAAATTTAACATAAAAAACTTTAATCTGTTTGGAGACACGGTAACACTCAATAAAAAATTTGTTGATACATTTTGCGATGAGTTAATAAAAAGAAGGCTTGATATACGGTGGCTGACAAATACGAGGGCAGATACTCTTTACGACCCAGAGTTGGTAAAAAAAATGAAGGAATCCGGGTGCTGGATGTTGTCGATTGGTATAGAATCATTCAGTGAAAAAACCAGAAACAACATGCAAAAGAAACTTGAGACAGATAAGATAACCCGGGCAATCGCACTTCTCCGGGAAATAGGAATTCTATCCTTTGGTTTTTTCATTTATGGCTATCCCGGTGAAACAGAAGGATATGGATGAAACCACAAAATTTGCCCTTTCATTACCGTTAGATTATGCTAATTTTTATCCTGCTGTGCCCTATCCCGGAACAGCATTCTACAATA
>C687J35021_10002437_pt1 | contig 13194 bp, 7 predicted proteins | sample RifCSPhighO2_12_FD_35021 | JGI IMG/M metagenome (IMG submission 35021)
GAGTTGCGGCAGGGCCTGCTGGGCCGTCCTGGGTTCGCAGAGGAGGGGGAGGATGGCATGGTAGAAGGGGCTGGTGGTGGTCTCTATCTGCCCGGAGGTCTCCAGTCCTCTGTACAACTTTATTATCCTGTCTATGACCTCAGTCTGTTTAGCCAGTACCATCCGCTTTTCTTCCTGTGAGAAGCCGTGGCCCTTTCGGAAGAGAGCCTGGAGGTCTCCATCTCCCTCTACTACCAGGGGGTGGAACCAGGTGAGGTTGGCCCATACCTGGAGGTCTCTGAGGTCTCTGTGGCTAAAGTCTCTTACTGCACTATCTGCCGGTTTTTTCCCGAAGGCCCGTTTCCTGAGGAGTTCCCTGTAGCGGGGATACGGCTCTATCATCCGTTCCCAGTTGGCAGAGAAGAAGTTGTCTACAAGGAAGAGTGCATCCTTTTCCTGCAATTCGCCGGGTTCCAATTCACTGAGCTTCTGGAACTTGTCCCTGGCCTTCCCCTGGGCGTACTCTTCCAGTTGGACGAGCAGGCACGGGACGAAATTGAAATTCTGCCGTATTTCTGGAAATTCCTTTAGTATAAGCCCCATGCCTATGTAATCCTTAATGGCATGGAGCCTCACCCAGGGCAGGAGGTACTCCCCCGTACTGAGGTCCTTATAAAAAGGCTGGTGAAAGTGCCACAGAAAGGCGACATGTATCATAATAAGTAGCCAGTAGTTAGTAGTCAGCAGTCAGTAGATAGTGGGCAGTATAACAGTTTTCCCTACCTACTGTCTACTGTAGGTTATCTACGGTAGCGTCAAGAAGATTGTGTAAAATTAAAATTTTTAGGGTGTTCCTTCCACTTTTTACTCAAGTAAGAGAAAATGCAGGGTCGGGCAGGGGGGCTAGCCCTCCGCCTCAGGCGGATTACCATGTGTATGAACAGTTCTAACTTTCAAAGAGGCTTGTTGACTTTTCCTTTTTGATGAGTAATATACCTTTAAGGTAGTAGACAGCAGGTCAGCAATCAGCAGTCAGTAAGTCAGCAGGCTGATAGCTGATGGCTGATGGCTGATGGCTGATTATGGATTTTACCCACCTCCACGTTCACAGTGAGTACAGCCTCCTGGATGGGGCGTGCCGGACTGCGCAACTCGTAAAGAGGGCCAAGGAGACGGGGATGGAGGCCCTGGCTCTCACTGACCACGGCAACTTGTACGGGGCCATAGAATTTTATACCAAGGCCAGAGAGGCCGGCATAAAGCCCATCCTGGGTTACGAGGCCTATGTAGCACCTACCAGCCGCTTAAATAAGGACCCAAGCAAAAAGGAAACGCTCCACCACCTTACCCTGCTGGCAAAAGATATTACCGGGTATCAAAACCTCTTAAAACTGTCCACTGCGGCATACCTTGAGGGTTTCTATTATAAGCCACGCATAGATAAGGAACTCCTCAGCCGTCACCCTCAAGGGCTTATCGCCCTTTCCGGGTGCATGAAGTCAGAGATAAACCTTAACCTCGGCAGGGGATTAAAAAATGAGGCACTTCGTACTGCCGCCGCCTACAGGGAGATCCTCGGTAAAGAAAACTTCTATATTGAGGTACAGGATAACGGCATCCCTGAGCAGAAAGGCCTGGTACAGGGGGCAATAGAGATAGGGAGACAATTGGACATACCATTGGTGGCCACTAACGATATCCACTACCTGTCCAGAGAGGACGCCGAGGCACACGACATACTACTATGCATAAACACCGGAAAACCAGTGGACGACCCTAACCGCCTGAGGTTTGCCACCCAGGAGTTCTACTTTAAGTCCCCTGAGGAGATGCGGTCACTCTTTAGGGAAACCCCCGATGCCCTGGCCAACACGGTATCCATTGCCCAGAGATGTAACCTGGACCTGACCTTTGGCAAGCTCCACTTGCCTAAGTACCACCTTCCTGAAGGCAAAACCAACTCCCAGTTTCTCAGGGAACTCTGTGAGATAGGGGTAAGGGAGAGATATGGCATGGTGACTGAGACCATACGGAAGAGGTTGGAGCACGAGTTGCGGGTCATAGAGGAGACGGGCCTGGTGGATTACTTCCTGATTGTGTGGGACTTCGTGGACTTTGCCCACAAAAATGGCATCCTCACCAGCGGGAGGGGTTCAGGGGCGGGGAGCCTGGTGGCTTATGCACTTAAGATAACAAATGTTGACCCCCTGAGATACGACCTCCTTTTTGAGAGGTTCCTCAATGCAGAGCGTGTGACCATGCCAGACCTGGACATAGATTTTTGTGCAGAAGGGAGGGAAAAGGTAATAGAGTATGCCAGGCAGAAATACGGTGGGGACCAGCACGTGGCCCAGATTATAACCTTTGGCACCATGAAGGCCAAGGCCGTAGTAAGGGACGTGGGCAGGGTGCTCGGCGTACCCCTGGCAGAGGTGGATAGGGTGGCAAAGCTAATCCCTTTCACGCCGGGTATCACCCTGGCCCAGGCACTGGAACAAGAGCCTGAACTGGCATCGCTTTATAAAAATGACCAGAGGACAAAACGCCTGTTTAATATCTCCTCCAGGCTGGAGGGTTTGTGCAGGCATGCCTCCGTACACGCCGCAGGGGTGGTCATCTCCGATGAACCTCTCACCCATTATACCCCCCTTGCCAAGAATGGGGACGTGGTCACCACCCAATACGATGACGTTACCCTGGTGGAGCAGATAGGCCTCCTCAAGGCCGATTTCCTGGGGGTAAGAAAATTCACCGTCATTGACAAGACACTTAAACTTATAAAGGAGACCACCGGCAAGGAGCTGGACCTCTCACAGATACCCCTGGATGACAAGGCCACCTACCAACTCCTGTCCAGTGGGGACGTAAAAGGGGTGTTCCAGGTGGAGACCAGCCGGGGGATACAAGAACTCCTGAGAAGGCTGCGGCCTGAGGAATTCTCAGACATAATTAACCTCATAGCCCTTTACAGACCAGGCCCCCTGCAGAGTGGGATGGCGGATTCCTTCATAGAATGCCGTCACGGCAGGGAAAAACCCACTTTCCTCCACCCCAGTCTGGAACCCCTATTGAAAGAGACCTACGGTATTATCCTCTACCAGGAGCAGGTTATGAGGATAGCCAACGTCCTGGGGGGGCTCACCCTGAACCAGGCTGATAATCTCAGAAAGGCCATGGGTAAAAAGAAGCCCGAAGTCATGGCCAAGTATAGAGACCAGTTTGTCAGTGGGGCGGTAAAGAGTGGAATACCCGAGAAGACGGCCCATGAAATCTTCTCCCTCATGGAATATTTTGCCGGTTACGGATTCAATAAATCCCACTCCGCCGCCTACGCAGTCATCACCTATCAGACGGCCTATCTCAAGGCCAACTACCCCACACAATACATGACGGCACTGATGAGCTGCGAGAAGCAGAACACCGACAAGATCGTCAGCTACATAGAGGATTGCAGGCGGATGGACATTGAGGTGCTTCCCCCCTGTATCAACGAGAGCCAGGCCGATTTCACTATGCTTGACGGTGGTACAAAGGGGAAGATACGCTTTGGCCTTGGGGCCATCAAGAACGTGGGAGAGAAGGCCATAATTTCTATCCTGGAGGCTAAACAAGGGGGTGGGAAGTTCACCTGCAGACACGATTTCTACAAGAGGGTGGATTCAAGGATAGTCAACAAGCAGGTCATTGAGAGCCTTATCAAGGCTGGGGCCTTTGACTCCCTGCCGGGCCGTAGGGAAGAACACCTTAAGGCCATCAGTTCAGACATGGAGATAGCTGAAAAGAAAAGGGACCACCCCGAACAGACTCATCTGGCCTTTGGAGTGCGGAGTGCAGAGTGCGAGGTTTCTAAATCCGAAACCCGCAATCCGCAATCCGCATCCCGGAATTGTCCTGCCTGCGGTGCATGGCAAGGCATTCCAGACCTGAAACCCGAAGAACTATGGGATGAAAAGACGAGGCTACAGGAAGAAAAGAGCGTCCTGGGCTTTTACGTAAGCAGTCACCCCCTGGACAAACTGAAGAAATTCCTGTCCGAGGACTCTCCCACCACGGCTAGCCTGTCTGAGGCCACCGATGGGGAGGAGGTCACTCTAGCAGGGGTGCTAACCGAAGTAAAAAAGACCACCACTAGAAACGGCGACCCCATGGTCTACCTCATCCTGGAAGACCTGGAGGGCCACGCCGAGGGCCTGGTCTTTAAGAGAGAACTGACCCAGTACGAATCGCTCCTCAAAAAAGATGAGGTAGTCCTGCTCAAGGGAAGGGTTATCTTCCGTAACGGCGGGGGCAAGGGACAAAGACCCTCCATCAAGGTCTCAGAGTTAAGTCCATTAGAGAAAGGGCTACAGGAAGAGAGCGCCATTATAACTATAGACCCCGCCAGACATGCAGACGAGACCTTAATACGCCTTAGAGTCATCTTCTCCACCCATCCGGGCCACTGCCCGGTCCTCCTGGACATATTGGGTCAGGAAGGCCAAAAAACCCGTATAAAGGTCAACAACCGCTTCTTTGTTACCGTCAATGAAGATTTTCAGTCAGCAGTAGGAGACCTCCTGGGGCCAGGGCACCTGCATTTTTCTATCCGTCCCCACACCCCCTCTACGGTAGCCAGCCCTGAACCAACACAAAGGGCTCAATCCGCCTTAGGCGGAAAGGGTTCAAGAGTTCAAGGGACAGGGCCACTCCCGATTAAAAACGTTAGTCGTTGATGTAACCCTCCTGATGTGCTAAAATTCCTGTTGTAGGGGCAGGTTTAAAACCTGCCCCTACTTACATGCAAAGGACAGACATGAAAGAAGAACTAGCTTACGTATTGATTACCCCATATAGCCTGGTGAAGAGCCGTACGGGGGGGATTATAGGCAGGATACTCTCTATGGGAGCGCTAGAGTTGGTAGGGGCCAGGATGTACGCCCCGAGCGATGAGTTCGTTGACCGTTACTGCGCTACCATAGAGACCCAGGACATCAAAAAACCCCAGATTAAGAAGGCCCTGTTGACCTACCTCAATGATTACTTCCGGAAGGACAATCGCTTTGGTGTCTCTAACCGCGCCATGCTCCTCCTGTTCCAGGGTCCGAATGCCCTGCGTGTACTAAATGACGCAGTGGTGGGTTCCATCGCAGGGGAGATTAGGGGTGACACCGTAAGGGGTACCTATGGCGATTACATCCAGGGAGAAGACGGACAGGTAGAATACTTTGAGCCTGCCGTACTAATCGCTACTGATGAAGAGACTAACAGGAAGCAACTGGCCCTGCTGGCAGAATACGCCGAAAGGGATGGTGGCATACTGGAGCGCGTACTTAAATTCCCGGAAGGGACAAGACCAGAGACTACCCTGGTGATAATAAAACCAGAAAACTTTGTGAAACATAGTTCCAGACCAGGGAACATAGTGGACATCTTCTCCCGCTCAGGGCTATACATCGTTGGGGCCAAGGTCTTACGGATGGACGTGGAAAGGGCCGAGAAATTTTACCAGCCGGTGAAGGAGGCCCTCAGGGAAAAACTCAAACCCAAACTGGCCAAACGACTAAAAGAGTCGCTGGGTGCTACCTTTGCATTCTCCTTGAAGGATGAGGTGCTGGAGAGGATGGCCGACGAGATTAAGGGCCCTAATGCCGAGCATGAATTCAATAAAATAGTAGAATACATGACGGGCATAAACCCCTCTCAGATACGAGACCCAGAGGAGCGGAAGAAACCAGGCTCAGCCAAGTGCCTGGCCCTCCTCTACAGGGGTGTCAGTGCAGTAGAAAAGATACGTAACATCCTGGGGAGCACAGACCCCCTGAGGGCAGCAGACGCTACCGTGCGGAGCATCTACGGTTACGACCTCATGAGGAATGCGGCCCACGCCTCTGACTCGCCCGAATGTGCGGAGATGGAACGCAAACTGGTTGGCCTCTGGGATAACCGGGGGCCATGTGAAGTAAAGGAACTAATAGGGAGGTATCTGGACGGTAAGCTCTAATGAAGATAGAAACCCTAATAGTTGGCCCCCTGGACGTCGGCTGTTACATACTGGTAAATGAGGACGACGAGGCTGTCATCATTGACCCCGGGGGTGATGCTGATGAGATAATTAAACTCATAAAGGGGCACAAACTACAGCCCCGCTACCTGATAAATACCCATGGCCACGGTGACCACATAGGGGCCAATAAGGAATTGAAGGCCCTCTTCCCTGAGTTGAAGATATGCATCCATGAGGGAGATAAGGAAGCCCTTACCAACCCCTTCAAGAACCTTTCTGCCCTGGGAGGGTTTCAATCTAAAGATTATATACTCAGGTCTCCCCCAGCGGATATTACCTTAAAGGAGGGAGACAGGATAACCCTGGGGAAAATCAGGTTGGAGGTACTGCACACTCCGGGACATACGCCGGGAGGGATATGTCTATTGGGCAGGTCAGAGGACAATAAGCCCGACGTCCTCTTCTCTGGAGACAGCCTCTTTCAGGGGAGCATCGGAAGGACGGACTTCCCAGGAGGTAACCAACAGGACCTTGTAAGATCCCTCAGAGAAAAGGTACTGACCCTGAAGGAGGATACCATCGTGTACCCTGGGCATGGTCCTAGCACCACTATAGGCTATGAGAAGGCAAATAACCCCTATCTGTAGGGGCAGGTCTTGTACGTGCCCATTGGTGTCTGGGTAATCCGCCTGAGGCGGATGCCCCTACTATTTCCCTACCTTTATGGTCTTAACCTTGGTCTTGGGCTTACGTTTCTTTTCCAGCCGCTCAATGGCTGAGTCCAGCACGGACTTTAATCCCCTGGGACGCAGTTCCCTGGCGGCCTGGACCAGATTCTCACATGCCCCCTTGAGGTGACCAAGGCACTTGTCCGAGGCCTCTTCCATGTCCCTAGCCAGACGGGTATCGTACAGACTCTTGGGGACGTACAGGAGTTCTATTCCGGCCTCTAACATAGATTGCCCAAAATCACTCTTCCAGAAGCGGTCTTGCTGTTCTATGGCCCATCCCTTCAGTCCAGACTCGGCGTCCTTAAAGCCTGCGGTGCTACTGCCTTCCTTCGCCATCTTTTCTCCCTCCAAAGGTTATGTTAAGTCTCTTCCCCTCAAACGCTGCCTTCACCAACTTTCGGTCTGCTATAGCCCTGGGCAAGAGGACGTTCCTCTTGTAACTCCCCAGCCTGATAATCAATTCGTTCTTGTACATGGATAGCTCCAGGTCTTTCTCATTAGCCGTAGGGAGGTGTAGAGAAAGGCAGTAACTCCCATTATGTTGGGTTAATTTCACCGGCCGTTCTGAGACAAAGACCTCCGTCGGGTCTTTATCTCCATACAATTCCCTGGCCATCTCCCTCAGCCTCTCTATACCGACCATCTCCACCTCTCTGAAGCTTGACCTCAGGATAGGCAGGGGCGAGAAGCTCTCCTCAATTTCCTTCAGATACTTCGACTGGATGTCATGCCACCTGCGGAGATAGTGTCCTGCATCAGGGGGGAACACCCGGTTCACCACCACCGCATCCACCGGGAAGCCAAACAGGTTTAAATAAGAATAGGCCCTCTGGGACTCCTTATACACCATCTTCTCCGGGTTCATCACCAGCCTCATGGAGGAGACCTTGTCGTCGCACAGGATTTCCTTCACCCCATCAATATTCTGATAGAGCACCTCTATGGTGCCATAGACCTCGTCATTGGGCAGCTCCACTTCTATCATAGGACTAAGTACGGGCCTCACCATCTTCATGATTCTCCGCTCTATGTGGAAGAACTTTTCCATGTACCACCCGGCTATGTCCGGGAAACTGAGCATCCTCATGGTAGAAGCCGTAGGGGAACAGTCCAGGAGGGCCACGTCGTACTCCCCCTTATCGTGAAAACTCTTGAGTCTCAGCAGACTGAAGAGTTCTTCCATCCCTGGGAATACGGCAAATTCCTCGGCCACCAGGTCATTGAATTTCGCTACTGCTACCAGGTTCTTCTTGATAAAGGACTGTATCTTGCCCCAGTTCCTGCTTAGTTCCTCATGTACGTCTATCTCCAGGCCAAACAGGTCTTCTTTCAATCGCTTGGGTTTATCCCCTATCTCCATATTGAAAGAATCACCGAGGCTGTGTGCGGGGTCGGTGCTCATCACTATGGTCTTGTAACCCAGGTCCGAACATCTGACGGCCGTAGCCGCCGAGACGCTCGTCTTCCCAACGCCCCCTTTTCCAGTAAAAAGTATTATCCTCAAGGTATATACCTCCATGTAGTAGGGGCGACCGGCCGGTCGCCCCTACCATCCGTTCCATTTTATAACTACTTGGAAATATGTCAACTAGAACTTAATTGCCTGCGGTTTCTAGGATGTAAGGGGGGAGACTTCCCCCTCATCCGCCTTAGACGGATTGCCCATGTCCATATACTCCACATACCTCTGCGGAAGCTCCATTGACAACCCCTTTCTTATATGCTAATATTGCCTCGCCTTTTTAGAAAATGTGGCGTTGACCCTCAACGGCATGAATGGGCACAAGCCAAATTTTGAAACGGAGGCACCAACCTATATGGATTAAGGTTAGGCCGTGAAGGTGACAGGGCCACCCCCGCTGAAATAAAGGAAAGGGCGGTGGATTAATGGCCCATCTTTGCGTTCTATCCCGGGTCCGCCTTAGGTGGACCTAAGCAGGTTTTAAGAGCCTAGTAACCCCTCTTAACAGCTTATCTTCTCCAGTTGTTTCCTCTGGGATAGACCTCTTTACATTTCTTGTAGGGTACTTTTGTTTCTACTGTGGACAATAAAGAGTTATTTATATTGCTTAACCTCTTACTCCTCCTTGGGGCCTTTTCCGGCCCTGTATTAGGCGTCTTAAGGGGTTCTCCCAGGAGTAGCAGCTATGTCTCCACCGCCTTTACCATCCTTGCGGCGATATGCGGACTCTTATTATCATTTAATATATTAAGTGCTGGTGGTAAAGGTAGTACCACCACACTCTCCCTGAAGGCCCCCAACCTTATCCCGTGGATTAACTTCAGCTTCTTTCTGGACGGACTGGCCGCCTTCTTTCTGCTTATCATATCCCTTCTGGCCCTAGCCACCGCCATTTACTCTATGGGTTATAATAAAGAATTCTACGGAAGGAACGTGGGCGTCCTGGGTCTGTGTATGAATCTCTTCATCCTCTCCATGATTGGGGTAGTAAGTGCAGATAATGCCCTGGTCTTTCTCATCTTCTGGGAGATGATGACCCTTGCCTCCTATTTCCTTGTGGTCTACGAGTACGAAAAGGTGGAATCAGTGAGGGCCGGGCTCATCTATATCGTTATGGCCCATGCAGGTACGGCCTTTATCGTGGCCGCCTTCCTGTTTCTTTACAAATGGTATGGGTCTTTTGACTTTGCGGTCTTAAGGGCCTCGGTGGCCAATCTTTCTGGAATACCAAAGGACCTACTATTTGTCCTGTTCCTCCTGGGCTTTGGGGTGAAGGCGGGGATAGTGCCGCTCCATATATGGTTACCCAAGGCCCACCCTGCCGCCCCCAGCAGTGCTTCTGCCCTCATGTCGGGGGTTATGATAAAGGTGGCGATATATGGACTAGTGAGGATGGTTATGGACCTCCTTGGAGGTGGTAGGGTTGCCCTCTTGCTGCCGGGCGGTGCTACTGCCACCGATGGAGGTAGCCTCTGGTGGGGAGTAGTAGTCCTTGCCGTTGCCTCTGCCTCGGCGGTACTAGGGGTACTTTATGCCCTGGTGGAACATGACCTTAAGAGGCTCTTGGCCTATCATAGTGTGGAAAACATTGGAATTATCCTCATGGGCGTAGGGGCTTCCATGGTCTTTTCCTCCATGGGTGAGAGTGGGCCAGCGAGGGTGGCCCTAGTGGCAGGGCTCTTTCATACCCTCAACCACTCCATTTTCAAGGGTCTCTTGTTTTTGGGTGCTGGCTCTGTGGTCTTTGTCACCCACATCAAGAATATAGAGGAACTGGGTGGACTTATTAAGAAGATGCCCTGGACGGCCCTCTGCTTTCTAGTGGGGGCAGTGTCCATTTCTGGTTTGCCTCCCTTTAATGGTTTTGTCAGTGAGTGGCTTACCTTCCAGGGGCTCCTCATGGGGTTTGGGGTTACGGAAGGGGGCATGAGGGTCTTTCTCCCTGTGGTGGCCGTGGTACTCGGTTTCTCCAGTGCCCTGGCCGCCAGTTGTTTTGTAAAGGCCTTCGGGATGACCTTTCTGGCCCTGCCCAGGAGTGAACATGCCCGCCACGCCGTAGAGGCACCCCTGTCTATGCGTCTGGGTATGGGTATGCTTACGGCGTTATGTCTCTTACTGGGAGTAATGCCGCAATACATGTTGGGCCTTGTGGACGGCGCGGCCTCTACGGTCCTACATACCAGGGCCCCTTTTGGAAATAGCTATGATTGGCTTACCCTTGTCCCTCTAACGCCGGGTGGTGCCTCTGCCCTTTCTGGCTTCTCCCCCCAGTGGGTCTTCCTCTTACTCCTGGCCTTCACGGGAGGCCTCCTCCTTGTCATGGGTATCCCTTACAGAAGGGCCATTTTGGGGGAGACCTGGGGGTGTGGGATACCTGCCCTGGTCCCCAGGATGGAGTACACTGCCACGGCCTTCTCCAAGCCCTTTATGATAATCTTCAGGGACCTTTATAGGACTACCGAGGATATGGAAAAGATAGCCTCCCCGGCCCCCCTACAGCCTCACTTTACCAGGATAAGGAGCTACGAGGTGTCGGTGGTACGCATCTTTGAGAGATATTTCTATGAGCCTCTAGTACAGGTGGTTATGGCCATTTCCAACAAGATGCAAATCCTCCAGTCAGGGAGTATCCATCTGTATCTCCTTTATATCTTTTTTACCCTTATAGCGCTCATCCTTTGGACCAAATATCGATGATATCCCCCGGCTATTCTATACACCTGGTCTGTCTGCTACTGGGAGCGCTCCTGTTGCAGGGTTTCATAAAAAAGATGAAGGCCCGGCTCCAGGGGAGGCAAGGGCCTGGCCTCTTACAGCCCTGCTACGACCTCAGTAAACTCTTGAAAAAAGACAGCGTCCTCTCGGAACATGCCTCATGGGTCTTCCGATTTGCCCCCTATGGGGTCTTCGTGTTCACGCTGACGGCGGCCCTCTTTGTGCCCCTCTACGTCCCACTGACACCTATGACCTATGCGGGGGATTGTATCCTGGTGGTCTATTTGCTTGGCATGGCCAGGTTCCTACAGGCTATTGCCGCCCTGGACACTGGCAGCGCCTTTGGAGGTATGGGCAGCAGTAGGGAGATGACCATATCCTCTTTTGTGGAGCCAGCCCTCTTTATGGCCCTCTTTACCGTAGGGATACAAGTGGGCAGCCTGAACCTCAGTGAGATGGTCTTGAGGGTATCCAAAGACGGTGCCGGATACCTTTCTCTCTTCAATATCCTCCTGGGTATAAGCTTCTTCGTGGTGCTCATTGCTGAGACAGGCAGGATTCCGGTAGACAACCCTGCTACCCACCTGGAACTGACCATGATCCACGAGGCCATGATACTTGAATATTCCGGCAGGGCCCTGGCGCTTATTGAGTGGAGTAAGGCCCTAAAGCAGTTTATATTCTTTGCCCTCCTGGTCAACCTTTTTTTGCCAGTACCAGTTTCCCGGGGGGAGGCCGTCCCCCTGTATTCCTTGGGCGTGTTCTTCTTAAAACTGATGGTCTTGGGTTATATCATAGCCTGGGTGGAGACCCTGAATGCTAAACTAAGGTTGTTCAGGATACCCAATCTCCTCCTTTTGTCTTTGTGCGGTTCCTTTTTGGCCTTATTGTCTATTATTTTTGTGAGGTGAAGTTACTTGGAAGGTCTGATAAAAGAGGCTTACTTAATAGATAAACTTGCTGTCTGTATGCTGGGGGTAGTGATGCTTATGTCCCTGTGCAGCCGTTTAGTAACCCTGGTCTATGTCTATGCCTTTCAGTCGCTCCTCCTGGCAGCCATAGCATTCTTTGCCTCTTACACCCCACATGCCCATCACCTGATATGGATGGTCTATCTCATCGTAATAGTAAAGGTGGTTGTCATTCCTTACGTGTTTCTCAGGATCATTGAGACCCTGACCATAAAGAAGGAGGTGGAACCTTACGTGAGTCAGTTAGCCTCCCCGCTAGTGGCCAGTGGTCTGGTTATACTGGCCTACTACTCCCAGCAGTATGTATTACAACTCCACGAGGGTGTTGTCTTTAGCCACTGCCTGTCTATCTCTATTGCCGTAATCTTGATAGGTTTCTTTCTGATGATAACCAGGAAGAAGGCCGTTACGCAGATGGTAGGGCTAATGACCATGGAGAACGGTGTCTTCCTGTGCGCCATGGTCTTGACCTCGGGGATGCCTATGATTATTGAGCTGGGGGTGTCCTTTGACGTCCTGATGGGTATCTTGATTATGGGTATCTTTGTCTTCAGGATACGTGAGACCTTTGCCTCCATAGACACAAGTAAATTGAACTCCTTGAGGGGATGATTCTATGCTAAAACTCTTGCTGGCCCTTCCCCTGATTACGGGGTCTCTCTGCCTCCTTTGTCTACTTGTAAAGAAGGGTAGGGTGGCAGAGTTTCTCAACCTGCTAAGCGTCGGCCTTTGTTTTGTAATCTCTATCCTCCTCCTGTCGGATATTACCAGGAGTGGGCCAAGATGCGATTTTAATGGTCTTATCTACGTAGATACGCTGGGCGGATTCTTTCTATGCCTCACCCTGATGGTAAGCCTTGCGGTATCTATCTATTCCATCAGTTATATGAGGCAGGCAGTGGAAAAGGCAGAAATAGATAAACACCTGTGCCATTACTACTTACTCCTCAATTTCTTTATATTCACCATGATGCTGGTAACTACTACGGGGAATCTCGGCGTCATCTGGATTTCTATTGAAGGTACTACCCTGGTATCTGCTTTCCTGGTAGGATTTTATAACGAGAAAAACTCTCTGGAGGCCGCATGGAAATACCTGATAATATGCACGGTAGGCATCACCTTTGCCCTCTTCGGGACAGTGCTTTTTTACTACGCCTCTCTGCATATACCTTTTGAACTGAGGAGCACCCTGAACTGGTTTGAGATGACCCGTTTTGCGGATAGGCTGGACCCAAGGTTAACCAAACTTGCCTTTGTCTTTATACTCCTTGGTTACGGTACGAAGGCAGGCTTAGCCCCCATGCATACCTGGCTTCCAGACGCCCACAGCCAGGCGCCTACCCCGATGAG
>C687J35021_10002440_pt1 | contig 13189 bp, 16 predicted proteins | sample RifCSPhighO2_12_FD_35021 | JGI IMG/M metagenome (IMG submission 35021)
TTTCAATCTCCTCTTACGCTATCCCAGTATTTCGACTGGAAGCTTCTTGTCTCTCGATCTCATTCGCCGTTACTTCAAATATCCCCTGCTCGATAGCACGATCCCAGTCAAGCAAACCTTCTCTATTCCGAAGGGGAATCTCGAGCATCTTAGCGACCTGAGCATAGAGTGCATCGGAGTATTCTTCTGTCCAAAAGTTCGTATCTGCGTCAGCAGAGAGGGTCTCTGGATAAAACTTCCCGATGCACTCGACGGTCGCTTTCTCTTCAAGCGTCGGCCAGAAGACAAGCGTTGTACTTCGATAAGCCTTAGCAATATCTAAGTCTCTCGCGAAACTCATTCGACTTGACAAGACAGTTATTTTCTCATCACCTGTCGTTAGATAATTAAAGCTTGTCGTGGCGACAGTTGTAATTGTCTTGAAGCGACCTGTTGTTATGTATTCGCCTGCGCCAGCAGAACAATCGACTGCTTCTATCAGTGCAGCATCATCTTTATCCGTTCCGGTAATCGTAACCGTTCCCGCCGTTATATCTCTCGATGGATTCAGTGGGGTGAGCAGACCGTCCTCGATGAGGATCATCAACTCTGTCGGAACTAATGGTTGAGCGGCAATAGTGAGAGCGGCACTATTCGTCAGATTAACGCGACTTACTACAGTCTTATCTGACATAGATTGTGATACTCGATTCATCACTTCAACACAGAAGATCCTTCCACCAGCAGTTGCAAGAGATGGAGATATTCCAAGCTCAAGCTGAAGCAAGGTTGGAATATCCCACACTGCCTGCGCACCCCTTATCTGACCGAGAGACCTAAGACTAAGATCAGCCTTGATCTTTCCAGTCGAGGTATGAAGCCAGACTTCCTCGAGAGCTCGAAGATCGATAACAACAATCCTGTCGTCACCTGCAGCGAGTGGAGTCAGACTTCGTCCGACTTGCTGTCTATAGGAGGCTCGCGAGTCAAGGGATCGACAAGCCATATTCAGATAGTAGAACCAGTCGGCAGTCAGTAGATCATAACGACCACTTGACTCTTGAAGCCTCCTAATGACAGCTATTGCACTCATAGAGCGTTATCCACTCCTACGTCATGCAAGTGGAAGAACCCCTTAATGTTGTTGAAGAAGTATCCGTTCTGCACCAGCCAAAGGTCGTATCGACCGTCGACATGCTGCATTCCACCCTTGCCGTAGTTTTGGTCAGGTAGGAATTGGACGTCTGAATCCGCAATCATAGCGTAGGTCAGTCCGCCTTCAGGAATTCCATACCACGCATATTGATGGGCAGGGTTGATGTTGAGGAGAGAATGATCGAAAAGGTTCAAGACACCCCACGGAGTAATCAGCTTGCGGACAGAAAGTCCAAACTCTACGTCTCTCGGTTCTTGGGCAAGAGAGATAAAGCGGTTGGTTTCTGCCAGTTCAGTAATTCCAAGGATGGTTCCATTCCCGACAGCGTGCCACATCTTCTCAAGATCAGCATACTGAGAGTGTGTCATGAAGAACGCTTTCAGCCAAGCATATCCACCTTCCCTCCACTTCTGACCGGTATAGGTAGCGTCATACTTGTAGGAAGTCTTCGAGCCGGTATATCCGTAGGTCGTGAGCATCTGATCGATCCCCATCGAACCCCATTCCAGCTGACCATTCTCTGCGTTTGTTTCTTCATATCGAGCTCCCCAGAGAAGCTCTTGCTCCATCTTAACTCCGAGAGCTTCAAGGGCGTCCATCTTCATACCGACATAGTTCATATCTTTGTCGTTTGGACGGATACCTTTGGTCTTCATTGCTGTCCGAGAAAGTGCCATCGCTTCTTTCTTGATCGAGCAGTAGTTGTAGAACCTTCCTGGCTTGTATGAGATGACTTTCGGAATCCCACCAAACTCAGGGAAGGTTGTCGGCATCACGTAGGCAAAGTTGGCCGTCGACAAGCTGTAGGCAGCTTGGTTGGAGTCTGCCGTCAGCAAGCGAACCCTGATTCTGGAGCTTGCTCCGTTTCGGTCGACCGACACGACCTTCGCTCGGACTTCAATCCGATAGTTCGTGCTGCTGGTCAAGAGAAGCTGAGCGCCTGGAAGAATGTAGTTAGTGAGTGGATTGTCAGCGGTCGCATCTACCTTCAGATAGAGAGTAGCGCCAGCCGCAGACGCGTGTGTAGCGAGAGCGCTCGACATAGCTTCGTCGGTATAGATATCGGTAATCGAACCGCTCTGTGTGGCGAAGTCTTTCTCGTGCCAATTGAATTCGACGTCTGTAACGGTCTCCCGTCCAGCCTTCGACATCATTGCAGTCAGGGAAGCCTTCCCTTTGGCTTTCTTTTGAGGAGAAACTGCCTCCAACTTTTCGGGCGTTCGGTAGAATCCCATCGACCGACGCCCTGCAACCCGAATACGGGTGTTAAATCCCAAGACATTCTTTAGTTCCTTTCGTTTGTTGAAGTCCAGTTGTCTCCTCAGCTGGACGATTCGATTTAGTTACTTCTTAGCCAAGGTTGAACCTTCTTCGAGCGGACGGGCTACAATACTCCACTTTGCAACACCTGTGTTAGCGTCTGCGCCGAGAGTAGTGATATAGATAGCACCTGTATTTGCTCCTGTCGAAGGAAGACGAATCCGATATCTCGGCTGATGAGTCAGATCTGCACTGACTTCTGGAACATAAGCAGTAAGAGCAGTAGCCTTCTGCACCGCACCAGCGAGCGAGTCTGTCCAAACGTGATACATAGTTCCAACGGCGTCTCCACTAATCGAGGCAGACGAGTCTGCGAGAAGCGTAGTTGTAGCTCCTACCTTCACACGCACTACAAACTTGATAGCAACAGCAGACTGCACAGTTGTAACGACACCCTGAAAGGCCACAAGCTCATACGCTCCTGTATAAAGAAACAGAGTGTCTGAACTTGGACCGGCGTCTGTCAAGAACGCCTTGGCAGTTGTCGAAACTGGACCTGGATTTTCCAGTCTGATTGAGTCTACCTTCGCTTCGATTTGTGTAACACGAAGCTGCGTAGCATCGCCGGTCGAATCTGCGTCGGCAATCGATGCACGGATTGTCGGAGTGAACCAAGCCGGCGGGGTGGTTTGTCCGAATGTTAAACAGCTCAGAAGAAGAACTGCAACGAGACCTACAAGAAACTTTTTCATCGAAGACTCCCTTCTTAAGCTGCTGCAATAGCTGAACCAGCCGCATCCCTGCGGAAGGTCATGTGGACAGTAATACTGCCCGTTCCAGCGAGGTCGGAAGTTCCAGCTTGAATCTGGAATTTCTTTCCGACAGCACTCTGATATCCTATGTCGGCTCCAACAGATCCACTCGCGGCAAGATCTGATCCTTGAGCGAGAAGCTGAATTGTCAGAGGTTCGTTCGTATCATTACTCAAGATGTTGACTCCTGTCGAAGCTCCACTTGCGACATTTGCGCCATTCTGGAGATGAACTCTCTTAAGAGTCACTCCACCAACAGTTGAAACTCCAGTCAAGTCGACAGCCGCAGCAAAAGTGACGGCGGTCTTTGTCAGCCTCTTAGTGACCGTGAACTCGCTTCCGATCTGAGTCCCTGCAATCAGGGTTCTTAGATCGGTCACAAGTTGCTTCAGATAGCCCGTGCGTGTGGTTACGTTATCCACTGCTCCAGTGTGAGCAGTTTCGTTCATTCCACCACCGGCGAGGATCGATAACATGGATCCTACAGACATGAGATTATCCTTTCTTAGGTGGTTACGTTACCAAGAACGATCCATACCAGTCCAGTTGAGTAGAGAAGCAGGTAGTCGTCCGTGGCGGTGAGATCATTGCCAGCGACCCATGTGCTGGACAATGCAATAGCAGTCGTCTCCCCTGCAACGAGCAGAGGATCTCCTGGGAAACTCAGCACGACTGTCGGAGTAGTACTGCTGAAAGCCTTTGCCAAAATGAAGTAGTATTGACCAGCCGCTTCGACAACATCGGGCATGGTGAGAACGCCATCTGCACCTACGCAGGTGATCTCGATATTGTTCTCATACGCCTTAAGTGTCCTTGCAAGCTCGCCTAAAACAGTCCATCGTGCAATCAGCCCTTCATTCGAGACCAATTGATTCATCGCTTGGTCTGGTCTTACGACACCCATAATGTCTTCCTTTCTTTTGTTTCGTTTAACGAGATTGGATCATGCGTTAAACCTGATCCAATCTACCCTCTGCCAGCCTTCTCAAACATCTCGATTTCAGATTCGAGCTTCGACGGTGCGCTGACGACCTGTCGAGTTTGCGTAGTTCCTGTCCCCGCAACTTTAGTAAAGCCTTTGTCTGCTGGGGCAGCGATACGTAGATGAGTTCGGATTCTTGAACCAGCCTCCTTCAAACACTCAGCAGCAGAAAGTCCAGGTCTCTTTGCCTTGATTCCCGCCGCTATATCTTCGACAGTCTGGCGAGTTCCTGCCTTCCCAAGATCTGGATTTTGTGTAAAGAACGTATCGATAGCAACCTGAGCTTTGACAACATTTTCAGTCAACCTACCTTGGATGCTAACGACATCCTTCATAATGGCTTCTTTAATAACGGGAGTCATCTGCTTCGCAAGTTCTGTCGCAAGCTGAGAATCTCTCGCCTTCAAAAACTCACGAAACTTTGCAGGCTTCTCTATAATGTCTTCGATTTGCTCGTCAGTCAGTTCAACGGGAACATCGATCTTGACCTCTGCAACCTTAGTCTCGACCTTCTGTTCAGATTTAACTTCTGTCGTCTTTCGAGTTTCAGCCTCAGCCACCTCTCTCGCAGTCTTCTCTTCCGGCGTCTCCTCATCGAGTGCGAAGGGATCAAGAGCTAAGAGCTTTTCTGCTGCTTTCCTCGACCTTGCTTGTTCTTCTTCGTAGAGCTTTTTGTAGTCGACGACTTCACTTGTTGACTCATCTCCCTCTTCGGTGCCTTCGTCTTCTTGCTCTTCTTGCTCTTCTTGTTCTTCGCCATGTTCGACCTCTTTTTCCNGATCTTCAGTCTCCTTCGTCTCTTCGACTTTCGTAGACTTGTTATCTACGGCAGATTCGAAGTCTTCAAATTGATCCATCTTCAGTCTCCTTNCTTCTTGGTAAAGCGGCTCTAAGTTGACTGGGCAACTCGAGCATCGTGTAAAGTTCNGCAGTCGAACCCTGCAATTGTCGCATTCCATCTACGTCCATAGCGAGATCAGTGAAGGCATTAAAGTTGCCGGAGATTCTTGCCTTCAGCAACTCCTGTAAATCTCTCCAGACTCTGCCATGTTCGAAGATCTCAATATCCGCCATCGTGCAGATCGGCGGGCGTTCTTCACGCGAGACCAAACTGGTCGCGAGTTGTTTCGATTGGCGTAATATTTCCTCGTTGCTCTTCTCGCTCGATATCTCGATCAGATAGTGTCCGAGCTTTCGGAGGACGGAGTAAAAAATTCGCAGCATTCGGTTCTCCAAGTGTTCTTGCTACNTGCAAGAAGATTCTTTGCATATCGAGTCCAAGCATCTGTCCAGCTTGTGGATTGGCAAGCATTGGNGTAACTAATTCACGCCAACCAGTNCGATCTTGATCACCAGGCGACGTCGCGTCATAAGATACAAGATTGTAGTCAAAGTCGGCGAGTTCGTCTTTCGAGATAGTAAAGTCACTTCCGAGAGTTTGATCGTCTATACCAAACTCCATCCGAAGCTTACTATCCAGATCTCCGGTTATCTTAAGGCGAAGATCGTTCGATAGATATTGTTGATTATTATAAGCAAACATCCTTGCGATATCCTGGTGAGTCTGGATTGAGATGATCTTTGCAGACTTAAGCATCCGACTGACCGCAATATCGAAAGTATTCTGGGCTTCTGTCGCACTCCGTCTCTCCCCTCCACCTCGCATGATTCCTTGCATTGAGTCCGGCAGACCGGCAACTCTCTGCATCATATCCATGATGAAGGAAACGCCTGGGATGTTTTCGCTGGTGACGTTATCTATCTTCAGCTGATGGATGTAGTCAGATACCTTACCTCGACCCCAATGGCTTTTATTAAGTCTGATATACTTTACAACTTCATCCGAGCGAAGATCTGCCATATTGATAGCATATGGATCAACGACGATATTGAGTCCAAGACCACGACGCGTGCCAAGAATATAGGCATTGATCAACCAGTCTGCGAACAGCTGCATTCCACTCAGCCGCTCAGACATAGATTGTGGAGTCATGGTATAATCATCAAACAGTGCCGCGCATCCTACAACAGGATGTTCATCATAGAATAAGCCAAGCGGCTCAAGTCGAATAATCAAACCATCTCCAGCGACCCACACAAGCCATTTCTCAGGATATTCCGAATCTCCAAGCTTCCAATCTTTGGGAATCAAGACGATCGTCAACTCAATAACGTCAACGGGCATCCCTGCGAAGGTATCTCCTGGCTGACGCTGAGCTTCATCATCCATAGACTTGAAGACGCTAAGATGATTCAGATACTTAAGATACCGACAGTTAAACATCCTTGGGTTCGTGCGTTCTTCCGACAGAAGTTCGTAGTAGCTTGTGTGTCGAACCCGTCCAAAATACTCACTCGACTGAATGTCGTTGATTCCTTTATTCGGATCAGGAAGAGCGTCGTACGGATTGATGTGGGTTAGTTTGTTTCCTTCCCAGAGCATTCTTGGTTCACCGATCGGATCTTTAGCTGAACCAATCCCATACTGTCTCATCCATCCAGGAGCTCCGAAACCAACTCCATATGTCCACTGATCTGACCAGAGAGAGTAGAGAGAAAGTTCGACTTTCGAACGATACCTTTGTAGGTCGACCAAGACTTCCATCTTAGCGGCGGTCAGCGGATCATTGCCTTCAATCCCACGATATCTGAAGATCGGAGGCTGATAGAATCTTGAGACATAGTAAGTCATGGCGGCTTCACGAAGGGCGAAGCTGAGCGGCACGACGATCGAGACAGGTTTGTTTTCGTCCTTCGCTTGAATGTCTGACTCTTCGACAGACAAATCTTTATACGCGCGCATGGTTCTGTCGATAGATCTCCAACTGTCGAACCTCTCTTCCATCTTCCCACGAGCTTCCTGCACGCGAGAGAAGATCTCCAGCAGAAGATTTCTGTGCAGCTCTCCATCTGGAGACAGATCAAGATTGTCGGGATAATGAGGACGATAGAGTTTTTCGAAATTTTCGTCTCCGAAGTTCATCTGTCGTGAACGAACGTCACCCTGTATGTAGACTGGCACTCTTCTTCACTCCGTATGGATTAAATGGATCGTGGAGACTCTTTCGATACACGTGCATCGGATACGCGCCAAGTCGTAGACTTGCTGGTTCACCTGAAGATTCTGCTGGTATGTAGAGACGCTCAAGTTCTGCAAATTGATCAGTTTCTTCTATCATGTCTTCCGGCTTACCATCATACTCATGAACGTCAGGAATATCAGGCAAGAATCCCCTATCTCCAAGATGCATCAGCTGGACTACATAAGCGGCGGCGTCTGCTACGTCCTTCTTCTTAGAATAAATCCCACCATCGAGCTGAGCTTCGAGCGTTGCACAACAACTCGCGTTATGATAAACGCAGCCTCTACGATAATAAGGCAAAAGGCTGAAAATTCTCTTATTCTTAGCGTCGTCTTTCGGGGGACTCTTGAGCTCAATCAGCTCGAAGTTATATCCCCACTTCCTAAGAAAGTCTTCGAACGGCTGGATAACAAAAGCGCCGAGTCCAGAACTCTCTACTCCTATCGTCTTAGCACCTATCGCCTTAGCCATCTCCGCCGCCATCGCATAAAGGTCATCATTGAAGATCTGACCTTTGATAACATCTCGCAGAAATAAACGATTCCCAAAAGTATCAAGACTCCAACCAACAATAGCGGAGTCACAGTTTCGCGCACCCGCGACTTTCGCCGGATCAACTATCACCACACTTTCAAGGTTTTTGATATCAGCCAAGATATAAGGATTGTAGTATTTGTAAGGTCTAAAGTCAGACACCCCANGAGGAACGGGAATACACAAGTATTCACGATAGAACTTGTCGATTTCGCCGGCGAGTTCAAGACTATCTCTTAGCTTAGTTACGGCTTTATCTGACATAAAGTCAGACCAAAGAGTCAATACTTCAGTTCGATCTTCCTTCAGCTCACAAAGTGGCGCGGTTATTGTCAGCCAATCTTTATTTTCTGCGAGGTTCGCAAGAAGAGAATCTTGGTGAAGTAAGGTTCCGATAAACAAGACTCTATGCCGAGCTTCTCCAGCCGAGAGCTTTTGAGAACGTTGAACAACATTCAGCAAGTCTGCATAGACCCAGCCTTTGAGTTTCGTCCTTTGCTCCTCAGACATTGCGCCTTCCGTCCCCTCGATATCGTCGCAGACCAGCCGGTCTGGTCTGAAGCGTCCGTTCTTAAGTCCACGAACTTGCTGACCCCATCCACGAGGCATGATAAGGGTTCCAAGATGCTCTATCTTGCCTTCAGGTGAAAGTTTCTCAGGAGTCTTCCACGCTTCTTTCGAGAATTGACTGTCACGTCTCTCAGGTCTCACATTCCCAAAAACTGTAAGAAGATGTTCGTTGGTCATCAACTCAGTCTTTAGATCTTCTGAGTCTCTCTCTGCTTGAGCACTCGTGTTCGCCAGCTGAAGAAGAAAGTGAATATCTCGATAAACGAGGTCTTTCGCGGGGATGATTAGATTAGCAATCGTTGACTTTCCCCATCCTCGATGTGCAATTAGATTGATTAGTTGAGCGTCTGAATTATCCCAAGCATCAAAAAACTCTCTATGAGAAGAGGCAAACGCATTCGAGCAACGTTCTGGAAAGAAGATTTTTGCAAAGAGCTCTGTCGACTTATAGCATTCTACAAGAATGTCGTCGATTTCGCTTTGAGCAAATCGTTCACCTCGAATGAGTTCTTGGATGGCGTTCATCTTAGGCTTTTTCCTGCCAAATATCAAGCACCTTGATCTTGATATCTGATGCCGTAGCACCGGTCTGAAGGAGACGAAGCATATAAGTGTTTCCGGCTGTCGTAGACGGGGTGGTAGCTACAGTCAGGGTCTGAGCAGCGTAAGTCGGGGATACTCCGATTACAACATCAGCGGACGAAGTTGCAGGAGTTCCTAAAACAACATCAAGCTCTGAATAAACCTGAGCAGTGAGAGTGTTCGCAGCGTTGTCAGTATAGGCGGCGACACGAATCTTGAATTTCGCTGTTCCTTTTCTCATAAGAACTGGAGCTTCGAAGACAAGCTGGGCGACACCTGTTGACGGATCAACATCTATAATAGAAAGACCGGTTATGACAGCTGCTGTAGCTGACTGATTATGTCCACCATGATCTGGATAGAAGTCGTCTATGTTCTCTTCGACTTGACCTGTTGTAAAGTTTGTCGTTCCGCCCGTCAGCTCACCAGACGAGTTCAAACCTGAATAAGCATAAGCAGCACCAAGCTTTTCGTTAGCAGTGACTGCCTTGTCGGTTCCGGTCTGTGGAATATCGTCAAGGGTTCCTGTATAGGTAGCGCCGGTTAGGAGAAGCGTCTTTGCCCTTCCACTTGTGTCGATAGCATTGATGATGTTAGCTGGCGTGATAGCTGTTGCTCCGCTCTTGATTCCGACACCTCCAATCGCTCCGGCTGTGTAGTTTCCAGCTGTGTCAAAGAGAGCGGTCGTGAGAGTATTTTCCTTAACCTTAGAAGCCGCTAATTCCTTGATTGCACTCGACTCTATCAGAGCAGAAAGTGCGTTAATGCTTGCGGCAAGATTAGTCGAAGCTCCCTTAGTTACACCATCAGCAGACTGAAGATTAGCCTCAGTCAACGCTCCGCGTATTGTAGCGGCGGCAAGATTATCTACGAGCGAGAGTTCAAGTCCCGTGCCTACCGCCTTTATAGAAACTCTGTTTGCGAAGATATTTTGGTGGGTTCCGGTGATAAGAATATGATCTCCGGCGTCAAGTGTAGCAAGACCTGCTACATCAAGAGCGTCAACCAATTTTGCAAGGTCTGCGGCAGAAAGTCTTGCATCAACCTTTGCTTGACTTCCAACAACGTGTTCAAGAGCATTAGCACCAGCCCCAGATGCTACTATTTTTGCCTGCGCAGTCACACCATCTGCCGCACCCGCAGAGACTGTCGCAGCAGCTACACCGTTGACGAGTGTAGTATCGGCGGCGACTCTTGCAGACGTAGGGAACATCAGATCAGTTACAGCCGTCGCAAGCTTCGAAAGAATAACTGAAGCCGCCTTAAGATCAGCCGCATCTCTATCAGTAGAGACAAACATCTTAGCCGTGACTTCAGTTGCAAGATCCGCAAGAAGGATAGTGTTCGCAACGAGATCTCCTGTGACGATAGCAAGACTTAGACAAGCGGTCAGACTGGAGGTTGTCCAGCTTCCAGGAGTTACTCCATCAGTTCCGCGAACGCGGATTTGAATCTGCTTGTTCGCACCTGCGCCAGTCGCACCGAGCTCGGTCGCCGTTAGCATCCGAGTGACTTGCGGGTAGAGAGTTCGAGTTGTCGCGCTCCAACCTTCGCTTTCGACTTGAGTCTGATATTCCCAGTAGAACGGGCGAACCCACACGTCCAAGCTCCAGCTGAATTGAACGCCACGATAGATAGCGACGGGAGTCAGACTTGAGGGAGTCGGTGTGCTTCCGACAACGGCGGGCTGAGTATCGGTTATGCTTGCGGAGAAGCTCACTTCGTAAATTCCTTAGATAAAACAACGTCGAACGTCTCGACTCGATACACGATAGCATCTGCTGTTGTGTAGATCTCAAGTTGACCGACACCCGAGATAAAGCTAAGATCATCGGTCGCGGTTGCCAACATATTTATCAAAATAAGTCCATTTGTCGCGTCAGATATCGTCAAACCAGCGGCTGGACTCGACGTCAGACTAATCACAGGATCAGCATAAGACTTCTCACGGACTTGAAGTCTCGCCTCGTATCCTGTAAGATCAAACACTACTCCGTCGAAATAAACGACAATCGACTTAGAAAGCGTCGCACCTTGATTGATTGTTAGGACGTCTGGCATCTTAGACCACAGACTTTCGATTCGACGTAACGACAGGCTTCACTTTAGCAGGCTGCGAAACACCTACGGTTGAGGCTGTCGCCCTCGGAGGAATGATGGGTTCAACTTTCGGAAGCCTTACTTCATTCGTCCAGCTTGCATCAATCAGATGTTCGATATCGAGTATTCCAGCAAGCAGCCTCGCAAGACGTTCTACACGAAGTTTGATGCCTCCCGATCCTTCCTTATACCACTTGCTGTCGAGTAGTTCATGCGCGGCAGCTTCACGCTCCCCGCGGATACAAGCAAGCCGCATGTTGCGAAACAAGAACATCCTGTTCAAGCCGAGGATGAAGGCGATCATCACAAGAGTGTGTTGAAAATTGTCGTCGAAGGACTGAAACCTTCCATCAACAAACTGACGGGCATTTCTAATAGCCTCGTCTAAGTCCTTCTCCAGCAAAACGAGAGCTTCTGCTGGATCAACCTCCCCGTCGAGCAGCATCTGCTTCTCTTCTGCTGAGATATGCCCGTCAGCCAACAGGTTATGTCCATAGCCGACAGTCTGCCCGTCGTTATCCTTATAAGCGACTGGAGAATACCCCTCATCTTGTCTGAGGGTATTAAGTAAAAATTCGCGGTTCATCTAAGGTTCCTTGTTTTGGGGTGAGATCATGCTCGAAGCATGATCCGACCTCGTTTAGATAGGGAAGTTCCCTGTGCAGGCTAAGAAGAGCCTGTGCAGTCCTCTCGATCCCTTCCTCATACTGTGTGTAAAAGTCATCTGGTACTTTTATATTTATACGACAATGCATAAGTTCGTGTACAAGACTGGCTTCCGGATCGTCGTCTTCCGGATGATGCATTAGGACTACGTCGATCGGGTCACGAAGGAAGATATGAGCTCTCTGATAGGTGTTTGATACTTCTACCTCTGCCCACGCTTCTTTATTAGTCATCTTACTGCATCGAATATAGTGTAAAGTGATATCCCAGTCTTGTAGACGTAAAAGCTTCTGCCAGAAAGGTAGAACTCCCTGAAGTTCTTGTAAGGTCATTCCGAAGATTCCTTACTCTTTTGCATAACTTTACCTGTCATGAGCATTCCAAGGATAGCCGCAACGTCCCAAGGAATAGACTGAAGAGCGCGAGGCTCTGCTGTCAGGCTGGTATATGCCCATGTCAGGGTAAGCACGCCCGCGAACCCAACAAAGCAGAGCCTCGTAGAGCTAAGAGTCCCGTTTGACTCCTGGAAGAATTCAAGAAGCTTTTTCACTTAGATACCTCAAATGGTGTGACGGCTACAGAGTCAGGAGAGTTCAGGTTCTGAATCACGAGCTTGATAGCGTCAAGTCTGCTTCCTGCGAGCCAGAGGATTGCGATGCTACCTCCGACAATGATCCACTTTTTGACTACTTTCCAAGTATGTTCTTTCAGCATCAATCTTTTCCTTTACTTAAGCCACGCAACGACTATAGCGATGACTGCTAATAACCAACTAATATAGATATAAGTCATACTCGCCTTCCCAGCTAAAGTAGCGGCGTCAAGACTCAGTTTATTTATCGACAACAACAACGCTTGATGAACTGCATCATGAGCATCCTTCGTTACGAATGTAACTGCTTGCCGATTAAGCTGATCTCTAACCTCGTTCATACTTTCAAGTCGACGGTTCATCTCTTTTGAAGCAACATCTAAAGCTCTCTCATGAAGATAGAGCTGCGAAACAAGAAACTCTTTGAGTGTAACTACTTTACCGGTTGAGATAAGGAGATCCAACTCCTTCAATTCATCAACACTCATCGCCGCTCCAACAGCCTGTCAAGCTTCCCATTCATTTCGCTTTGATCCCTCTGTATCTGTCCCAGAGTAGTTTTCATCTCAATGATTACAGGAGATTTATTTACAACTACCGTAATAGCGTCTGCTTGCTCAACTGTCATTATAGAAGACGAGATCTCATTTTTGACAATATCTACGATCTTCTTAGAAGCTGCATAACCTACAAGTGCTATAACAATTGTAGTGAGTGTGAAAAACTGACCCCAGTATCTTACGATAAATGCAATAAATCTACGATCTGTTACTCTACGAGAGACAGGTAGTTCGTTCATTTAAGTAGTCCTAACCCTCTTGTTCAAGTTCTGTAAGAACAACCTGTTTTGACTTACCTTCGACGAGTCTCCTC
>C687J35021_10002443_pt1 | contig 13176 bp, 19 predicted proteins | sample RifCSPhighO2_12_FD_35021 | JGI IMG/M metagenome (IMG submission 35021)
GAAGCGGCCGTAGCATCGTCGATCCAAATCGCGTCATAAGTGGTGAAAGTTCCTGTATCTTTTGACGGGGAAGAAATGTACAGCCCTCTACCTGTCGTGATCGTGCCATCCTGAGCATCNATGGGATCAACGTAAATGGCGTAAGCGGTATTAATGGAGCCAGTCGCAGTGTTTATTATCCTGATCCGAGATCTTAATGACCAAATAGCCGTTACAGCAGCGGCAGAATTAAGATCGACTTGGCTCCACGCACCACTGACAGCGCCAGTTATTGTGCCTGCTCCCGTGATATTTATTGCTCCTTGCGAACCAACCACGCCGCCCGATTGAGTACCGGCCGCATCTCTTAAAGTGATCGTGAAATTCAATCCAAAAAATGACCCCGCGCCATAGGCACCGGAGGTAGCTGTCCGAGCGTTCATGTCAAAAAGATATTGGGTTGAAGCCAAAGTATAATTGGTCTTACTCAACAAAACTAAACGGCCGAAAGAATCAGTTGTCGCGCTAAAGGTCTGCATTTCTCCCCAAGTATTGGCGGTATTGAGGAGAGGAACGGTGGCACCGGAAGTGCCGACATGAGCACCATCCAGCAGATCAGCATTAAGGTTGGTATTAACCGTTGTGCTGGTAATAGCAAATGGTGAAGTACCTGTGGCTTGAGAAAGAGTCAGGCGCACGAAAGTTGGACTAGAAGTCGTTGAAACGGTTTGATTGATCCCATCAAGATTTGCCCATTCAGAAGTCGTTAAAGTGTTTGCCCCAATCGTAATTCCAGTAACTATAGGAGTGTTAAAAGTAGGAGAAGAGGTTGTTAACACTGATTGATTTAAGTAATCGGAAGAATTGAGTCCGTCCCAAAGGTCAGCATTAAGGTTAGTAACAACAGTTGTAGACGAAACAATAAGAGGAGACAAAGTTGTCGTAGTTAAAGTTAATCTTACAAAAGTAGGACTATCACTAGAACGCACGGCTTGGTCTATATAAGCGTCCCAATTTATAATATCATCTGTTAAATGAGTATGTCCAATTAAAGAAAATGCTATAGCATGATTTCCGTCCAAAAGATCAGCATTGAGATTGGTGACAAGGGTGGTTGAAGCAATCGAAAAAGGGGCTGTGCCAGCAGCAAGAGAGGAAATCAGTTGTTTGGTGATAGTTACGTTAGACCCATCAAATGTAAAATCAGCGTCCCCAGCCATATTCCCTGCAGAGTCTACATAGAGAACTTGGTTAGCTGTCCCACCAACTACAGGAGAGCCAATAATAGACAAATTTGGATTTTTAATCTTAATTGTCATTTTATTTCCTCATAACGGACATCAGCGGTACCTGAACTTATAATTCCATAGACGTTACCTTGATAACAATATGGTTCATTAGTTTCCCAAACAGAATATTGAATTAAAGGAATTCCATTAGATGTAGTGACTGACGTGTCAAATCCAATATACACAGTCCCAGTAGAAATATTAGTAACAAGACCAGATTTCCTATTACCTGGGTTTGGTTGAGAGAGTATCTTAGTTGCTGAAGTTGTAATTGTTATTGTATCGTAAGCTGCCATCAGCCGACTCCCAGTAATGATAATCTCGGTGTAAAAGCAGCACCTACTTCGGATGGAACAAATCTATTCCAAGGTCTATACGGTATAGCCATTAGACAGGCATTTCATCTGCAAGACCTCCACTGATTGTCACGCCACCACCTTGCGGCTGTACGCCCTTCTTTGGTGTAGGAGCAACATGGTCTATAACAAGATTTCTCTTAGCTTCTTCAGCTTCAAGTTGTAGCTTTGTCGGAGGCTCATTCAACTTAAGAAAATCTTCAACCGTCATACCCAGCTGGCGTGCACGCATGATGTTATCAGCATCACGTTCTGCGCTTTGACCGAATGATTCCTGACCAGCTTCTTTTAATTGTTCGACAGCCGCACGATCAGGCCCACTGTAAACATAAGACTTCTTACCCTTATTAGCTTTAAGNTTAGACACTGAATAGTCTACATAAGTCTCTTCCTTGGCTGGAGTCCAAATACCTTTATTACTGATATAACTTGGCACTACACACCTACCTTCTTTTTTGGTTTCTTATCTTCAATTTTGATTTCTACAGGTTCGGCTACAGGTTTAGCTATTGGAGTACACTTCGGGCAATTCTCCTTAATGCCTCCATGCCAATCGCCGCCAGTTGAATGATTCTGTCCCATGATTTCTCCTTTATTTTTCTACTCTGAATTGAAATACCACTGATTCATTAGATGTTCCATGAACATAGAAGCATCCACTTGAGAATAAGATACCTTCGTTTCCAAAGAAAACTACGGTTCCTGCCGAAACCGCATCTCCCCTACTATTTGAAATGGTAGCAAATGTAGTAGCAGTAGAAGATGTACCATTGTTGAGAGTAAAAATTCCAGCAACCGTTCCAGTAGGATTAAGAGCTGCGGCAAACACACGAACAGGAACGCCGCTTGGGCCGATTGCTCCATTAGTTGTCGCTCGCGCACTTCCACTAATTCCATATAACATATTAGGTCTCCTTGATTACTTTATATTGAAACATTAAACTTTCGTAACCCTTATGTGATTCGCCTATAATTTTACTAGAAAACAACATGCCTTCTTTCCCATATACAAATGTGATATTAGCAGACTCTGTTCCTTTCTTAGCATCTCTAGATACAAATACTTCAAGTGGCACATTCTTGTTCCTTCTTCTTAGTTTCATAGCACTCTAATTCAGGATAACTATCTGATCTAAGAGCTTCATGATATGCAATAATCCTGTTATCAAAGACAAACTTATCTGGATGGGCTGCATATAAGTCTTGAAGCAGCTTCCCATCTGCGCCATGCGCCAAGTCCCCTGTATCGAACCTGATGTCTCCCAATATTTCACGGTTGAAGAAGTATTGCGCGGCATCACATTGAAATGGCAGGCAGTTTGCTGGCGCGGCTGTCGCCACAGTTCCTGTATGACCCATGATACAGACAACATAGACACCCATTTGAGGGTTTGCATCCAGTGTATCCGAAAAGGCTTTGAACAAAGATGGATGGAACATGTTGTCATCACACATGAGTGTGAACCAACCTGTAGTAATCTGATCTAAATATCTGTTGTAACATGGAATAATATTGAACTTGTTATCATGGTTTTTATACATGATATGCCAGTTGATAGCTAGTTTGTGCGGGCCTTCTGCTCTATAAATGGATTCATTCAACATGCGGATATTTTGTGGCCTGGCGCAGGGTGTCAATATATGAACTGGCGTATCAATAATAGGTGCTTTAAGCATGTTGTTATATTCAGCTCTTAGCTTTTCACCACGTGTCTTGACACTTTCAGGCTCCATCTTCTTGCTGTTCATGTAATCATAGACTTCTCTAATGTTTGCATTAACATCATCAGAAACAATGGCATGTGGAAGATAATGATCTAGGCAACCAATAATACTTCCTCCCATTTCTCTAACTCTTTTAGAGAAGTCAAAGTGCATCTTCTGAATCAGATTATTTGAGTTATCTCCTGTAAACCAAGGACGATCCATCTTTCTTAATAAGTCACATTTAATAAGGCAGAAATCAAGACCTGCAAAGTGAACATTCTGGTTCCCTGATTTATCTCCAATAGCTAAGAGTTTGTGGTCATCATTGTCTTCAAAGTTCATAGGTACATGTGTAAATGGAAAGCCATGATAACGGTAGCGAATTGTAGCAAGATCAGCATTTGCTGAAATGAGTGAATGCAACATGCCAATATGAAACCCGTGATAGACTCTACCAATTAACATAAGATAGTCATAGTTACCACTAAGTGCTTCTTGGGCTAATAAGTTGTCTCCTATCACAACTGGATGATTCCAAATGATACGAGGCGTAATCTTATAATCTTTACTGTCAACCAAAAGCTTTGAATAAGACTCCATGAAATCTGCTTCAAGGACTGTCGCTACAACACCAAGCAGTATTCTCTTCTTGTATTTTCCGTTCCTCATTGAATTATCCCGTCTTCTTCATGAAACAGATTGCCATTGTCATCACGGATGATGCGTTCAAAATACGCTAGGACTTTGTCAGTAAATACAAACTTCTCTGGGCACTTCTTATAAAGATCCATGACTATTTGGGAATCTGTGTATCTTACGTTGTGAGTACTGTAACGAGTATCTCCAAGAATCTCACGTTTAATAAATGTTTGAGCTGCATCTACCCCAAAAGGCCTAATAGCCTCCGGTCTAGCTTCAATGTTTACCCCATGTCTTGCAAAGATAGATACAAGATAAACTCCCATATTTGGGTTCTCATCTATAGCTTCTTGAAATTCAGTAAAGAGTCTAGGATGGAAAGAATTATCATCGCACATAAAAGTAAACCAGCCATCTTGGATACTATCTAAAAGTTTATTATAGAGTTGTATAACATTGTAACGATTCTCATGATTTTTGAAGATGATATGCCAATGAATACTAAAACGGTGCGGATGATCTGCATTGGCGATTGAATCTGCAATCTTTTGTAAGTTATGAGGACGGGTTACAGGGGTAATAACATGTAGTGGAGTATCAGTGAGAGGATCACGTTTCATTGCACCCTTCAATTGCCCTTTATGAACACGATAGCGTTCAAGGTCTTCTATAGTCATATTCTTAGCCTTTAGCCACGCAAGCATATCTTCACGTGTCATAAACTTTGATAGAGCTTCGTTCTCTGCTTCAGTTAGCGGCATAAGTGTAAAGGGCGGGGGTAAATCCCCGCCCAATACGTTCCTTTATGGTGTTATTTGAAGGTTAACTAATAGCATCCTACTGATAGTAGCATCGTGCATTGCAAAACCAACGAAAGGCTCTTCTTGAAGGTCAGCAACTGAAGTTCCTGGGCCTCCAATTTGGTCTACTCGACCAGCGCCAGTTGAAGTGCCACTAGCTGATACAGGATTACCTGCAAGAATAGTTCCGTCAGCTTGACAGGAACCTGGACCCCAAGTCTGTACCCATCCGTAGTCATCTGCTGCCTGTACTGCACAACTTACACCCACAACAAGCTGGTCAGTTGAACCAGACGCAGCATGCGGAAGTAAATCTGCATACAAGTTTCCAATCATAAACACGGAAGCACCACTTGTAACAGTAGTCTCAATCTTATCATAGAACTCAAGACGGATGTCACCAGCAGCAGGGCCACTTGTCGCAGTATTTCCCTTAATGCGATAAGTATATCCACCACCTAGGTTTGTTCCAGTTGTACCACCTGCTACATGGAAATACCCGCCAGCAAGCTGATTGATAAGCATGCTTCCAAGTGTGAACTGAAGGAACCTAGATCCTGCAGTACCGTCTGTCGTTGTGTTCGATGATACAGGTGCAATAATACCAAGTTTGGTCGTGGCAGTTGACGACTGAGCACTAATGTCAGTTGACACAAGCATACCTTGAGTAGTTGCTACACCAAAGTGAGCATAACGGAAAGTTCTATCCCCAACAGTTACTCTTGTACCAAGCGCATAGCTAGGCGTAGTTTTCGATTCACGAATATTAAACTTCGCCAAGTCTATATTGCCAGGCATATTGTTACTATGGTAACTTACTGTACGATAAGCCATCTTATTTCTCCTTAGCTCTTCTGTTTACCTGCACATATTGAGCGAAATGAGCAAAGGGGTCTTGCGACCCCGTTGCTCGGTTGTTTAGTTTCTAGCCAAAACGTACACTTTAGCATTTCTATTTTCTGACCCTGTGTAAAAGGTAAATCCACCTGTTGCAACAGTCGTCAGATTCATATCAATGCCTTCTGTGTTCGTTGTAGGTGAGTCTGTACCAACAGCCCAGAACCCAACTGTATTTCGTATTCCAGAAGCCCACGTATCACTTGTGTCGAGACTATTCAAAGTCGTTGCTCCTGCAAACGTAGCAATAGTCAACGTTAACGACCCAAGGCTTTCTCTAAGTATTGTTTCTGGTGTTTTAGCAGGCATATCAAACTCCGATCATGTAATAGCCGTAAGTTTTCCGAACCTACGACGATTGTTAGTGGTTTGATTACCACGCCACAGAATGAACGCAACCTTTACGGTCTGATTCGTGGGCGAAATGAACGGAGTTGTTACAAAGTCCGTCGCAGTATCGACTACCAAGTTCCAATAGTTCGTATTGGCCATGTACATGACACCACTCGTAACATATTGATCCCAGACAATCGGAACGCCTTTGAAAGTCAGATTCGTGAAACCAGCTGAAGCAGTCTGAGTATTGCTGAGACGCTCCAACGGGAGACGGGTTTGTTCAAACCTTTGAAACACAGTTGAAGTCGTGATAATATGCGTTGGGTTGTCCATGACACTAGATGAACTAATGGTATAGAACAACGTTTGCATATCAGTGAGACCTTGTGTTGCAAAAGCTCCTGATGCCGTGGAAGTTGCCTGCCAGAACGTATCAGTGGCACCAGCAATAGTGCCCAACGTGCCTGTATTGACCAATGTTGAAAGGTCAATCAGGTTATTGGCTTCCGCTACTGAAATAACAAGCGCTTGACCGAGACGGTCTTTAATCGCCATTTCAGCTAAGTTGATACGTGTACCGACTAGGTCTAGCAATTTATGCTGACTTCCAGAGTTAATACGCTCGTCATCACGGGTGATTTGGATGGGTTCATAGGCATTCTGCCATCTGAACTCAGCTAGCATTACGTTCTCACCTTGTGATGTGTTCAAGCCTTCCGAACCAGAATAGAAGCCACCATCAGTTTGCTTTACCGCAACCACATGCTCGACTCAATCTGTTACTTTTTTGACCAGAAAAACTTATTATCTGGCGGACTGTTCCTCATGGAACTGTCTCTCAAGATTCCTCTTGAGTTCAGACTCTATCTTCGTTACGAGAACTTTAACGTCAGGCGTATTAGTCGTTACGGGTCCACGTTGATTCAAACGATTGATACAAGACTTAATCTCAGTACGTAGAGAATAAGGGAATTTAAATTCTCCAACGTGTGTCTTGACTTTACATTCTTGAAGGCGTCTATAAGCAACCAACAAGTCTGCATTCTTTCGTTTGATAATGAGATATGGACGGACTGATTCAATAACACGACCAGCTTGACTACAATTAAGTTGCCACGTATATCCGACCTTGTGTTTTTGAGATTTAGGAACCTTAGTGTAATAATTACCACCAAAGTTTTCAGTTAACCAGTCCATCAACTCAACAGAAGTGCTAGTGATACAAAGACGAACTTTAAAGTTTGTTACATTTTCGCCTTTTTGAGGACCACAAGCTAAAATTCCAATATAGCCTTCTCCATCAATTATTCCAGCCATATAAGCCATTTTTTCCTGTTGTGTCATATTCTCTTTCATCATGTCTTCCCTCGGTATTGCCCGTTCTGGGGTTTCACCGATATAGCCTGATTTAATCTCGACTAATCGCTCAATCGAGCCCCCTCCGTCTACCATGCGTTTCCTGCCACCTTGATTCAAAATCCTTAGGACAGGAACATCATTCAAATTAAAAATAGACGTTATCTACTAGGGTCCTACGGTAATCGGCTAGTGATGTAGTCAGCACAACGTCATCTGTACCCGACGCTGGCGACATACTTGGAATAAAAAGTTCATTAGCCATTACTTACTCCTTGTTTTTTAAGTTTTACCAGACTGTTGATTCATCTGTTTAATGCGGTTCTGAGCTAGGTTAATAAAGTGTTGAACATTACTCATACCTTTCGGCTTTTCTGGAACCGAGTCAGCCTGAGTTGTATTCACACCCATAGCTGGAGAAGACGCATTCATCTTTTCTTTAATTTCAGTCTGGATATCTTGTTTAATAAGTCTGGCAGTGCGTTCAATAGCGTCATCATAGTCTAAGACTTTATGCAAGTGCTCACGGGTGGCACGTACATTGCCTTGTATGAGATCCTGCTGGAGTTTATCAATCTTAGCTGCATCGTAGTTCTTGTAGCGAGTCATTAGATTCAAGTCCTCTTGTCGTGCCAGAAGTTGATTCATCTGAGACTGCATTTGGATTTGATTCTGTTGAACCGCATAGAACTGCCTGCGTTCGCCATCGGTTAATGCAGACCATTCCTGGTCTTGCATACCAGAACCGCTTGGATTCTGGGCTAGTGCCTGACGCTGGGCTACTTCTTGAGCGGAGGTGACAAACGTTTGGTCATTAAGGAGTCTCTGTACCCGTTCTGTTGTCCAGGGTTGGGAAAGCTCTCTTTCCTTATCCGCTGCTGCCATAAACTTCTTATTTGCGCCAGACATGATTTCACTCTCGTACGCTTTCACCTGAGCTTGTACCTCAGGAGGTAGCGATGCGATAAGTTCATCATGTTTGCTGCGATTTAACGCAGTGCCATTTGCTTCAGGTTTGACTTCGCTAACACGAGTGACAAGATCAGGTGAAGTATGAGATATGCCTGTATCTTGTTTCGGTGCGTCGCTGGGTACTTCCTTTACTTCTGTTTCGTTTGCCATGTTATCCGTCCTTTCGGGTAGGATTACCGCCACTCATGTTGTTGGAATATCTGGGGTGACAGCATAGATGGCTGCGTCCCAGTAATAACTTCTGTCTTAGGTTCTTCTCTCTCCATACTTGCCAGACTAATTAAAGACAAATAAGGAAAGCTGGATTTAAATGATTCAATACCAACATGGACAACTGCAAATCCGTCTTGGTCCTTACTAATATAGTCAATGGATTCAAGATTGACTGCTTTATCAGTAGTAATCTGGATAAACTTCATAGTCTAGTTTGTATCCCCCCTCCTTTTATTGGTTTACCTTTTAGTTTACTTGCATCCATATGACTATAGAAACCATGTTCTATTTTACTGCCGTATTTTTTGTCCCATTTTTTAGCTATCTTAGGATGATTAATATGCATGTAAGCTCGTTGCTTTTCAGATTTATATGGCATTAATCTACCTTTAACTTACCTTAGCTGGTGTTGTTAATTTAACTGAAGCCTTTGGGCTAGAAGCTTTAAAACCGTCCTGCCCGCTCATGCCATTTATATCTTTAGTTGGGTCATTTGAAACTACCCTGCTTTTTGGTGGATGTGCATGTTGACCTGTCAAATTTTCTGGAATGCTACCTGTGGTACTGACTGTATCATTTGGCATTTTATTCTCCTTTAAAAAAACCCGCCTTTAGCGTTATCTTTTAGTTTCTGTAAATCTTTAGGGACAGCCTTCAAGCTGGACTGTAACTGGTCGATGACCCCTGATGATAAATGGACTTTTCCGTCCTTGTCAGTTTGTCTCTCGATAGCTCGAACCATGCCATGCGCCCAACTTGAAGGTTTATATTCTTTACGTTCATATTTATTTGGCTGTGCATCTGGGGAGTCAGAAGGACATAGCTTCATCTCTTTCATGGCTTTTAGATAATCACGGTTTCCGTAGACTTCTCTTCCGAGTGCAGTATTGTAATGTCTGGATACTCTCATATACCACTTATTACCCCTTCCTTTGGAATAGCAGATTTACCCACAGAACGTTGTATCTTAGGTGCTTTCTTCTCTTCTTCCTCCATAGCAATAATTTGCTGTGCCTGTATAAGAGAAATAAGAATGTCAGACTGTTGCTGGAGAGCTTCTAATAATTGATTTATAGACTGATAGATTGCCAAACGTGCTTTATGGTCTTGACCCTCTGCTGGAGGACTAGGAGGTGGTTGACCCTGAATAGCTGCAGATACATTTTCTTGCGCTGCACGAAGTTCGGCTACAGATGCAAAGCCCATTGATTCTTCCTGACGAATTTTACGGAATATTTCAGGGTTTCTCATCTTGAGACGAAGAAGCAGTTGTTGGATTAAAGGAGAAATATTGAATGTATTGCCTTCAACTGCAATCTTTTGACGTATTTCTGGAATAGTGAGAGCCTGTACTGCTAATTGAAGAATGGTTTGGAGTTCCCTAGCTTCCTTCTCTGGGTTTTCAGGCAACATACTAATAACATCTAGTTCTACGTCCGTGTCCGCTTGGATTTCTTCTTTGTCCGGATTGTCCGACCACTCAATGTCAAGTGAGCCGATGATTCTAACGGCTTCTTTGAAAGGCATAAATTGCTTGAGGAGTTGGTTGAGAAAGTGCAGCGACTCTGATAAGAAGTCTTGCATAATGTCCTGCCTAAAAGCGGGACGGACTGAACCACCTGCAGCGCGAAGCTGTACACTTGTTGCAGACTCTTCGCCAGATTGAAGGAAACCTTTTTTAAGGTCAGTGACAAAGGACTTATCTTGAAGTTCCCTGTCGATGCGCTGGTCGATGAGGTATAACTCGTTAGAGGCACCACCTGAAGGTGAAGCGACTGACATTTTCCCAGTGACCGTGTCTCCGTCAAAGAGGATAATGGTTTGATCGCCGTTTTGGATTTTTTCCATGTTCGTTTCATCCTGACCATCCTTTGCAAGTGCTACCCATACTTTAGAATTTTCCTGTGCATTTCTTAATTGTAAATTACGAATGATATTCTTATTGTCTACGATTGAAGAATAGGTAGAGACGTCATCTAAGCCGAATGTAGAATCAGGGAGTTCGTTAAACTGCAATATTTTAGCCGGCCAGCCTTCCGCTTTATAAGGCCACGGATTAACACGCAATTCTTTAAATTGTTCTTTTGTAATAAGAATGACACGACCTTTAGAACCGTCTTTTCGTTCTTTCTTAGTCGGGCGCATAAAGATTTCATACATGGTAACGAACTTAGCTTTATTAGAACGCCTAAATTCTGAATCTGCATAATCTATGAGAGAGTCAAGATTAGAGTTGGATCGTGAGGACGTATTGATTTTGTCTTGACCACCGACCTTCATCTGGTCTAGGACGTTACTTCTTTTAACCTTCTCTCCAAATCCCAAGAATCCTTTAATCTTGGTTTTATCTACATCGAGGTCATCATCTTCGAGAAGATCATCTAACGGAATGTCAAAAGACCTGGAAACCCATCTGGCCTCATCAAGATTAGACATGTTGACGGCTGGGTCGAAGAGGAAGCGAAGCGGTGAAATCCTCCTGACAAAAACTTGTTCGTTCTTAATAAATAAAGACTGTTCGTCCGTCATTCCGAATTCACCCTTGTAGCCATGCCAAAGAACTCCGTGCGGAGAAAGAAGAGAATCAAACAAAACTTTTCGTGTTTCATTCTTGAATTTAATTTCTTGGATTGCGTAATTGAGTATCGCTTCTTGGGTGCGGGCAGCTAAACCAGAATCAAGTTGAACAGATTTCATGCCGCCTGTCTGCGGATCACGCCGTTTAGCGATAAAAGTTTTATTTCGAGGCTTTAAGAAAACTCTTGGATTACGAAAGAATGTAGAGGGGATATTATGTTGAACGATTGGGTATATTTCATTAAGAATAATGTCCCAATTAGCTCCTATGTCCGGAATAAAGTCACCAGTATACCGAGCAATGTTTTGTCTGATGCGGGGAAGGAGAATATTCTCGTTACGTTTCTCTGCAAGAATTAACTCATTATGTATACGAACAAGAGTTATCTTATCTAAAGATTCAGCCATTGTTATGATTTATAATTTATAAATTGAATTATTGTCAAGATTAGTGTACATGATGTACATGGGCAAACATGTTCTGGTAACTGGCGGGGCAGGTTATATCGGCTCAATCCTATGTGAGCATTTACTGGACGCAGGCTATGAAGTCTCTGTGCTTGATAAGCCAACCCATCAACCCAATTCTCTCTTCCATCTATGCAATAACCCTAATTTCAATTTTACATATGGGGACGTATTGGATGAATCTATTATAAAAAAACTACTAAAATTAGTAGATATTATTGTTCCTCTTGCAGCTATTGTGGGTGCTCCAGCCTGTAAACGAGACGCATTTCTCGCACGGCCAATAAATTCTAATTCTATTTCCATGCTTAATGCTATAAGAAGCAAAGATCAACTTGTTGTGTTTACGTCTACCAATAGTGGATATAAGGTTGATCCTGAAGGAATCTGCACTGAAGACACACCAATAGAACCAATCTCGCTTTACGCTAAAACTAAAGTAGAAGCTGAATCTGTTTTATTAAACAGTCCAAATACAATTAGTCTTAGGCTTGCTTCTGTCTTTGGAATGTCACCGAAAATGAGATTAGATTTACTCTTACATAATTTCATATACGAGGCAATTACGAAAGGTTATTTAGTTCTATTTGAGAAGGACTTTAATCGAAATTACATACACGTCAGAGATGTTGCTGACTGTATTATTCACTGTATTGAAAATCCACAGATGGTAGGAATGGCTTATAACGTAGGACTAGATTCGGCTAATCTCACCAAACAAGAATTGGCGCTTAAGATTAAGGAATACATTCCTAACTTTTATATTCACTATGCTGATATAAATAGTGATATGGATAAGCGGAATTATATAATATCAAATCAAAGGCTTCGTGAAGCAGGCTTTGAGGCAAAGCGTACTTTAGATGATGGAATAAAAGAATTGATTAAGGGTTTTAGTTCAATGGGATCACTACCAACATGGTAAAGATTGGAATGGTTCAGATTAACAATAGTTTCTCAGGACAGAACTACCTTCCATTATCTACTGGCATGCTTCAAGCCTACGCACAGAAGAATCTAACAAAACCCAGTGACTATAAATTTATGTTACCCATATATAAAAGGATACCTGTATCTGATGCTGTATCACAATTAAAAGATGCTGATGTCATCTTCTTCAGCACCTATGTTTGGAACTTCCAAATTTCTCTTGAGATTGCGAGAAGACTCAACTCAAGGATTATATTCGGAGGCCCGCACGTACCTAAAGATACTGAGAGCTTTCTAAAGAAATACCCATTTATCGACACGGCTTGTTATGGAGAAGGTGAACGGGCTAGTGTAGCTTTACTTGAAGGTAATCACTGGACACCTAGCCGCATAGATGACATGAACATACTTCCGTCTCCTTACCTTGAAGGTACATTTGACCCATTAATAAAAGCATACCCAGAAGAGAACTGGATAGCCTTATGGGAAACTAATAGAGGATGTCCTTTTAACTGTACCTTCTGTGATTGGGGAACTGCCACAAAAAGCAAAGTATTTAAATTTGAGATAGATAGACTCTACCAAGAAATGGACTGGTTCGCCCAGCATAANATTGAATACATTTATTGCTGTGACGCCAACTTTGGGATGCTTCCC
>C687J35021_10002444_pt1 | contig 13176 bp, 12 predicted proteins | sample RifCSPhighO2_12_FD_35021 | JGI IMG/M metagenome (IMG submission 35021)
CATCTGTTGTTTAACTAAACAGACAGAGGTGATATGATGTTTTCTATATGGGATTATCAAAAGCGTATGACCCTCATAAACACGAGGCCGATATATATAAGTTATGGGAACAGGGCAGGGGTTTTGAGCCAAAGAACAGGGGTGGTGAGCGAAGTTACAGCATTGTAATGCCGCCGCCAAACGCCAACGCAAACCTGCATATTGGGCACGAGCTTACCGCGGTTCTAGAAGATATTCCGGCACGTTATCATCGAATGAGGGGCGATGCCACTCTCTTGTTACCGGGAGCTGACCACGCAGGTTTTGAAACCCAGGTTGTATATGAAAAACACCTCGCCAAAGAAGGGAAGAGCCGTTTTGACTTCACCAGGGAGGAACTATACAGGCAAATATGGAATTTTGTGGCCCAAAACAGGGATAGCTTTGAAACCCAGCTACGCAAAATGGGCGTAAGTGCAGACTGGAGCCGGTTCGCCTTTACCTTGGACGAAAAAATTGTCAAAACCGCCTACCAAACATTTAAAAAGATGTGGGATGAAGGTTTAATTTACAGGGGCGAACGGCTGGTAAATTTTTGCACCTTCCACGGCACTGCGTTTGCCGATATTGAGGTTGCCTATGAGGAACAGAAGGGTCACTTGTGGCACATCCGGTACCCTNTGACTGACGGCAGCGGAGAAGTGGTGGTAGCCACCACCCGGCCAGAGACCATGCTGGGCGACACGGCAGTTATGGTCCACCCAGACGACACACGTTATAAAAACGCAGTTGGTAAAACAGTCAAGTTACCCCTGACACACCGCGAGATTCCGGTTGTAGCTGACCAATNTGTGGACACAAAGTTTGGCACCGGCGCGGTCAAGGTTACCCCCGCCCACGATCCCAATGACTTTGAGGTTGCCGAGCGGCATGATCTACCAAAAATCAGCATAATTGACTACGAGGGCAAGCTCACCCACGAAGCCGGAGAAGCTTATAGGGGTCTAACCGTAAAAGAAGCCCGCGCAAAGGTTGCCGCCGACCTAAAAGAGCAGGGGTTTCTGGTCAAAGTAGAGGATTATACCCACAGCGTTGGTCACTGCTACAAGTGCGGCACGGTTATAGAGCCTCTGTTAAAAGACCAGTGGTTTATAGATATGAAGCCACTGGCAGAAAAGGCAATTGCCGCCCTAAAGGCAGGCGAAATTAGGTTCTACCCGGAAGCTAAAAAAGACCAGCTTATAAAGTACCTAGAGGGGCTAAAAGACTGGAACATAAGTAGGCAGATTGCCTGGGGCATACCCATACCGGCGTTCCAAAACTTAGCTGATCCAGATGATTGGATCTACGACGAGAGAGTGGACGAAGAAGAACTGGTAGTAAAAGGCAAAACGTACCGCCGTGACCCTGACGTGTTTGACACCTGGTTTTCCAGCTCTAGCTGGCCATATGCCACCCTGGACTATCCAGATGGCGTCGACTATGAGAAGTTTTACCCCCTGAGCCTTATGGAAACAGGTGGCGAGATACTTTACCCGTGGGTTAGCCGCATGATCATGCTGGGACTTTATGTAACCGGCAAAGTACCGTTTGAGTCGGTTTACATTCACGGTTACGTCATGGCTGAGGACGGCGCTAAAATGAGTAAATCAATCGGCAATGTTGTGGATCCGATGCCAGTGATTGACCAGTATGGTTCAGACGCGCTGCGCATGGGCATAATTGCCGGTAGAGTGCCAGCTGTGAACCGCGGTTACGACCATAGACGCGTAGAAGAGGCGCGCAACTTTGCCAACAAGCTTTGGAACATTGCCCGGTTTATAGAAGACAAAATTGGCGACCACAAGCCCGCAGAAAACCCCCAACCAAAAACAATAGCCGATCATTGGGTATTGACTAATTTACAACACTTAACAGAGGCGGTTTCTGCAGATTTAGACAACTACCGNTTCGCCGAAGCGTACGAAAGGCTCTACCACGGCGTGTGGGACAACGTGGCAGACTGGTACATAGAGTCCAGCAAAGTTGAACCGAATCCTGACATATTGGCCTACGTGCTACAAACCATTCTAAAGCTGCTGCATCCGTTTGCGCCATTTGTAACAGAAGCCATTTGGCAAGAGCTGGGTTGGACCGACGGCCTGCTTATTACCAGCCCTTGGCCAAAAGTAGAGGCTGGTGATAAGCAAAAAACCAAAGAATTTGAGCAGATCAAAAAGCTGGTGAGCGAGATCCGCTACTTTGCCAAAGAAATGGGTCTAGGCCGGCCAAAATTGCTGCAAGTAAACGAGCCTCTGATAGAACAAAACGAGCCGCTTATAAAACAGCTGGCTCATATATCTAGTTCGCAAAATGTTCAGTCTCCTTCTGGCTTTGAGCTGGTTCAGTCTGGCCTAAAAGTTTGGTTGGAAGTAGACGAAAAAACCCTAAAAGATTACAAAGATAAGCTAGACAGGGAAGTGGCCGAGCTAAAAACCCAGGTTGAACAACTAAAGAAACGGTTGAGCAACAAGAGCTATCTGGCCAAAGCCCCCAAAGAGCTGGTAGCCCAGTCTAAGCAGCAGTTAGCCGAAACCGAAGAATCTCTAGAAAAGCTTTTGGCCACACGCTAGCCTGCAGGTTCTAGGACTTTTTGGACTCTTTTCACAGATTCATCTGGGCTAAAGTCGTCAAACCACAGTACGTGCCAGCCACGGTGCTGAGCGGGCATCAGGTTGGCTCTGGAATCGTCTACCAGCAACAGTTCTGTAGCTGGCACACCGGCCTTTTGCTCTGCAATTTCATAAATTTTTTCTTCTGGCTTTATGGCTCCTACAGCGGACGAATCAATTATAGAGGTGTAGGGCAGATCTGGGATCAGTTGGCGCTGTTTTAGCATTTCTAAAATGCCCGGCATAAGGTTGGTAAGCAGGCCTATCCTATACTGCCCAACTGCCCAACGGGCCAGCTCGTGCATTTCTTTTATGGGCGTAACTGCTTCTAGATAATAGTTTTGCCACTCTAGACTGTCTAGACCCAGTTTTTGGGCAAATGCTTGGTTAAACTCCTCCATGCTCATTTCGCCCCTGCAGACGGTGTCGTTGTAGTGCCAGAATGTGCTTTCTATAACATCTGGGCTAGCACCAGTGTCTTCGGCCAGTTTGGTAAATGCTCTGTGAAAAAAGCGCACCAAACAGCCATTGACGTCGAAGTACACAAAGCTCACCCCACTTTTGCTGATTTTTTTGGCAAGGGCAGGGGAGCTGGGGGTCTGGCCTACCAAGTTATCTAAAGATGTTTGCAAAACGTTCGCTATTTGCTGGATTGTAAAGATAGATGGCGACTTTATGGCGCCGCGCTCAATTTTTGCCAGAGTAGAGTAAGACAANCCTGCCTTTTGGCACAGCTCTTGCTGGGTTATGCCCGCCGAACGACGGGCTTCGGCCAAACGCTTGCCCAAACTTATCTCACTAGCAACAACTTCCTCACCCATATACGCCACATAATACCAATTNTGACGTTTCTAAGCGAGAAAATAGTACGAAACGGCTAGGAGAAGGTTCGGCTAGAAGATCATTAGGAGGACGGTCCACATGACAATCAGAGAAATAACACCAGCCACACCAGCGGCAATCAGTGATTTTTGGGTAATGCCGCCGTTTCTGCGCTGGACTTGGGAATAAACCCAGCCGCTAACGCCTGCTGAGAGCATCAATGCCACTACAAAATTGCTCATAAACACTATTGTAACAGTTTTAGAATGCCAGTTTTTTGGCCATCTCAGCCAGCATCTGGTGATCTGCATCGTGCGAGGTGTCTGGAATACGCCTAAACTCGTCTGTACTATCAAAAGGAATCAGGTGGACATGTGCGTGATGGACATCTACACCTATGATTTGCACTCCAACCCTTTGTGGTTTTAGAACCGCATGGATTCTGCTGGCAACCCTCTTGCAAGTAGCCATGACGGCTTGGTAATCTTCATCGTCCAAGTCCCAAATGGGATCAACCTGAGCCTTAGAGATAACTAGAGTATGGCCAGGCTGAATAGGGTGTATATCTAGAAAAGCCAGGGTTTTATCATCTTCATAAATTTTGTGGCACGGAATCTCGCCCTTAATGATCTTCGTAAAAATGCTGTCGCTCATGCCACTATTGTAAACCCTTGCGGGTGTTGTAAAAAAGTGTTCTTGAATTTATCTTAAACGGGTGCATACTAAACCTCACGATGAGTGTAGAGCACCCCTCAAATGTTGTGTACTTGCGTCCCGTTCCCGAACCGGTGCCGGAACTACCCGTAGAGCAAGCTGATCCGGAATTTTGGGGTAAGTCATGGGGAGCTAGACTAAGAAGTATTGGCAGCAAAGCGCTGCTTTGTGCCAGTTTTTTTTATACAGGAGCTACTGTAGCTGCTATGGAAATTGGCGCGTCTTCAAACGCTGCAGGCCATGACATTCGTACCACAGCAACTGCAGACGGGTACCTGCACGCCCGTACTGGACTTTCGGGCAGCCTGCATATTCCCATGGAAAACTTTAAGGGTGATTCGCATGGACTAGGGGCAAACGTACAGATTGGTGAGACAGAAAACATAGACGAGAGCGATGCAGAAACTTACGGTAGTTTCTTGGCAAATATTGATCCAGATGTAGATGAGGCGCGGCTGGCGATGCTTAAATTTGCGGGTTTGGCCGGGCTTGCTTCTGTAGGCCTAGTGCTAGCGGTATCTAAAAGCAAGCTTATAAATCCAAAGTATAAAGATTGGTGCGTAGATATGCTGGGCAGTGAAAATTTGATGCGCCTGGCCTTGGCAGGAGCGGTTACATTGCCTGGTGTAGCCCTGCCCATAAAACAAGCTTTATTAGACGAAAAACCAGAAGCCAATGTAAGCCCCGTGTTTGACGGTACGGTACTAGAGGGAGCAAGGGCAACCGGCTGGATGAAAGTTCTTGTAAACAAATTTGGCGTGGGCGTGCTGGATAGAATCGACTCTATAAACAATTTTTCTGACGAAACAATAAAGAATCTACGCGAGGCTTTTCGTTTGGCCCCTCAGCCATTCCAGGCCGAAGGAACAGTTACGGTGCTGGGGTTTGAGGGACTAAAGTGTAACCCCGCCGTTATGCCCGCGCTAGGCGAAACAATAAAGCTTGTTGATGCTGACTTTGCGGTCAGTGCAGGCGATGACGTACTGGGCCAAGAAAGCATAGACGGGCTTTGTTTGGACAAACTTGTATCTCAGACTAAAGGCATCGATTTAGTTATGTCTATTGGCAACCACAGAACTGTACAAACAGCCTCCCAGGCAGAAGAGCTTGGCATAACAGTGCTAAAAGAAGGTGAAGTGGTGCAAAAAGCAGGTTTACTGATTGCAGGTGCGCCTGACGCCTACGGCTACGGTGTGTTTGAAGAAGAACAAGACGAGCCCGGATTCCCAGCTCGTGTAGAGCTAGGGGCTAAGCTTGCCAAGGTTGCCTGCGCACAAGACAAATTGGTAAGCATTGTGGCTTTAAACCAGCCCAGGGCAGCAAACGTGGTTATGCTGAGCGGATGCGCAAGCACCGTCATGACAGGCGGAATCGACCACAGCTACGAGAGCCACCAAAAAGACGGCGTTGAAACAACATATGTCCAAGAAAAAAGTGCAGGAGGTGCCACATACGAAGAAGGTAGTTTGAACGCAGAGACACTTGAACCGCCAAATGTCCCAATAGACTTGTACCGTTACGAGTTCGACAAAGAAACCGGCAAACTACTTTACTTCCAGGTTATTACAATTAATCCCAACACAACCGCCAATATCTCTGCGCCGACCCTTACTACTTTTGCCATATCTCCGGATGGTAGAAAAATTTTGTTCGGAAAATAAACAAAACGAGCGTACAATGATTTCAAATGACTTTCTTGCGTAAGCTAGTTGTCTTCTTGGCGGCGTCCAGCCTGACACTGCTGCTTTACATGGCTGCCCTAACTTCTATTTTGACACTTACAGTTACCCCGTCTCACCTAAAAAGCTGGTTGCGCAGCAGCAACGTATACAACACCGTGGTCGATGACCTGGCTAAAAAAAGCCAAGCCGCGGTGGTTAAAAACCCAGATGTTGAATCTTCTTTTAATGAACAAACGGGGGTTGCCATAAAAAAGGCTTTTACGCCAGAGTTTTTGCAAACCAGTACCGAACAGTTCATAGACGGCCTTACACCCTGGCTAGAGGGCGAAGCGGCCAAACCTACGTTTAAGATCGACCTAGGCGGCGCCAAACTGGCATTTATAGACAGCTTTGCAGAGCAGGCCCGCATACGCTACGCCAGCCTGCCAGCGTGTACGCCTGGCCAAGCAATAGACACAAGTGACCCCATGAATATTCCCTGCCAAGTGCCCGGATTTTCTATAGAAGCCGAGATCCAAAAGGCCAAAGGCGAACTTACAAACAGCCAAGAGTTTTTGCCAAACTCGGTGCTAACTGCCGACACATTTACCAAAGGCGAGGGGGCCAACAAAGTATCTACGTTTGAAAATCTAGGTGAAGTTCCCCAAATCTACCAGTGGGCCAGGCGTGCACCATTTATATTTGGGGTCTTGGCTCTTGGTGCTGCAGCTATCATCATCTTCTTGAGCCAAGTTAGACGCAAGGGCTTAAGGCGAGTGCTTTCAAGCCTGGTGCTTGCCTCTGTGCCTTTGCTGGTAATGCTGTGGGCCGTAAGGTACGGGGTACAAAGAGCCGAAACCGAGATTATTAAATCTTCTTCACAAAATAGTGGCCTGGAAAACACCGGCATTAGCCTGCTAAAAGAAGTGCAAAAATCACTAAATGTTTATACGCTGGTGTTTGCTATAGGGTTTTTGATAATTGCTGCTGGTCTGGCAGTGTACTTGATAGCAACCAAGAGCAAAAAGCCGTCCGAAAAAGATACCGAGGTGCATAAAGGCCCAGAAGAACACCAGCCCGAAGTTCACCCCCACCATGAACCAGCTGTACATTCGGGGTCCAAGCCCAGCAAACCAAAACCACCCAAGTTAGTTCAATAGATAATCTGCTAGAATAACCCTTGCCGGAGGAGTGGCCGAGTGGTTGAAGGCGCTGCTCTCGAAAAGCAGTATGGGGGTAACTCTATCGCGAGTTCGAATCTCGCCTCCTCCGCCAAGAAAGATAGTTGATCCTTGTGGTCGACTATCTTTCTTATTGTGTATATGAAGAACTCAGTGCCCGCAGGGCGAGTTCGTACAGGTACGAGCATGCAGGAGCTTGCTCCGAACAAGCGAGTACCGTGCAAGCGAAGCGCATCTCGCCTCCTCCGCCAATTGGTTTTGTATTTATATTTAAGGGTGGCTCTACTCTGCAATGATTGTTCCGGTTTGGCTGGAATTTTCGTGGTTGTGGTAGCCGTGGGTACCTGCCGTGTTTACGGTAAACGTGGTGCTTTTGCCTGGTTCCACACTACCCACGTTTAACTCTGGATTGGCTGTGTGTGAGGGGTGCGGATCAGAGTCAAACTGAAGCTCGCTGTCCGAATCATTTACAATCTTGATTGTCGTGCCAGCTTTTACGGTAAGCGTGCTGGGGCTAAAGCTTGAACCATTAAACGTAATCGTTTCGCTAGACGATTGATTATCGTTTGCCCCCGCGGTGTTGGTGCTATTTTGGGTGGTTTCAGAGTTGTTGTTAGTGCTTTGGTCTTTGCTGTCAGAACCGCGAGTTAGTGCAAACGCACCCCCACCTAAGATCAAAATTACTACGGCCACAATGATAATTTTTTTCAACGTATTCTCCCTTTAACAGATTAATTATGATTTTACGGCTTGCCTGCGCCTAAGACGCAGCCAATATGTGTAGGCCATGGCAGCCAGCAGCGTCACGCCGTACACATACCAAACACTTTCCAGCCAGCCAGATTGAAGGTTCCTGCCCAGTTTTAGCCCGTGCACAAAAACAGCTATCATGGCTAGATCCGTGGCAACCCTGACGTAACTCCACCACTGGCGTTCAGAGTACCTGCGCCGAAGTTCATAAGCAAAAAAGATAAATAGGCTAACCGTGCCAAGCAAGGCAGCCCAGCGAAGCATTGGTGAGACGTAGTTTTGCAAATAGCTCCCTGGCGGCAGCCCAAAGCCGTCCCGCCACAACTGCCAGACCAGTAACCCGGGGTGCAAAAACAGGGCTGCCAGCACTAAGAAGCTAGTAATTTCTATATAATTTTTTAGCTCAGCTTTGGCAATATCCAGATATTGCCTAACCGCACTAACAATGTAGTGCGACCACATGACACTAAATGCCAGCAGCCCAAATAACGGAAACAATTGGTAGCTGTCGACCCTAAACACATGCCAACGAATACTCTCAGCCCAAGCCATAAAAGCAACCACAACAACCAGGGCGCCTAGAGACCAGGCAAACGTTTTAAGAAGTAGGGTCTTGCCTTGTTTGTCCATAAACATGGTTCGCGGTACCAGACGGTAATTAAGCAGGAGGTTAGTCTGGTACACCCGATAGGATTTGAACCTACGACCTCATCCTCCGCAAGGATGCGCTCTATCCAGCTGAGCTACGGGTGCTCGTCTGACTAACAGGGAAGATTCTAGCACGTTGTATCTGTTATTGCTAGTTACACCCGTCTTTCATACACAACGCCCTCGCTACTTGGGCCAAGTTGGTGAAACCCGTTGTCTCTTAGCACCTTTTGGGCAGCTATGTTGTCTAGCTTAGCAACGGTCCGCACTTTAGTGCTGATTTTAATCTCGGGCAACGTTAGTGCTTTTTGTAACAAGGTATTCCCCACGCCTTGGCGCCTGTGGCTGGGGCTTACAACCAGATCCAGGTGTCCTATACGCTCTCTGTCTATACGCAGGCTTACCAAGCCCACCGGTTCACTGCCAACCATGCCAATCCAATAATGGCTGGCAATGTCTGGCACATCCACAGAGTGCTCGTGTACTTTTAGCAGCCGGGAAGTGGGCGAATCAAATGAAGCCCAGTGCGCAGCCTTTGCCAGATCGGCCCCAGACGCGGGCGTTAACGTTATGTCATCCATACTTAGAACCGCAGGCGGTGCATAAGTTTGTCTACTGCGTCTAGCCGGCTGGCCTCAACCGGCAAAAACTGGCTTATAACGCCGATAATCTTGGGTTCGTCGGCCGGCTCAAAGTAAATGGTCAGAACCGGCATAAACCGTTTGAGCGGCATTAGCCAGATAGAGCCAATGTTGCCCTCGCGCACAATAGAAAATGACTTGAAGTTGCTATATGGGTAATATTTGTTGCCAACATTGATGCCAGTGCCGTTTACAGAATAGTTCAAAACGCGTGGCCGCCGAGCTGCAAAAACACCAAACACGGCTGCCACAATAACCACCATAGCGGTAGAAACAACATCTTTGGTTAGCACATAAACAACGCCTGCCAGCAGCAGTCCGCCAACTGCCAGCAGCATGTACCAGCCGGCAGATTTGCTGTGTTCTATAAATTCTGAAGCCGACCACTGCACTGAATCAACCTGGATTTTTGGTGTGGATGCACTGGAAGCTGAAGTATCATCGTCTTTAAACTGCCAGCCCGCATCTGTTTGAGCCGAATCTTGTGCTTTGTGCTCGCCCTCATCTGCCATAAGCGTATTGTAGCACCAGATGTGTCCAGTCTCTAGCTTTAGTGTCGTCAACTTAGAGTTTAGCTGATATAATTACCCCTGTTCGCGGAGAGGTACCCAAGTGGCTGAAGGGGACGGTTTGCTAAATCGTTAGGGGGGAGCAATCCCCCGCGAGGGTTCAAATCCCTCCCTCTCCGCCAAAGATATAGTTCTAAAAAGACCCGTCCACCTAAATACGCATTAGAGGTGAGCTGGGTCTTTTAATTTAGCCCAAAATGTTACAAAACACCCATTCCCATGTACTGGGGCGACGGGATTCGGACAACTTTTAGCTCCCAGTTTTCACTTGATTTACGAGCATACAGGCACCAGCGAATCGCCGCTGGTTTGGCTGCCGATGGTATCTGTTGAAGTACCGATGGTTGCATAGTAGTACAAAGGTACCGCAACAGTGTACGAAGTCTAGGACTTAATAAAAAGTAGTCGAGGTATTGGTATTTTAGGCTTTACTTAACGACGAGCCTTAACCGCTTCTGCTAAAAGTTGTAGCATGGCATCCGTTTCATCCAAACTTACACACCCATCAGTAATACTGACGCCATACTCATGCTTCTTGCCAGCCTCAAAGGTCTGTTTTCCCTCTTTGAGATTGCTTTCAATCATTACGCCCATGATAGCCGTACTTCCTGAAGCTATTTGTGTGACAATATCTTCTATTACTATCATCTGGTTACGGTAATCCTTATTGCTGTTAGCGTGAGAGACATCAACCATAACTATTGGGCTAAGCCCAGCTTCAACGAGTAAGCCGGTTGCTTCTTCAATGCTTTCAGCGTCATAGTTAGGAGATTGTGAGCCTCCTCGCAGAATAATGTGACAATCTGGGTTGCCTTTTGTTGATGCAATTGCAGCCTTTCCTTCATCTGTAATAGCTGGAAAATGATGAGAATGTTTTGCCGCGACTACTGCGTCCACCGCCAACTGAACACTGCCTCCAGTACCGTTCTTAAACCCGACAGGAAACGATAATCCCGAAGCCAGACGTTTGTGTAATGGGCTTTCTGTAGTTCTGGCACCAATAGCTCCCCAGCTAACTAGGCCAGCATAATACTGAACTGTAATATTGTCTAGGAGCTCTGTCCCAATTGGCACTCCAAGGTCGGTAATATCGCCAACAAGCTTTCTGGCAGCCATGAGGCCATAGTTAATATCAAAACTCTCATCAAGATTTGGGTCATTAATAAAACCCTCCCAGCCGATAGTTGTGCGTGGTTTCTCAAAATAGACCCTTTGGACTAACTCAAGCTCATTACCATGGGCTGATCGCTCCTCTCGTAACCAATGCGTATACTCAAGTGCTTCATCGACGTTATGGATAGAGCAGCCACCAGTTATTACAACTAGTCTGTCGCTTGGTGCAGCTATATCTAGGGCAGCGTGTATTGCTGTACGCCCAGCAGCAACCGTCTCAATACTTCGTTCAGTAGCAGGGTGTGCTAACTTTACTTCACTAGGAGCTAAGAGTGGTCTTAAATTGCGAATATGAAGATTCTCTGTCTGCGCTTCATGTGAGATAGAGTGCTCTTGCATAATCTGATAATTGTATTGTAATTATTATAAAGGCGCAAGTGTTCGCAAAATTTAAAACATGGTTAAGTATTTTGGCTTGAACAGATATAATATGGCTATTATAAATACTATTTTTATATTATAATAGTCTTTTCTAAGGAGCGGTTGATGGAAGTTATAGGTATTGTAGGCTCTGCAGGAGATTTAGGCAGTAAAATGACCGTCCAGGCATGTTCAGCTTTTGAAGATGTTCGTACTTTTGATATTTCTCACGCCGAAAGGAATGCTCTAGCTGGTATCGATCCTTTACTTAAGGCATCAGAGGTGGAAAATAAACCCCAACCCCTAAACTCTCTAGACGCTATTCTGGATACCTGTTCTGTTGTTCATTGGGTTGCTCCTATTGAAGCGGTAGAGGCCATTCCTCGATTGCCAAAACCGTCTATGCTAATTCTCCATGATAGTGTCATGAGCAACAGCCTAGAAGTTGCACGTAAGCTAAGCAATAATGAAGCAATTCTAGGACAGATTGTTATAGCCCATTGCCTTATGAACAATGAGCGAACAGTGGTTGTTGCTACGGACGTGAGCGGTACTGACCGTCTTGTTAAACACGTTGAGGAACTTGGTTTACATCCCAAACTGTCAGATGTAAAAGGGCATGATGTTGTGATGGCACACTCTCAAGCGCTTTTCGCAATGGTATGCAAGCTATATCGTAAGGAACTTGAGGGATATGCCGCTCAAGGACTATTAACTCCCTCAGGGCAAAGGCTATTAACTGCAATAGAAGATAATGAATCACACTGGACACCTGCTACGTTTGCAGCAATCGTAAGTAATCCTGAAATTGGTTCTGTTATACGCTCGATGTTAGAGATCGTTGAACCAGAATAGACAGTAAGCAACTTTACTCACTTAGTTTCTAACTCTGTTGGCTTTCAAAAAAATGGCACTGGGTATATTAATTTAGCCCAAAATGTTACAAAACACCCATTCCCATGTACTGGGGCGATGGGATTCGGACAACTTTTTAGCTCCCAGTTTTCACTTGATTTACGAGCATACAGGCACCAGCGAATTGGTGCCGTTTTAGGTACTTCATTTTAACTTCCAAGCTATTGATGGTGTAATTCTAACAGTTACGTTTGATGTTGGAACTTGCGCACCTAAACAAACCGAAGCAAGAGATCTCTTCTTGCGGAATATAGCAGTTAGCCCACTTCCCGAAACAGCTGCGAAAGTTACTCAAAAGATTGAGCACAACCTTATTGATGCATAAAGCAAGGAGCAAGCACTTTGGGCGCTGGAGTTGTTAATATTCGTAATATATGGTACAGTAGTACGCTTAGTGAGGAGTATATTAGATGAACGATAGTCAAGCAGTTCGGCAGTTTTCATTAGAAGAAGTACCGCCTAATCACACTATGGTACTTGAGATGGACCCACACGAAGCTGGAGTGCCTGCGGGTAAAACACAGTTCAGAATCCTAACTCAGGGGCCCGAACCATTGCTTGACCTTCAGTATACTGAGCTTGGTAAAGTTAACGGGCCAGCACTTCGGTTTATCGGAAGTATACCGGTACGCGTAGCCTTAGAAAGTAATCTGGAAGGTATTATTCCTGGGAAAATAGTAATCGGACATCAGCTAGTAATGGAGGATCCGGAGACCAAGAAAAAATTTATAATCCCCGGGAAAGTTGCCAATGAAGAGCCAAATATTTTTTTTGAAACAACGACCAAGTAGACCTGCGAAAAGTGACTTTTAACCTCTCCTTGTCTTGGAGTTTCCCCAACGTGTGGCTAAGCCTACTCATGGTAGCAATGAAGAGATACAGGCAGACCATATAGCTTGATTGGTCTATTATCAAATATATTAAATAATCGCGAGTTTTGCCTACTTTAACTGTTCCACTTGTCTCATTTTTATCTGTAAAATGCTAAAATATGAGACACAGGCGGAGTTTCAGACCCGTGTGTTCCGCCAGTAATATAGTTACAAATAGCAGCAGGGAGAGGTGTCCGAGTGGTTTAAGGAGATAGTCTTGAAAACTATTGTGCCGGCAAC
>C687J35021_10002450_pt1 | contig 13155 bp, 15 predicted proteins | sample RifCSPhighO2_12_FD_35021 | JGI IMG/M metagenome (IMG submission 35021)
CAAGTAACACCTACTTCTATTGATTGTGGTATCCCTGTCGCTGGAAGTCCAAAGGAAACTATTTGTGAAGTTGAACTTGTACCGGCTGCTGCCGAAGCATCATGGATTTTAACAGTGCCTACATAAGTACCAGGAATTATTACTCTTGTGGCTGTTGCTGGTATGTTGGAAACTACTGTAGTTCCAGCTGCGGAAATAGCTGAGAACTGATCTGAACTCACTGGCTGCATAATTTACTTCACCTCCCTGCAAACGTAAAAAGACATCTTTCGATGCCTTCTAGTTCGCAATCACGGCCAACTCTGTACGTTTGGCTACTTGCTAATATTACTTTTAATATTAGTGGTTTCCTTTTTTTTTGTCAATAGTGATGTAGTTGAGTAAACCCCATAGTCGTCTATAACCCCCCACCCCTTTTTCTTCCTAACTCACTCCTCTGTTCCTACACATACCTTACTTAGTGGCACCCGTCTGGAATCTCGTCCAGACTCAAGGGTTGTTAAAGGAATCAAAGTAAATACAACAAATCAAACCTAAAGTGACTTAATCGCAGGAACGTCGTCGTTTCGGCTAGACTGTTTCCCATCTTTTACTACCCCAGAACCATTATCTGGAGATGGAGAGTCGCTAGCAGACTCAGAGGATTTTTCTAAATCAATATGGATTTTAGATAAAGTTTGGATTACATCGAAAAGTAAGTTTTTATTTATGGCTATACCTTTTTTAGTTGGAATGTATTCAATAGTTCCAGGCTTTAAATAAACTCGTAAATCTACCCATTTACCATAGGGAGTCTCAATTAAACGAAATTTAATTTTCTTGTATTCGGAGGGTTTGTCTTTATTAAATGGTAATTCTGCTAGAACTTCTGCTTGTTTTTCCATAAACAAAATCGCCCTTCCCTGATGCGGTACAGTTGCCGCTGAAACCGTACCAGGAAAGGACGATCTAATCGGCAACTGTTTCTGATTTAATTATATCTTACTTGTCAAGTGGTAACAACTCCTCCTGCAACCCCTCCAAGTACGAAATCCAAGTGTGTTTGACAATATCATCAATGTTATAGTTGTCAACTATATTATCACGACAATCTTTAGCCACTTGTTCAGGGTTTTCCTTCAACCTTTTGTATTGTCTTTCCATAGCAGAATAAACGGAATTAGGATCGGCTACATTAACAAAGGAAAGATCGTTAGTGTAGCGTTTGTAGGCGGTTTTAGCTTTTTCTCCAGTTCTACCTTCAATAATAAGTTCTGGCATAGATTGACAATCTTGTATCACAACTGGGGTTCCTGCCGACTGTGCCTCACAAATACAAAGACCAAATCCTTCAGTTTGAGATGGGTGCAACAGTACATCCGCAGTATTATAGACTTCGTTAATATCTTCACTTGTCCATTTGAATACCGTGTGGTAATCATTACGAACTGTAATCTTGCCGTCTAGTCCTAGATGATGGGCATAAGCGGCGATAGGAAATCCACCAGGATCAAGTTGCTGAATATAGATTGAAAGAAAAGAATCTGGGTGTTTATCTAGAAACATCTTGTATGCTTCTAAGGCTTCTTGGAATCCTTTCCTAGGTGGGTTTTCTTTATTAGCCGCCACCATTGTGAAATGAAAAGCATTTGGGGGAATATTGTACTTTTTCCGTAGTTCTTGTTTATTAGATAGCGGCTTAAAGATGTTTATATCTGTGCCTTCAGGTATCATGGTAGAAGCAAATCCTGCTTCCTGTAAAGCGTCGTGTCCAAATTGGCTAAACGTTAGAAGTTTATAGGCATAGCGTATGTTTTGTAGTACAGGTTGTGGTACTGGTGTTTTATCCACGGGAAAATATGGGATAAAATATTTAAGTTGCGATAAATGTCCAGGATTTAATGTGGGCATATCTTGCATAGTAAAGATGACATTTGCTTTCCAATCTAACCCATGGGCTACTAAAGCATCGGAACCAAAACCTTCTGCCATCGCTGGATAAACTGTAATACCATCAATAATAGCTTTGTGTCCCTGTAAACCCCAAAATGCTATCATTGCTACTGGCCACCCATCTTTCACTAATCGTGATAATAGATCACGGCTAAATACAGCATAGCCAGATTGCGTCCAAAACCCATTGCTGTTCCAAATTATTCTTAAATCTCTACGTTTTACAGGACTGGCTGTGATGTCTTTCATAAGACTGGTTGATTTATAACCAAAATTATTGTACTATATGTAATATATGAAAGGAAAGCTACAATGTAGATTATGTGATAAAAAACATTGGTCCAGAGGACTTTGTGAAGCCCATTACAGAAAATATATGAGGTATGGTGATCCATTATATGCTGCGCAATCATCTAAACAGATTCCTTTGGTCTGCAGTAAATGTCGAGTTGAATTGACTGATAATAATTGGCGACCTTCTGATAAAAGAATGGGTCATTACCAATGTAGAACATGTAAAAACATCTATGATAGAAGTTACTTTCCTAGAGCTGCTTGGAATAAAAGACTTAAAGTGATTAAAAATTATGGAGGAAAGTGTTTTTGTTGTGGTGAATCTCATCCATATTTTCTGACTATAGATCACGTAAACAACGATGGCAGTAAAGAAAGAAAAATTCTTCGTGGGAGTCGTCAGATAATAGATAAAATTATAAGAGAGAACTACCCACCAAACTATCAAATTCTTTGTTTCAACTGCAATGCGGCGAAACAATACCGAAGAATATGTCCTCATAATACAGGTTGAGATATTGTTCCGTTTACCTTCTGCCATGTTATTAACTCCTTTAAGCTTTCTTCAGTTATAAATTTTGTCGGGTTCCATTTCCGTTCTGTTGCTATATGGAATTTGGTATAGTCACAAATTAGTTCCTCCACCTCCGCAGGTCTGGATTCTACATAGGAAATATCTACCTTCAATATATCACTTAGCATTTTAGCTATTTCAATTATCTTAATAGCCTTACCTGTACCTATATTGTAAATCTGTCCTCCAGATAAGTCTTTAGCTAGCCAGACGGCTCTAGCGACATCCTCCACGTGCACATAATCCCTAGACTGGGTCCCTAGTCCATAGACTGTTAATGGTTCATTATTCAATCCTTGGTTAATCATCCTTGGTATCAACTTCTCGATACTTTGCCCAGGCCCCCAATAGTTGAAAGGACGAAGAACTACAATATCAGCATCGGTAGTTAAACTTGTCATTCTACAGGTTAAATCAGCAAACGCTTTACTAGTAGCGTAAATACCAGCCTGAGGAAGTAGTGGATGGGCTTCAGTCATTGGTATTCCAGGATTCATATTTTGCCCGTAGCATTCAGATGTACTGATGTGAATCATTTTAACCCGATACTTATGACAAGCATGAATAACATTTAAAGTGCCTTCCGCATTAGTTCTCAAGAAGTTAACTTGATCTTCTCTATCTTTGTGCAAACTGAAGTCAACATGTGTCTGGGCAGATAAATTGCAGACTAAGTCACAATCCTGGACAAAGTTCTTTACCTGTTCATAATTACGGACATCCACACCAGTTCTACGGGAACCAATTTTAATGCTTTCATCAGGTTCCACACGCCTAATATATTCATATAAGTTGCGGCCTAAGAAGCCGCTACCCCCCAATAATCCTGTTATCATAATTTCATCTCAGTAAGTATTGGTTGTTTCCCCATGTTTCTGTTTTAATATGACAACTGAAACATAAAGTCCTTCCGTTATTAACATCTAAACGTAATTTTGGATATTTTGAAAAACTTTTAATATGATCCGCTTGAATATCAATATGTTCTTTCTTTTCTTTATCCCACCCTTGAACTACACCACATAAAATACAAGTCCAATTATCTCTCATAAAAACAGCTTCTCTCCAAAGTTTGTAGTCAATCGTTCGTCTAATACGTACGTTTTCAGTCTCTTTACCACCTTTCCAATTCCAATGCAGTGGTCCTTTTCTTCCTATTTTCCTTCTGTGTTCCTCTGATAAAGGACCTAATTTTTTTCCTTTATTCCAAGATACCTTATTTAAGTTTTTCGCAATTGCAGCAACTCTCGCATCTTCAGATGCTTTGATCCCTTTGTTCCAAGGTGTGTATCCTTTTTTAAATCCCCATGGATGTCCTTTATAAAATGGCATTATTATCCCTTCACTAATTTATCTATAAATTTAGTCACCTCATCATTAAAAAATAATCGATATTTCATCTTATCAGGGCTATTGTGCCCCCCTGCATTTGTCCATACCACTAACTGTTTTGATTCATCATTTGGCCAGTTATCACTATTGTTCTCTGGTAATATTATTTTCTCATTTTTTAAAACTGCATTTGGCCAATAGCCTTTTGCAATTAATCCGTGCCACTTATCAGAATTATCTAAGAATTTAATCTTATATGGCCCACCTAACTCGTTATTAAAGTAGAAAACGATTAGATTCAATAAATCCTGCTCTTTATATTGATAAGAATTGAAATGATCCGAATAACAAAGTTTAAACCAGTTATTCACAAATTGTTCACTTTTCATTACCACAAAGCCAGCATTCACATAGGCTAATGGGTGGATATCTACAACGGACACAGGGTAGGTTTTCATTTCTTTAGGATTGGAATTATTTACAACTGCCACATCATAATCTCCTTCCCATATGTGATCTAGATTACCAAGAATAATTGAATCTGCATCCAACTTACAAACCTCTGTATATCCTTGTTCAAATAGCTTTTTGGCGAAGTAAGGTGCAGCTCGATACAGTATCATTGGATCATTAGACTGTTTAATGTCATTTTCACCAAATAGAATAAAATCACTAGTCTTGTCGAATTTCCTCAAACTATTCTTTAGCATCTCAAACATTGAGATGTATGGGCCTGTGGCGATAGAGTAGAAACAATGGCGGGTCATTTGTACAAATCCTCACTTGGTACATCAGTAATCAGACAACTAGTCGTAATTGTCATGGAAGCAATACTAATAGCGTTTTGTAGAGCACTTCGGGTTACCAGAACTGGATCAATAATCCCCGTCTTTATCATATCTTTAACTTGACCATCAATAACGTCAATCCCGTAAGGATAAGGCTTATCGTGTAACTTTTGTAACGCTTCGGCATAGTCTATCCCCGCATTTTCTAAAAGTTTCTTAAAAGGTTCTTTCAGGGCTGATAACAATATGCTTCTACCGATAGAAAACCCGTCTGTGGGCATTTCAGCGGCTTCTGAAGCTAACTTTAGCAATGTAATTTCACCACCGGCCACAATTCCCTCTTCAACCGCCGCTTTAGTAGCCGCAACCGCATCAATAACCCTTTCCTTTTTCTCCTTAACTTCTACTTCAGTAGTGGCACCGACATTTATGACGGCAATCTTCCCTGCTAACTTAGCCAGTCTTTCATTTTTTATTTCTTTGTCAAAATCGGTGTTGGTACCTACCAGTTGTTTCCGCAGCTCTTCTATTCTTTTATTGATAGCTTTCTTATCACCTCTACCATTAAGGATAATTGTCCTTTCTCGATTAGCAATTACTTTATCAGCTCTACCAAGTTCTTCAGGAATAACCGAAGCTATTCCTCTTCCAGAATCAGCCAGAATAGTGGTACCACCAGTTAAAGTAGCAATGTCTTCCAGCTCATCGGCCCGTCTGGTACCAAAAGCTGGTGATTGAATGGCACAAATATTTAAGACTCCTCTGATCTTATTAGCGGCGATAATTCCCATCGCCTCTTCTATTAGGGCACCTGCAAAAATAACGAGGTTTTTGGAGCCAGTTTCCTTCGTGAAGTTTTCCAGTAATGGCAAAATTTCATGGGTATAGTTGATATTTCTGTCAGTAATTAAAATGTACGGGTCTTCAATCACCGATTCCCCTCGTTCTTGATCGGTAATAAAATAGGTGGACATGTAGCCTTTATCTATTTCCATCCCTTGTTTATAGTCAACAGTAGTTTCTAGTGTCTTACCCTCTTCTACAGTAATTACGCCTTCTTTACCTACCTTTTCTAACGATTCAGCTACTAGTTTACCTATTTCTGGATCGGCAGACGATATAGTAGCGATTTGTTCTTTTTCCTCATACTTGGTGATATTCACCGCAAGTTTCTGTAAGTTAGCCACGACAAACTTAGCAGCCTCCTCTATCTCTTGCTTAATTTGCATCGGATTTACTCCAGAACTAATCGCTTTCAGCGCTTCCCTAACAATAGCGTAGGCTAAAATGGTTGATGTAGTTGTACCGTCTCCTGCCACTTGGTTAGTCTTCATCGCAGCCGCTTTTAGCAATCTTACCCCCATATCTTCATGGACATCCTCTAAGTTAATCGATTTGGCGACTGTAACTCCATCATGTACGACAGTCGGAGGAACATCATAATTAGGCGTAATATCAATAGCTACATTTCTGCCTCGTGGCCCTAGCGTTGAGCCAACAGCCGTAGCAACAACTTCCATACCCTTTGATAGTTTATTTCTAACCTCGGTATCAAATTTTATTGTTTTAATGTACTTAGCCATGTGAGAGCTTCTTTTGGTTATAGTGTTTCTTCCAAGACTTCACTAATTCTCTGTATGTAGGATAATCGTTAAGTTCTCTTTTTCGAGCAAAGAATCTTACTAAATCCTCATAATAATCCCTTCTAAAAATCCTATCTACTTCGTTAATGAAATAAACTTCAGGTATACGATTATNTTTTCTAGCTCGTAATCTCTTTAATAGATACCTAACCTCCTCACGTTTTTTTCTCTCAATATCACCTGGGTCGTATTCGTAAAGTTTGTACTCCTTCATTTTTTCCTCCTTGCAATGAAATCATGCCCTGAAGGCCGTTTGTAGTCAAAGCCTAATTTAGGTAAAACTTCATTTAAGTTATCCTGGTGATCTTCTCCAATAATATACTTTATCTTCGGTGCAACTGAGGGAAAATCTTCTGCTTCAAATATTTCTTTTTCTGCCGATTCCACATCAATCTTTAGACAATCCACAGTTTCAATATCGTTTTCCTTCATGAAAGTAGCCAACGTTTGGGATTTTACAACATTAACCATTCCTACGTCATTAGGGATAGCTATGGAAGAATCCCCTATTGCTTCATTGTAAACACCCCGATGTCCGTTTTCCCCAGCTATAGCTAAAAAGAAAGGAATTATCTTTGGGAAGTCCCGCACATTTTCCGCTAAATGATTAAAAGCGCCCCAGTGTGGCTCAATGGCGAATATCTTTTCTGCTTGTGGATAAACCCATAATGAAAATTCACCGCAAGTGCTACCCAAATCTATTACGGTTTTCAAAGTGCCTAGTTTTCTTACTGGTTTATAGATTTCATCGTAAAATACTTCACTAAACCATCTATGTATAATCATACTTTATTTAAGGTATGGATAATATTTTTGTTTATTGCCACTACAATATCTGCATCACTCGGAATAGTTTTTACTTCAAAGTTATTCAATCTAAATGCCTCATCAAGTTGATTAGGATGTCGACCACTCCAAGCATGACGTTCGGTAACAATTACATCAATTTTAGGAGCCACTTTGCTAAAGCCTATACCACTAAACAATTCTGTTTCAGATCCCTCAATGTCGGCTTTAAGCAAATGACAATGCTCAATCTTTTCTTCCTCAAATAGTCTGTCTAAAGATATACTTTGTACTTTCTCGGGTGGTGTGCCATCAGATATAGCCTGATGTAAACTATACATTGTCCTATTAGGATTGTGGTAAAAATCATAAATTTTATCGCTATCAATAAATAATGCCTTTTTAATAGGTTTAACGTTATTGATTTCGTTTTCCTTTAACATGTGCAACAGGATATTGAAATGGATCAGAGCTGGTTCCAGAGCGTAAACTTGTTTAGCGTATTTAGAGGCATAAAGGGAAAAGACACCAATGTGTGCACCACAATCGATTACCACAGCATCTTTTACATTCTCAAGATAAGGAGCATATATTCTTGATTTGAAGATTTCCTCAAATTGATGGCCTAAGAAGTAATTATCGAAGTCTCCATACCAAAATATTCCGTTTAACTTTTCCATAGAAACAAAAACAGGATGTGTCCGAGGACACACCCTGATTTCAGGATATATCTAACCTCGGACTTAGATATATCTAACGTAGCAAACTACCTACCTAATTGTCAAATTAGGTTCGTTGAGGTAAATCTGCGTTAATTGAGTAGGCTTCTGGGTTATATGTCGGTTTTACCCAAGCACTAACAGTGTACGTTCCAGTAATGTCTAATGGAGCTTTAACTGCACTCATCGGTACATCTACAAAAGCTGCAATTGTCCCACCATTAACGGTTACTGCCCCAGTACCTGTAGTACAGGTTACCAACTTAACATCGGTTGTCCCACCTAATCTGACAGGCAATCCAAACAATGAAGTTGTACCTCCTACACCGACCCCTAGTCGGGCTGTTCCATTGGCTCCTGCGAAAGTACCAAAGTTAATTGTACCGTCTGTGTAGTGAGCAAACACTTTAGTACCAACAACAGTTCCACCGTTATCAGCTGAACCAAAACCAAATGATTCAGTAATAACTGAACCAAATTGATCCCGTCCATTTACAGTTGCAGTTCCAGCCATTCCGACTGAAGAACCTGCAATTGCAAACAAAAGGTTTCTTGGATAGTCCAAAATTGCATTTCTGACTACAATCGCCTTAATATCGGCTGTACCAGAAGTCCTCGTACCAACCCAAGTTGCACCCGCTCCAGAAGCTGCCTGTGTTGGATTGATTACGTTGTAGACCGTGTAATTATCAATCTCATCTGGGGTAATTGCTCCAACTGGAGGTGCTGTTCCTAATTGTCCGAACCGTAAAGCTGGTTCGTATTTCTTTAATCCTGACATAATTTATTGTGTGTTTCGTTCACCTCCCAGCCATCTTATGAGAATTACCCTCTGCGTAGGTGTAATTCCAATCAAGTTACAAAGTTGCTTAAAGTTAAGTCTTGTGTCATTCCTTCGCTTGCGTGTGTTCTTGAAGTTTCTTGGCATTAACAGCCCCTAACTTATCAATAATTTCCTTCCCTTTAAGATACATTGCGTAGTTTTTGCCAAAAAACTTTATTGGGTCGGCCTCATCACTTTTCATGAACTTAGTAGCCGCCCAAGTCCTTTCCTGTAAATCTTCTTCAAATTCCCGTTTCTTTTGTCTCCGCATCCTGTCTGTCTTCTTAATCGTGTCTTCGATTACTTGTCTGTTTTTTTCAGCTGAAAAACCAGGATCACCTTCTGGATTCTGTTCTAAATATTTAAAATCTTCTTTTGATATTTTACTTTTCATCGGGGAGGGCCCAGCAGTTGTAAAGTATATACAAATTACTGCTTGAGTCTCCCCCGATGAGTGATTTGATACGGTCTTCCCTAGTTTATTGATTCACTTCGGGTATCCGTTCACGATGCCCAAATCACCCAAAAAGCACCTTTAGCCTGTCTTTTGAACTTGCCTACCATTAGCGGCAGGTGCAAGACACAACGCATTAGAGAACCAAACCATTCCGGCTTGGTACTTAATCGTGTTTTGTAGTCTTAGCAAGTTGCCACCTTGTGGGTCTTCTAACCAGTCCATGTCGCCTACCTGACATATTGTCCAAGTATCGAGATTAACGATTAGAACTTCACCATCAGGTACATCATAGTCTAAGAATACTCCGACTCGTCCTGCTCCAGCTGCAAAGGAAAGTCCAGTCCAGCCTCCCAATAGATCGGTTTCATTGACTTCTCGCCTCATTGCTGTCAAGAGATCACCATATTTTCGATACAGTGTTTTGTTGACAAGAATAATGTATTGATTATTCAAGGCTGCATATTCTTTGGCCGAAATGTAAGTATTTTCCATTCGTGTCAAACTTAATGCTTCAGATACGGAACCAAATTGTGGAGTCCAACCAGTTGTACTTCTAGCTACGCCTGCGTAGGTGGAAGTACCTGTTGAAGAAGATAATGCTGCACGAAGACCCTGAATATCAGAAGTACCGCGCGCGCCATCTGTTGCTGATCCATCAGAAATATAGATAGCGTCATTAACGGCAGATGCGATAGCACCTGTGGTTTGAACTGAAGTTCCAGTCAAAGCACTTACGGTACCATGATCTACACCAGCTGTACCTAAACCTAATATATTACCAACAGCAATATATTTAAGTGGGTCTATATCTCCGTTTACGGAACCATACCAGTCAATTGATCGACCATCATCTAAGGATGCAGTCGGTCGGGCAACAGAAAACTCTGTGCCGGAAACTGATCCTAATACTTCGGAAACTACACCTACACCATCGCTGTAAAGCTGACGGTTCACTTGGCGGGCGTAATCCTCGGCAAGTGTCTGAGTTTGAGCTGTAAGAGCGTTTTCTACGGCTAGGTCTCCTTGGGATGCATCGATTGCCAGCTTGGAAATATCCAAAGCTCCAGTTACTATCTTGGTGGCTACAGTACCACGAGTGGTTGTACGTCCAGACGCAGCATTGATGTTATTACCATCATTTGCTAAGTTAGCAACTCCACCGTGTCTTCCCGAATAAATAGGTGCTACGAATTCATCGTTGATACGATTAACCCCAGCGTTCCTTTTCATTTGGTCAAGAAGTATGGTTTGCTTCGGAAAGTTGTTCCTTATGTAAGGAAGTAAGATTTCTTTCAAAGCTGACGTGTAATTACTTAATAATAGTGGAATATTTATTCACCCCCTTTCAAACTAGGCACTTTCACTACCTTCGGCCCGTTTCATAAATGAACGCATCTGACTTCGTAAATCTTCTATATTAGAAGGTATCTTTGTCTCAGGTACTTTTGTTTCACCAGCTGTTGATACGGCTTGAGTTTTTAATCCTTCTGGCTTAATACTTTTCAATTGTTTTTCCTTCCAAGAATCAAGTTCTTCCTCATACATCAATTTATAAGCCTTCTCTGGATTTCTAACCCCATTTTCTGCCATGTAGTTCAACAGATCATCTGAGGTTGGTACTGGTCGGTTAGCTTCTTTAGCCTCATCAATTAAAGCGTCTATGTCTTCTTTGAGCTGAACCCCTTCTATTCGTGCATCAATGTAGTTATTGATATCTTGAGTTGTTATCAATCCTAAATCTCTAGCTTGTTGAAGTGCTTGAGCCTTAATTTCTTCAGGTGATCCAGGTACAACTGTCGGTTGAGTTTGCTGTTCGTCGATCTGTTTCTCTAATTCGCTTAGTTTCCTGGTAGCCTCAAGATATTTAGGATAAATAGTATCGATCTTACGATCCCACTTTCCTTCATATTCCTTTGCTATTCCACCCAATTTAACCAATTCATTCAGCTCATCTTGGGTGTATTCGGCTTCACCTAGTTTAATTTTTTCAAGTACTGGAGCTTCTACTTCTGACTCCGGACTCTGTTCTTCTTTCAAGAATTCTTCTGCTGCCATTTATTTCACCCCCTTTCAAAGTTGTTCCCTTTCGGGGAAGAAGTTGTAAAAGTTGGTATAAAAATACCAGCCTTTCGGCTGGTCTTCTAAATCACCAGTTATTGGCGGCTTTATTTAACCGCTAATTAGAATATATGACACAAAGGCTATATTTGTCAAATTTATAGTCCTCTTTAGTGTTAATTTGAGATGTAACCATATTGGTCATAAAATCTCTGACTTGAGAATTACGATAAACCTTCCAGTTCTTGAATTCGAATGTGGGCAGTATCATATATTTCTTGAATCCGTTGCTGTTGCGCTGCCGTGAGGGTAGGCGTTAGCACTTTGGTTTCTCCTATCTGGGGGCGGCTGGCAGAAGACAGTCGATACGACACGCGCACGCTGGTCCTCTCTCCGTCATGGTGGAGCATCAACTCCAAGTTGTCTAGTGTATCAAGTGTCACATTCGCTGCCGGCATCCTAAGCCCCCTTTATACTAGTTATTTTTGCATATCCCTTCTTCCGATTACAAGAGCCAAAATGGAACTCATACTACTCATCTTTCTCATTCGCATCCAGACTAAAGCGCATGGTTCAGGAGAATCCAACTGGTGCTGTTGAGTTCGTAGATGAACTCAGCCACACTGTTGCCCGCACCCACTGAGGTCCCTGCGGTCATCGTCGTGATCTTGTTCCCCGCCGATGACCCAGCATCTTGATGATTGATAGTCATATTCTGCCCGGAAAGGTTGATCAGAGTTAGGCGCTGGCCATCTACGCCATTTGCAATCCCGGTAATCGTGAACGCCCCTGTAGGGCCGGTAATCCGCACAACCTGGGTGTTGAGGGCTATCGCAATGTTATTGTTCGTCCCGTTCACCAGCGCGACCGTGCTTTGCGAGTGAGGGGTTTCGCCAACTACTTCGCCTCCCTCCTCGAATCCATTTACGGCACCCGCATAGCCGAACATTGCTACCCCTCTGACGGGGGCGCTGACGTGGCGGTTTATGACAGCGGAGCCAGCAATCGCCATTCCCCCGGTTATGGTTTGTGTGGAGTGTGTTCCCAGGTCAATCGTGCAGTCGTAGTACATATTACCTGTGAGCGCCGAGTACGCGCCGAAAATGGCCAGGACATCCTGTCCGATAAAATTGTTCGACCAGACCGTGAATAGTCCATTCGACAATGCCGAAATACAGATATCTAGGGTAATGAAAAGGTTTCCACTGACGACAATAGGTTGGAGGTTTCCGCTGGTGCCACTCTTCTTGATTGCAATCTGTGTTGATGCGGCCCCCAATCCGAGTGCCGTCTGGCCGTCGAACGTGTTGCCTGAGATATTCCACCCTCGCCCTGCAAGTGCGATAGCCCCGTTGTCAAAGCGGGAAAAGAGGCACCCGTTGATTTGGCTGTTGTAAAACGTGCCAGTGTTCGTACTGGTCGGGGCGATATTATAGCTGGTGTTCGTATTGTTCACAAACTTGCAACCAACAATACTCATCCGCTTTGGGCCGTTTGACGTACCGGCGTAGTTGACACAGTTGGCCCCGCTATTGCTCAGGAACCGGCAGCCTGTCAGTGACATTCCATGTGCGTACTGACTGATAGTCAGCGGAACGGACGTGCAGGCGATGGCCCGGACTTCCACGAGTTCCGCGTCTGTCGCATCCCGCCCTGCGTTGTCACTCTCCAGTTCGATCTTGCCAGCGAACGAGACCACGCACCCGAAGATGATGATGCCGGAGGCTTGTGAGATGAGACGCCGCCCGG
>C687J35021_10002452_pt1 | contig 13153 bp, 12 predicted proteins | sample RifCSPhighO2_12_FD_35021 | JGI IMG/M metagenome (IMG submission 35021)
CGCAAAGTACCAGCGGTTCATCGAAGATTGTGCAGCCGCGCAAGGAAACTGAAATGCTTTCAAAAGCGGAACAGTGGGGGACGAAGGGGAAGAGAGACGGGCATGCCCGTCTCTCACCATCGTCTATGGATCGGTGGTCAGTCTGCGCCGCATCAGTTCGTCTCTCTGAGGGGATTCCAAACACGACCTCTTCTTACGCCGAAGAGGGGACGAGGATGCACGGCATTTGCGCGGATGTTTTGAACGGCAAACCGTGGCCCGCTCCGACGAATATTTCCGAGGACGCGGAAGAGCATTGCCGGGTCTACACCGATTACGTTCAAAATCTGGTTAAAGCGACCGGCGGAAAACTGTTTGTTGAGCAGCACATTTCCGCTGAAAAAATAGACAAAGACGTATTCGGCACAGCGGATGCGATAGTCTATGACGAGAAAAATTCCAGACTTCACATAATTGATTTCAAGTACGGCGCGGGGATTGCGGTGGAGTCGGAAGGCAACAAACAGATGCGCTGTTACGCTCTCGGCGCTCTTCTTACTTTTTCGGACTTCCGAGTCGATGAAATCGAGATAACGATAGTTCAACCGAGAGCGCCGCACACATGCGGGCCAATTCGATCAGAGACACTTTCAGCCTTGGGACTCCTTCGATTTGCCGGAGAATTAAGAGAACTGGCGGAAAGAACTCGCAATCCAAAAGCTCTTTTCGCGACGGGCGATCATTGCCGGTTTTGTCCGGCTGCGGGAATATGTACAGCGCTTTCGGCCAAGGCAACCGAGTTGGCTCTGACAAAGTTTGAGTCGAAAGCTCCTTACGTGCCCGAAAAGCTAGCGGAAGTTCTCGATCGTCTTCCGCTACTGGAAGACTGGATCAAGTCAGTTCGGGAATTTGCTTTCAATGAATTGAATGCCGGTAAAGTCGTACCGCATTGGAAACTCGTGCCAAAACGAGCGCAACGGAAATGGACGGACGAAAGCGTTGTGAAATATAATTTGGAAGCGTTAGGTTACGGGATTCTCGACTACACGGAGACAAAATTGAAGTCTCCGGCGCAAGTCGAAAAACTTCTCGGAACTAGGAATAAAACCATCCTGGAATCGTTAGTGATACAGGAATCTTCAGGACTCACGCTTGCGCCGGAAAGCGATAAGCGTGAAGCGGCGAATCGGCAAGCGGTGGCTGTTGCCGCATTCTCCGTAAAATAAAAGCAGCCACCAACATAAAGGAAAATCATGGCAAACAAATATGAAGAATTCATGACTACGGAGTTCAGGGTGACGTTTCCGCAGGTGTTTGAGCCGAAAGAATTCGGTAACGGGAAAGCGAAATACTCGTGCGGAATGTTGATCCCAAAAACAGCGGACATAAGTCTTTTCAAAAAGGCGATAGCTAAAGCCTTGGCCGATAAATGGCCGGATGTCACAAAGCGACCAAAGAAGCTCATCAACCCTATCAAGGACGGGGACACGGACGTGATGGAGGACGGAACAATTCGGAAAGAGAAATATCCGGAAATTGAGGGGCACTACTTGATTTCCGCGAGTTCCTTCTACAAGCCGGGCGTGGTGGACCACACCCCGAAGGAAATCATCAATCCGCGAGAGTTCTATTCGGGCTGCTACGCGCGGGCCGTTCTGACATGCTTCGCGTATTCTCCGAATCCGAAAAATCCGCAATCAAAATCCGGCGTAGGGTTCGGGCTTCAGTACATCCAGAAATTGAGAGACGGAGAGCCGCTATCTGGTCGGCGAAAAGCGGAAGAAGTCTTCGAATCCGTGGCGCAAACCGCGTCTACTGAGGGAATCGAAGACGTGGAGAGCATGTTTAGCTGAGAGACAGAACCTCAGTTAATAGGCTGTGGATTCCGGGGCTGGGTTTCTCCCAACTTTCCCTTGTCTCGGGTCCACAGCCACCTTGCTTTGGGAGAGACAGGATGAGACAAATACCGCTCACGAAAAATAAATTCGCGCTCGTCGATGACGAAGATTTTTATTTTCTGAATCAACACAAATGGTGTGCTTCCTTCGGTTCCAGGGATAAAAAATGGTATGCCGTTCGGTATATCAGAAAAGCTGAGCGCGAGGCCGACCCGTATCTTTGGAACGCTTCACAAAAAATAGCCATGCACAGGTTTCTTTTGCGACCGCCAGTGGGGGTTGTAGTTGACCACTTAAATGACGACTCGCTCGACAACCGAAAATCAAATCTTGAAATTATCGAGCAAAGCGAAAACATGGCCCGCGTCGCGAATTGGAAACGAAAGTGTTGATAGTTGATTTTGAAACAAGAAGTACCTCCGAGCTTTCTGAATGCGGATCGTATAAATACGCGGAGCATTCTTCCACGGATATAATCTGCATGGCCTGGGCGCTTGGCTTGGACGACGAGCCGAAGCTATGGCTTCCTTTTGATTCATTTCCAGACGAGCTGAGGGTTGCACTTTCAGAAAAACAAGAAGTTTACGCGCATAACTATCTTTTTGACCGTGGAATTTGGAATTGTGTTGGCGGGGTGAAATACGGATTTCCTGAGATTCTCGATTCTCAGTGGCGCTGTTCTATGGTTCTCGCCTATTGGATGGGTCTGCCGGGAGCGTTGGAGAAAGCCGCCATTGCTTCAGGAATTGACGCGAAAAAAGACATGAAAGCTTCTCGGGTCATGAAACAGATTTCCAAGCCGCGCAAATTGGACACTGACGGAAAACCGATTTGGTGGGACGACGAGAAAAAGTTTCAGACGACCTACGCCTATTGCTTGCAGGATTTGAAAGTGACGCAACAGCTTCTCAAAGTAGTGCTTCCGCTTCAAAAATGTGAGTTGAATATTTTTGACCTGGATCGAGAAATCAATGACAGGGGGGTGAGAGTTGACATGCGCTCGGTCGTGAAGGCGATAGCCGTCGTCGAGCAGGAAAAAATCCTCTTGGATGCTCAAATGCTGAAAGTGACAGGCGGGGCTGTTTCGCGCTGTTCGGAAGTAGGAAAGTTGACAACTTGGGTCAAGAACCAAAAACCAGAAGTTATGGGTGTCTCTAAAGCAGTAATCGAGGAGACGCTAAAGTGCTCCGATTTGCCGTCGTCCTGCCGCCAGGCTTTGCTTTTAAGACAAGAGTCGGCCAAGGCGTCCACCGCTAAACTTAAAGCCTTGCAAGACCGTGCGGGGGCTGACAACAGGGTGCGGGGGGCTTTTCAATACAGCGGGGCCAACACGCATAGGTGGGTTGGGAGAGGGGCGCAGCTTCAAAATTTCCGCAGGCCGACACTGTTAACAAATGTTCAGATTGATGACGCCGTAGGGGTGTTAACCAGCTACGACAATCCCGCTGAGATACTGCGAACTTTTTTCGGTCCGCCAATGGCCGTGCTCGCGGACTGTATCCGGGGTTTCCTTGTTCCGCAGCCAGGCTTTATTTTTCAAGCGGGAGATTTTTCGTCCATTGAGGCCAGGGTTCTCGCGTGGCTTGCGGGAGAGGAAAAGATACTGGAAGTGTTCAGAGGACACGGGAAAATTTACGAAGCCACCGCAAGCGCGATTTTTGGTGTTCCGATTGACGTAGTGACAAAGGACCAAAGGCAGATCGGAAAAACAGCGGTTTTAGCGTGTGGATATGGCGGGGGAATCGGAGCGTTCCAAAAGATGGCTATGAACTACGGCGTGAAAGTCTCGGACGAGAGAGCAGATATAATCAAGAAACGGTGGCGCGAGGCAAATCCAAAGATCGTGAGGTATTGGTACAACTTGGATAATGTAGCGAGAGCCGCAATTAAGTATCCAGGAGATAAATTTTCAACAGGCGCAGAGGGAAGACAAGTTACGTTTTTGAAGAAAGGAACTTTTCTTCTTTGTAGACTTCCATCTTCTCGGATAGTCTTTTATCCATATCCGAAAATCGAGGAGGTAGAAACGCCGTGGGGAGAAATGAAATTCGCCGTGACCTACAAATCCGAAGACGCTCAAACGAAACAGTGGACAACTCAGAAAACTTTTCCGGGTTTTTGGGCTGAAAACATCACGCAAGCTGTCTCCCGCGATCTTCTCGCGGAAGCGATGCTTAGGATGCGCAACAATGGTGAAAGTATAGTCATGCACTCCCACGACGAGATTGTGTGTGAAACGAGATTCGAGCATGCGCAAGCTTCCGTGTTGAAGCGAGAAATGTCTGAAATCCCTACTTGGGCAACCGGCCTTCCCGTTGAAGTAAAAATATGGGACGGCTTTTCTTACAGAAAAGAATAAAATGGACATGTTGGAAAAAGCTCTTCATTTCGCCGGCCTCGGGTTCTATGTCTTTCCTTGCCAAAAGAACTCCAAGCTGCCCGCCGTAAAAGAGTGGCCCGCCGTTGCTACCAGAGACGTCAGAAAAATTCGCAACTGGTGGACTAACGGGTTCGCAGAATGCAATTTTGGAATTTATACTGGAAAATTTGGTGATCCAAAAAACGAAGAGGGGCTTCTTGTTGTCGATGTTGACGTGAAAAGCGACAAAAAAGGAAACGAAACTCTTCTGGAACTCGAACTTCAGGGATTTGAACTTCCGAAAACCTTCACGCAAGATACGCCGTCAGGAGGCACGCATCATGTCTACAGAGTCCCAAAATCCGCCAAAGTCCGGTCAGGTACAAACGTTATCGGTCCAGGTGTCGATATACGCGCCTCTGGGGGTTACGTTGTCGGAAGCGGTTCGACGCTTCCAAATGGCGTCTATCGACATTTCGAGCGCAATCTCGCTGGAACTCCCGCTTGGCTTATGGATCGGGCAAGCAGCCGACGACCCGAATCTGCGCATAGCGGGGCAGTGGCTCTTGGGAATATCGACGGAGAACAAGCTGAAGCAAGAGCCAGGCACTATCTCGCATTTGAATCTGGTCCCGCCATTCAGGGCGATGGAGGAGACGCCGCCACCTATCGAACCGCAGCCCGTGTAAAAGACCTCGGAGTTGACGAGAAAAAATGTTTCGAGCTGATGCTCGAACTTTGGAATGACAAATGTGAGCCGCCTTGGTCAAGAGAAGAACTGAAAATAAAAGTGAAGAACGCTTATAAGTATGGAAATAATCCTCCAGGTATCGCAGCGCCGGAAGCTCGGTTTCCAAAAGAGGAAAAGAAAGACAGCGGGGAATCGTACCTCGACAGCATAAATAAAAATCACGCACTGGTGTTTATCGGCGGGGGACACGCCATTCTCTTCGATACAGAAGATGAAAAAGGACGGAAGATAACCGAGTTCATGAGTGAGGTGTCGTTTAAGCGGAAATTTTCGACCAGAACCGTAAGTTTCGGGAAGCGAACAACTACGTGGGCTAACGCCTGGTTGGATTGGCCTGGGAGAAGGGAATACCGGGGGATCACGTTCGCGCCGGAACGGAAAATCGCGGAAGGATTCTACAACACATGGAAGGGGTTCGCTTGTGCTCCGGTTGAATATAACAAGGCTTCGGATTCTGCGAAAAAAGGTTTTGACACATTCAAACAGTTCACGATGCAGACTGTCTGTCATAGTGATCAGGAGCTATTCCACTGGCTCATGAGTTATTGCGCGCACATGATTCAAAGACCTTATGAGCGCCCGCTCACCACTCTCGTCTTTCAGGGGAGAAAAGGAACGGGGAAAAACGAATTCATCGAACGAATCGGCGATATTCTCGGAAGGAAGCACTACCGCCCGGTGTATAATATCCGGTATCTCACTTCCAACTTCAACGGCCATTTGGACGCATGTTTGTGCATGGTGCTGGACGAAGCATTCTGGTCCGGGGACAAAGCGGCGGATGCGCAGTTGAAAGGTCTTACCACGTCTCCCGAAATCATGATCGAACGTAAGGGGGAAGAACCGTATGTCACAGACAACCTCGTCCGGGTCGTGGTTATCGGAAATGAACGGTGGCTGGTTCCGGCTTCGGAGGATGAAAGAAGATACGCGGTCTTCAAGTTCGGAGAAGACAAAAAAGCCAACACGGAGTTTTTTACGAAGTTGAAGGGACTCATGCGGGTGGGAGGCGGGAACCAGGTTTTGCTCCACTACCTTCAGAATTTCGATATTTCCGGGATAAACATCGGGTGGGCACCGAAGACCGAGGGGCTGCTCGAACAGAAACTCGCTTCCGGCGGCATGATTGAAAAATGGTGGTTCGACTGCTTATCGGAAATGCAGATCAAGGGAGATTCCTTCGAGCAAGAATGGCCGGAAACGATGTCAAGGGACCGGGTACGGGACGCTTTCCGGAAATATGCCAGGGAACACAATCTTAAAGGCTGGATGCCCGACGACTATTCGTTTGGGAAGAGCCTCAGAAAATTTCTTCCTAAGCTCGGGATGCAGCGTAAGCGAGATGAAGACGGGAAAAAGTATTGCTATGTATTCCCGGCTATTGCAGTTTGCCGCCGCGAGTGGGAGATTTATGTGGGACAAGCCGTGCATTGGGAAATTTTACTGGAAGGAGGTGACGACGATGGGAAAAAGTAAGAAAGACAAAAAGAAGTCCAAACGTTAAGTTTGGAACTTTGTGTTTAAAAACGAGGACCGAAGACCCCTATCTTCGGCCCTCACTTTTTTTAAGGAGAAAACAAGATGATTTCCATGAAAGTAAGCGAGCTGATGAGCGGCGCATTCGTTCGGGTATTGCAGAAAATCGCGGCCACGCCGAACGACCCTTATGCAGCGTACCGGATAAGGAACGCGTCAAGAGCGATTCAAGAGATGCAAGGAAAAATCAGGTTTCAGTATAAAGAGGAGATTCAGAGCAAATACGCTGAGAGGGACGAACGTGGTGTGATTATTCTGGATGAGGCTGGAACGGGCTTCAAAGTGAAGGACGCCGAAGGCTTCGATAAAGCGAGCGTGGTGTTCGGAGAGCGCGCAGCGGATATGGACGCGAAGAAAATACTGTTTGAGGATTTAGCGAAAATCCAGCTATCGCCATCTGAATTAGAGATTCTTTCGCCGATTTTGGAAGAGCCGAAAAATTAGGATTAAGGCTTTTTAGGGACCGCCGGTTTTAACGTCATCATGTCACGTAGTAACTGCCAAGACATGGGAATGTTGTCCGGTGAAGCTGGCGGTTCCTGAATCATTTGCCGCAAATTCGTAAGATGCTCGACTCCCATGTCGCTAAGCCACTTTTTTGAATTCAGGTTCTCGTCGGAAGCTGTCGTGAGTTGCTGCCACGGGATACTCGTCGGAGAACGTCCCTTTTCAAGCGAGTAGGCCTGGGCCAGTCCGTAGCCTTTGCGCATGATGTTTCGTTCCCACTCGACGCGGTCTTTGGGGGACATGCGAAGTTCCTCTGGTGCCGACGGTTCAGGAATGGGAACAGCGCGCGGATTCATTTTCCGTTTTTCCTGCTCTCGCATTCGCATTCGATCTTTTAGCCGCTCGTCCATCCAGTCGGCGATATTCCGGGGATAAGGTTTGCGAGGCTCCGGTTTCGGTGGCTCCGGTTCAAAGGGCACTCCGGCTGAATTCTTCCAGGGTGTTTGAGCGGTCATTTATTTTCCCATCTCATACATGAATCGTTCTTCAGGGGTCCGCTCTCTTGCCCATTGACCGGCGGATTCCAAAGTTCCCGCCCGGAGTCCCGACCACAGGGACGGGCCCAGCTTTTGTCCGTAGTATCCCGCACGGGAAAGCAAGGCCGGGGAGGTCAGCGCCGTACCAGCAGCCACTCCCGCAGCGGTTCCGAGCGGAGCTAATGCCCAGTAAGGAAGACTTGTTCTGAACGTGGAACTCAACATAGGCAGAGTCGCGGCCCCTGCTCCAAGACCCGCACCTAAGAGTCCTCCAACTATCTGTTTACCGGCGGACGCGGAGGCTTGTGCCTTCGCGGTGGAAGCCAGAGCTTTCCTTGTCGTAAGAATGCTGGAAATGTCCTGATTCAAATCGTCATAGCGAGACCCAAGACCTTTTTGCACTTTATCAAGAATTCTCTCAATTTCCTTATCCGCCGTTCGAGCTATTTTTGCATAAGATTTACCCAGAATAGTTTGGTTTCCTAAAGCATCGTATGCTTTTTCGCCCACAGCCTCTAGTTGAGCGTGGCGTTTCAGTTCTTTAAGCTGTAAAAGTCCCAATCTCTCGTTTGCTCCCGGCAAGGGTACAGCTCCCGGTAAATTCGAGAACAAGCCTTTTGATAGTTCTTTTTCAGCCAGTTCGGCGGCCTCTTTAGTGGCCGGTATCTTAGACATTTGCAGTTTGTTTAGATCGCCCAAAGCTTCCCCGAATACGTTCGCAGCGGGGACCGCGTGCTCAGCTTGCGTGCCTTTTTTCGCTATTTTTGCGATCACGTCGTCTATCATCGCGCCGGTTTTTTCCGACAAAGAAGAAGAGATACTTTTGCCCGCGGAAATCGCGTCCTCCGCTGTTCCCCTAAAGCCGTGCTTGTACATTACATCTGAGAGAAGCCTTTTTCCTTGCTGTCTTGCAACGATATCAGCGCCTTTAAAATTCCCACGATAAGCGGCTTTGCTCACAAGTTTCGCTGTTTGGACAAAAGGATCGGCGGCAAATGCTGCTTTTCCTGCTATCTTTTCGGGCACGTGTTTTACCGCGGAGGAAAGAAGTTTCGGAGCCACGCTTTTTAAGAGACCGGCCCCAAGCCCTGGAGAAAGTAAAGTGTCCACCGCGAGCGCACCAGCACCCCTTGCGGTAACGTCCCACGGCCCGCCCGGTTCGATGAATTTAGTCATTCCCGGAACGTCGGCTAATGATGCTTCAGTGAGAGGATTTATAGGTCCGTCTACGCGCTCCGTAGCCTCTCTGGCGGTCAAAGTTGGACGAGGATCGAGAGGATTGAGCGTTTTTAGTTCTTCCGCGCCCACCAATTTAGAATATTTCGGAATCATTTTCGCGACGCCAAGACGTAGCGCCGCGCTTCCCGTGTCGATGGCTTTCATTCCCAATCCTGCTAAATGCCGAAGCCACTCCCTGCTCTCAACGCTAGAAGGCGCGTCAAACCCCTGCTTGGCCAATGCGCCGTACACCGCTTTCACGTCCGCCTTGGATTCTTCGTCTTTTTTAGCTGAGGCGTCTTCCCACGCTTCTCTGAGCTGCTGAAAAGTTTCCTCTGGCATCTCCTGTTTTTCCATTATTTTCCTTTTTCCCGTTCTTTTTTCAATTCCAAGAGCATCGACTTCACGTCAATAGGCGGTGCTATTTTTTTCCCATATTTCGTCTCGGTGGGCACTGGCTTAGGTCTTTCCGCCGCTTCCTTCTCCCACAATTTCAACTTTTGGAAGGCGGGTACCTGGCCGGTGGATTGAAGCAACGCCGCCTTCAGTTCTTGCGGAGTTTTTTGTGTGGTGTAAAAAGTATTCGCCGTGTCGGTCATGCCGCCAGCAACATCCTCGATTGATGTTCCATGGATTCGCATGAAGATCAAAGCGGCCTCCGTCATTTTCTCAACATCAGAGGGAAGAGTTTTTCCCGCAATAAGTCTTTCTTTCAGTTCTTCCCAGCTTTCGCTCAAAGTTCTGCTCGGGCCAGCAGTGTAAAAATCGGTGTCGGTTAATTTTCCTTTCTCAAGAGCTTTCGCCAGTATTTTCTGCGCGTACAGTCTCACTGTCGGGCTTGTTGGATTTGTTTTAAGCGCACTGTATGCCTGGTATCCGGCACGAAAAGACGGAAGGGATTCCTTCACGATTTCATGTTTCATAAAATCCTGTTTAAGAAAAGCGATGCCTTTTCGGCCCTCATCGTCCACCGTTTTTCCTGTTCCCAGCCCAAAGCGTTCCAGGAGCTTGGATAGACTGTTGTCGGTGGTAATGTCTTTTCCAATAACTAATTCTCCGGCAGCTTTTATCGCCTCCTTAGACAGTCCCATGCGTTCTTTTCGGGCTTCTTTTACCAGGTCCATCGCGGCCAGCATTCCGCCAGAGGAACCTTTATACGGAGCTTCCGAAAGACCGAGCAAACCCGCAATCGGAGAAAGGTCTGGAGTAGCGGGGATTTTGCCCAGTATAGCGGCCATTTTTTGATTCTGGTCCAGCGCCGCTCTTTGGTCCGCGAATAGTGGGCCGCTGAGGATTTCCTGTGTCAGAACATTGAAATCCTCAGGGGACATGCGTATCTGTTCTTCTCGCTTGTGTATGTTGGATTGTTGTTGGAGATAATCGCGCATATTTTGAGCTTTGGCATCCGCAGGTATCCCAGGAGGCATCTGTCCAATTGATTTAAAGGGAAAAGGCTCCGTTGGCTCCGGCCCTGCGATCGGAGCAGGAAGGCCGTACTCTTGGTCAAGAACCCGAAAAGGATGGGGGGCTAGTGGCGGATAGGGGTAAGGCATCATTAAGCTATCCCCGCCATACGCAGTTGCATGGGAGACGCAGCCGGGATTACCGGCGCGTCCAGCCCTCTCCAAGTCGAAGTCATATTCTTCATTTGCTCATTCCTGATCATCTCCTGCATCAACTCGTTTTGGAGTTTTGACTGCTCGATATTGGAACCCGTCTGATACCCGGCCAAAGCGCCTTGCCCGGCCATCGTAAGCACGTTTGGTCTTGCGCCCACCTGTTGAGATGGAGCAAGCCCCGACCACGGAGACATTTCAGTCTCCATCGCTTTTAGCCTCAGATCAGAGGCGCGGTTTTGGCCTTGCTGTTGCGACTGCAACAGTTGCGATCCGCCCATTATCGCCATCAATGTGATCGGGTCCATGAATCCTCCTTATAATCCTAAAAATCCTAGGCCGAATAATCCGCTTTTTTTATCCGCTTCCGCCCGCTGTGCTGCGGCGATTTGTGCCGCCGACCAAGCCCGCATTTGCTGATTATAGCGGTTCTCGTTGAAAGCGTTTAACCGGCCCGTCTCATCCACTGCTTGGCCTATATCACCCCCGCGAATGGATGTTGTGAGTTTTGGGATCATGAGTTCTTGTTCAGGGAGAGCCGCCAATTGCCGCTGTCTGTTTTGTTCGTCTTGAAGCTGGATGTTGAAAAGGTTTTCTCGGGTCTGTCTTCCTACATCTTGCCCCATTTCCATGAATCCTCGGCTTCCTGACTGTGCCAGTCGTTCTCGTGCTCCGCCAGTTAAGCCCCCGCGCATGGCGAGCTGTGAAGACGCCGTAGCTTGGCTCCCGGCTAAATCCCGAGCTAGGCGGTCTTTAGCTTGTGCGGCTTGTGCGTACTGGCTCTTAGCGGCAATTCCCGCCCAAGGCGAGGCCGTTCCTGCCGGGCGCATTGCTTCTCCGCGAAGGGCCGAAACCGCCGACTGTGCCGGGCCTAGTTGCCCCTGAAGATATGGAAGACTCGCATATTCAGGTTTCCAACCGGGCTGATATTCCGGAGCGGATATGCCCGATCCAGCCGGAGAGAAGCTATTATTAGCACCTCCGAAAAGACCTCTTATGTTGTCAGCCTGCCATGCAAGGGGACTCACAAAAGGTAAAGCTGTTTTACCAAAGCCCATTTTAATTGTGCTCCTTGTAGTGGGACATGTCCAATTCCACTTCATTATCGTTGTCTTCGATCATTTCCGCAAGAGTGCTTCTGAGCTGTCCGCGCAACTGTTCAAGCTCTCCCAATGTTATCTGAAGCGCCGCGTACTCTTCTAGTTTTTTCAGACACAAGCACTCCGCTTTTTTCTGAACAAAGGCGTAAAAATCCGGAATATCCACTATCGTGTTGTCGCTGGCACTTTGGGAGCCGCCGGTCACAAGCGGAACACGGTTGGCTTGCCGCAGATACCAAATCGTGACGGGAGTTCCAGCTTCTCTGCTTGTCGGGACAAGAATAAACTTCATGTTGTTTGTGATGACAGAACCCACGAGCGTCGGCGCGTCGTTTTTGAGATAGTAGCGGTAATATTCCGCTGTTCCGAAGCTGTTGGTTTCTTGGATATCGATGAATTTGAACCGATTGCGGATTTTTTTGACTTCATAGATCAAAGTTCCGCTTTCGTATACAACTCCTCGAATTTTGTTCAGGTAGATGTCCGAAGGCATCGGATACTCGGCGGTTCCAGTGACGAGAGTCGGCTGGTGGTCGTTTAAAAAATAATCTTCATGCAGCGTATGAATTTCAGCTTCGCACTCGTCGATTGCCTTGTTGTAAATCCCCACAAGTTCATCCGGAGTAATGGCGGACTCGTCCTGAATGTCCAGGTCAAGCTCAAGCTCAGTTCTCAATTGTCCGTAAGTTCTGTAGAGCATCAGGTCCAAGTCTCCGTAGTCGCCGCTGTGTCTGTTCCCGTATTTTCGTCGGTTCGGTAAGTTCCAGCGAAAAGCCTCACCTTTGCCGCTCCGGTCGTTGTTATGTCGATATTCTTAGTGTCGAACAAATGTCTGTTAAATGTTACGCTTCCCGCTCCAGTTTTTCTAGTCCTAATCAAATCTCTCGGGGTATACCCGAGTTGATGCGGAATTTTGTAATTCACAACCGCCGCATCCACTGAAAATTCCACATGTTTAAACCCCAAAAGCTGATTCTCGTCGTCGAAATGCTCTTGAAGAATTTCAAAGTTTTTTCGGAGATACAGGTCCGCCATCTCTTTGATTAAGAGAATCGGGTTTCTCATACGTTAGCCCCCGCATCCGCTACCGCGCCGCCATAGTCCTTTTGTGAATGGCCAAGGATGGAAAAATGAAGCGTGTAGGAGAGCATGTGCATTTTCTCTCCTCGGGGGTATCCCCGCAGGACCCATTTTTTCCCGGCGGCAGTCGCGAGCGTCCCTCCCGGATCGGATACAGTGAGCTGCGTTGCTGAATCCCTGGTCAAAACCGTCCACTCGGCCACGTATCCATCTGTTTCAAAAGCTATTGCGTGATCTACGGAAGCTGTCGGCCAAGAATTCGCGCCGTTAGTGAGCGTTACCGTATTGGCCGCTCCGTCGCTGTTCGCGGTGCCCAAAGAATCCGAATTTGTAATCACCACCCGGGCATTTGTGATTTGAATCTGCTTTAAGTAGAAACGCTTGGTTCCCGCTATGAAGCGCCTCCACTCATCAATCAGACCGTCAAAAGTCTCCCCGCTTGTCGGAGGAAGAACAATCAGGGAACTTGATCCTTGTTCCGCCGAATTCCCACGGAAACGAATGGGTTTCAGATTTGAAAAATGTCGGCCATTGTCGTCAATTGAGTTGATCTGCACCGAAAGATCGCCAACGTCCTTTGCCAAAAAGTCAATTACTGTGGCAGCTTTTCTAGCAGCACTTGTTCCTAAATCG
>C687J35021_10002454_pt1 | contig 13150 bp, 12 predicted proteins | sample RifCSPhighO2_12_FD_35021 | JGI IMG/M metagenome (IMG submission 35021)
TGNGCGCGTGCAAGAAGCTGGTGATGGAGGTGGCCGAGCGCGAGATCAACGCCAGCCTGATTGCTGCCACGGTGCAGGGCATTGCCGATATTCGCGCCAGCGACGAAGGCAAGGAGGGCGTGCAGTCCTTCCTGCAGAAGCGCAAACCGGCCTGGTTGCTGGGCTGAGCTGCAGCGATGAACGACCATGGATCCGCTCTGGCTCGCCATCGTCCAGTGGCTCCACACCGTGGGGCTGCATGTGGACGCGGGCGCTGCGCGGGACGTGGCCGAGGGCGCGGCGCGTGCTACGGCGCAGCTGGACATGCCGGGCCTGCTGGCGCTGGCGGCGGCGCTGGGCTGGGCCAGTGGGTTCCGGCTCTATGCCGTGGTCTTTCTGGTGGGGGGCATGGGTGCGGCCGGGTGGCTGGCTTTGCCGCCCGGACTGCTGGTGCTGCAGCACCCGGCGGTGCTGATGGTCAGCGGCTTCATGCTGCTGGTCGAATTCTTTGCCGACAAGCTGCCCTGGTTCGACAGTGCCTGGGATGCCCTGCACACCGTCATCCGCGTACCGGCCGGGGCTTTGCTGGCGGCCAGCGTGTTCGGCGCCGACAACGCCACCCTGGCCGTGGTGGCGGGGCTGCTCGGTGGCTCGCTCTCGGCCACGGCGCTGGCCACCAAGATGACCACGCGCGCGGCCGTCAACACCTCGCCCGAGCCGTTCTCCAACTGGGGGCTGTCCTTCCTCGAAGACGGTCTGGTGGTGGCCGTTGTCTGGCTCGCCACGCAGTACCCGCTGTGGTTTGGCGTGGCGCTGGTGTTCATGCTTGTCGTGTCGGCACTGCTGCTGGTGCTGCTGTTTTCGTTCCTGCGCGTGGTGCTCGGCCGCGTGTCCCGTTTCTTTTCTGGTTCTCCTGGAGTGGCCTAAATGTTTAAAAAGATCCTGATCGCAAACCGCGGTGAAATCGCCTGCCGGGTCGCGGCGACTGCGAAACGCATGGGCGTCAAGACCGTCGCCGTCTATTCCGACGCCGACGCCAGCGCCAAGCATGTCGCCGTGTGCGACGAGGCCGTGCACATCGGCGGCAGCGCCCCCAAGGAGAGCTACCTGCGCTGGGAACGCATCATCGAGGCCGCCCAGGCCACGGGCGCGCAGGCCATCCACCCCGGCTACGGCTTCCTGAGCGAGAACGAAGAGTTTGCCCAGGCCTGCCAGAACGCCGGCCTGGTGTTCATCGGCCCACCGCCCTCGGCCATCAAGGACATGGGCCTGAAGGCCGAGTCCAAGCAGCTCATGGAGAAGGCCGGTGTGCCGCTGGTGCCCGGCTACCACGGCGCCAACCAGGACACTGCGCTCCTGCAGGCCGAGGCCGACCGCATTGGCTACCCCGTGCTCATCAAGGCCAGTGCGGGCGGCGGCGGCAAGGGCATGCGCGCGGTGGACAAGTCCGAGGACTTCGCCGCCGCACTGGCCTCGTGCAAGCGCGAAGCCACCAACAGCTTTGGCGACGACGCCGTGCTGATCGAAAAATACGTGCAGCGCCCGCGCCACATCGAGATCCAGGTGTTCGGCGACACGCTGGGCAATTACGTTTACCTGTTCGAGCGCGACTGCTCGGTGCAGCGCCGCCACCAGAAGGTGCTGGAGGAAGCCCCCGCGCCCGGCCTCAGCCCCGAGATGCGCGCCCAGATGGGCCTGGCTGCCGTGGCCGCAGCGCGTGCGGTGCACTACGTGGGCGCGGGCACGGTCGAATTCATCGTCGAGCAGCGCCCGGACGGCAGCATGAACTTCTTCTTCATGGAGATGAACACGCGCCTGCAGGTCGAGCACCCGGTGACCGAAGCCATCACCGGCCAGGACCTCGTGGAATGGCAACTGCGCGTGGCCTCGGGCGAACCGCTTCCTTTGATGCAGGACGAACTGCGCATCACCGGCCACGCCATCGAGGCGCGCATCTGCGCCGAGAACCCCGACAACAACTTTCTGCCCGCCACGGGTGCGCTGAACGTCTATGGCCTGCCCGACTGCGTCACGTTTGAACGCGGCGCCGTGCGCGTCGATTCCGGTGTGCGCCAGGGCGACGCCATCAGCCCGTTCTACGACTCCATGGTGGCCAAGCTCATCGTGCACGGCGACACGCGCGAGCAGGCGCTGGCCCGGCTCGACGAAGCGCTGGCGCAAACCCACATCGTCGGCCTGGCCACCAACGTGCAGTTCCTGCGCATGGTGGCACGCACCGACTCGTTCGCCCAGGCCAACCTCGACACCGCGCTGATTCCGCGCGAAGAGGCCGTGCTGTTCCAGCAAGAGCGTGTGGGCCTGCCGCTGGCCGCCGCCGCCGCCGTGGCACAGACCCTGCTGCGCGAGCGCGCCAGCGAAGGCGTGGACCCGTTCAGCCGCCGCGACGGCTGGCGCTCGCACGGCCTGGTCGAGCGCCGCTTCGAGTTCGACTTCAGCGGCACACACGCCAAGGCCAGCCTGGCCTACCTGCACGACGGCGCCCTGCGCCTGACGGTGGGCGAGGGCCCGGATGCCGTGTCCGGCGCGCTGGTGTTCACCGATACGGCCCGTGGCATTGATCTGCAGTTTGCCGGGCAGCGCACCCTGGCCACGGTCTATGCCCAGGGCGAGACCGACCATGTCTTTACCCCCCAGGGCGCGACGCAGATCGTTGCCATCGACCTGCTCGCCCATGCGGGCGAAGAGCAGGACGAAGGTGGCCGCCTGACCGCGCCCATGCCGGGCAAGGTGGTGTCGTTCTCCGTCAAGGCGGGCGACAAGGTCAGCAAGGGCCAGCCCCTGGCCGTGATGGAAGCCATGAAGATGGAGCACACCATCGCAGCGCCGGTGGACGGTGTGGTGGCGGAGCTGTTGTACGCTCCGGGCGACCAGGTGGCCGAGGGCGCCGAGCTGCTCAAGCTTTCGGCTGCGTGACACCCGGAGTTGGGCAGGCGCGGTACGCTTGGGTCGTATGAAAATCACCTTTTGCTGTACCGATACCAAGGCCGAGCCCTGGCTCCAGGGCCTGCAGGCTGCATTGCCGCAGGCCGACATCTCTGTCTGGCAACCCGGCGCCCCGGTGGCCGACTATGCCGTGGTCTGGGCGCCGCCCCAGCAGTTCATGGACGAGCAACGCGGCCTCCGGGCCCTGTTCAACATCGGCGCGGGCGTCGATGCGCTGTTGCAGCGCCGCCTGCCGCCGGGGGCTCTGGTGGTGCGCCTGGACGACGCGGGCATGGCCGTTCAGATGGCCGAATATGTGTGCCACGCTGTCATTCGCCATTTCCGGGAGTTCGATGCCTACGAGGCCGGTATGCGCGCGGGCCAGTGGGCCTACCGCAAGCCGCGTCTGCGCCAGGATTTGCCCGTGGGCGTGATGGGTCTGGGCGTGCTCGGTGAACGCGTGGCCCAGGCGCTGGCGCAGTTCGAGTTCCCGGTGAATGGCTGGAGCCGCTCACCCAAGGCCATCGACGGCATCCGCGCCTTCAGCGGCCAGGAGGGTTTCAGCGACTTCCTGGCCGCCAGCCGCGTGCTGGTGAACCTGCTGCCGCTCACGCCAGAGACGGAAAACATCCTGAGCCGCGACACCCTCGCGCGCCTGCAGCCGGGCAGCTACCTCATCAACGTAGCGCGCGGCGCACACCTGGTTGAGGACGACCTGCTGGCACTGCTGGACAGTGGCCACCTCGCAGGCGCTACGCTGGACGTGTTCCGCACCGAACCGCTGCCCGCCGGCCACCCGTTCTGGAGCCACCCGCGCATCGTCGCTACGCCGCACACGTCGGCGCGCACCCTGCGCGAGGAAAGCATCGCCCAGATCGCGGGCAAGATCGTCGCACTGGAGCGCGGCGAAACCATCGCCGGTGTCGTGGACCCCGGGCGCGGCTACTGACAGCATTCATTCAACAAGGACTCCTCCATGAGCATCCCCTCCCGCGTCCAGATCATCGACGTCGGCCCGCGCGACGGCCTGCAGAACGAAAAGACCCCCGTGCCCGCCGAGGTCAAACTCGGCCTGGTGCACCGCCTGCAGGAGGCCGGCCTGCAGGAGATCGAGGTCACCAGCTTCGTCAGCCCCAAGTGGGTGCCGCAGATGGCTGACAACACCGAGGTCATGGCCGGGCTGGAGCGCAAGCCCGGCGTGCGCTACTCGGTGCTCACGCCCAACCTGCAGGGCTACGAGGCGGCCGTGAAAACACGCCCCGACGAAATCGTGGTGTTCGGCTCGGCCAGCGAGGCCTTCAGCCGCAAGAACATCAACTGCTCCATCGCCGAGAGCATTGAGCGTTTTGCGCCGGTGGTCGAGGCCGCACTGGCAGCGGGCATCCGCGTGCGCGGCGCCATGAGCTGCACCGTGGGCTGCCCGTATGAAGGCGACATTGCCCCTGAGCGCGTGGCCTACCTGGCGGGATTGCTCAAGGGCATTGGTGTCCAGCGCGTGGACGTGGCCGACACCATTGGCGTGGGCACGCCGCGCAAGGTGCAGCGCGCCATCGAGGCGACGCTGCAGCACTACGGTATCGATGCGGTCTCGGGCCATTTTCACGACACCTATGGCCAGGCACTGTCCAACACGCTGGCCGCGCTGGAACTGGGCGTGTGGAACTTTCAGTCGTCCGTGGCCGGTCTGGGCGGCTGCCCCTACGCCAAGGGTGCCACCGGCAATGTGGCCACGGAAGATGTGGTTTTCATGCTGCACGGCATGGGCATCGAGACCGGCATCGACCTCGACAAACTCATCGACGCCGGGGCCTACATCAGTGAATTCCTGGGCCGCAAGCCGAACTCGCGCGTGGCCGTGGCCCTGCTCAACAAACGCGCTGGCTGACGGACTGCAGCATCAGGAGGGGGTACCACTCCAGAAAGCGTGCCCGCTGCGGGCCTGCTTGGCCTTGTACATGGCCTGGTCGGCGCTGCGCATCAGCTCGGTCAATGTGCGGCCGTCCTGCGGGCTGCGCGCGATGCCCGTGCTGGCCCCCACGGTGAGGGCCTGGCCCTGAAAGTCCACTGGTTGCCGCACTGCGGCGTCCAGGCGCTGCGCCAGTGTCGCCAGCCGTTCGTCGGGCAACGGTTCTGCGAGCAGGATCACGAATTCGTCCCCGCCCAGCCGCGCCACGATGTCCCCCGTGCGCAGGTGGGCCTGCAGGCGCATGGCCACGGCGCGCAGCACGGCGTCGCCCGCGTCGTGGCCGTGCGTGTCGTTGATGGGCTTGAACTGGTCCAGATCGAGCAGCATCAGCGCATGCGCGGCACCATCGGCCAGCAGTTGTGCGGCCCTCTGTGCCAGTCCGGCACGGTTGGCCAGGCCGGTCAGCGGGTCGGTGGCGGCAGCTTGTGCCAGGTGTGCAGCATGCAGGCGCAGCGAGGACTGGGACGCACGCAGGCCGCGGATGCGGCTGCTCAATGCGATGGCAAACACCACCATCTCGGCTGCCACACCGATCTGAAGGCCATTGGCCAGCAAAAAGGGTGCATTGATCACTTTCCAGTTGACCAGCACCACACCCAGCACCGACAGGAACAGCAGCGCCTGCCCGCCCAGGTACCACTGCGCGGGCACGAAACCGCGCCGCATGATGGCAACGGCTGCCACGGCGGCGAGCAGTGCACCGACACTGGCAACGGCTTCGTTCAGGGTCTGGGCTGCGTTGAACTGGCCCAGCAGGCCCAGCAGGGCCGTGAGCCCTGCCAGCCCCCCAACTGCCAGAAGCAGCCGGTCCAGTTTCTGCACCTGCGGTGTGTCCAGAAAACTGCGCGCGAAGAGTGCGCCAAAGAACAGCCACAGGCTGGGCAGCACCACGTTGCCACGTTCCTGCCACCAGGGCCAGTCGCCCCACAGATAGTGGGCTGCGTGGCCGTTGAAGCTGGCCAGCGTCAGCAGCGCAAACGCGCACTGACCGATGTAGAAGCCATAAGTGGCGTCGCGGAAGATGCCGGCGAGCGCGAGGTTGTAGACCAGCAGCGCCAGCAGGATGCCATAGCAGATGCCATCGAACAGCCGCTTGTGCTGCCGCCACTGCAGGTATTCGGCGGTGTCCCAGACCGACAGGCCCAGGCTGGGTGCTGTCTCGCCCAGCAGCCGGACATACACCGTGTACGTGCCCGGGCCGGGCAGCTGCAGGCGCATGAGGTAGCGCTCGCTGCCCAGGGGCCGGGTGGTGAAGGGCTGCGACAGGCCGGTGTGCACTGGCGGTGCCAGCGCCCGGCCGGTGGCGTCGAACGGGCCATGAAAGCGCACGTCCTTGAGCGCCGTGGTCTGCGTGGCCAGCACCCAGTCACCGGTTGCGGCGCGCTGTTCCAGCTCCACCTTGAACCAGTGGGGCTGTGCGCTGTCGCCGTGCCGTTGCGTGGGTGGCATGGGCCTGAAACGCGTGGCGTGGGCCGGCTGGAGCACGTCACCCAGCGTCAGCGTGCCGCTGTCATCGGTGAGCCACAGCAGCTGGCCGGTCTCGTTGAGCAGCAGTCCCTGCCGGTGTGCATCCAGGACGATGGGCGTGGCCCAGGCGTGGGACAGGTGACCGAAGACGAGGCACAGGAGCAGGCAGACGCGAAACAGCTTCATGGACAATTGGGGACAATATCCACACTGTAACCGTGCGTGCATCGCAACGTGAGATACGGAATATTTCCCTGGATTCCGTATCGTTTGGTGCACGCCTTGTCATGCATTGACTGCCATGAACACCTTCACTGAAAGCACCCAGCGTGTGGCCGCCGCACTGCAGGAGGCGGGCCACCCCCACGAACCCCGCATGCTGGACGACGCCGCGCGCACCGCGCAGCAGGCGGCCGACCAGCTGGGCGTGCAGCTCGGCCAGATTGCCAAAAGCATCATCTTCCGTCGCAAGGAGGACAACGCAGCGGTGCTCGTCATCACCTCGGGTGACCGGCGCGTGGATGAGAAGAAGGTGGCGGCCCTGGTGGGCAGAATCGGCCGTGCCGATGCGCAATTCGTCAAGGAGCGCACGGGCTTTTCCATCGGCGGCGTCTCGCCCGTGGCGCACGCCACCCCTCCGGTCACGCTGATCGACCAGGACCTGCTGCGCTTCGACGTGGTCTGGGCAGCCGCCGGGCATCCGCACAGCGTGTTTCCGCTGCAACCAGGCGACTTGCAGCGCCTGACGGGGGCTCCCGTGGCGGATGTGGTTCAGGTGGCACCATGAGTGCTATTAAACCAATAGCTGATCGCGCACGCCTGCTGGGCGAAGCGGGCTATTTTGATGCAAATTCGGACGAAGTGATCCCCTCGCCCTGCATTTCGGTGTGCCGCATGAGCGAGGACCGCAGCCACTGCGAAGGGTGCTTTCGCACCATCCCCGAGATCCGTGCCTGGGCGCTGGCCGACAGCACCGAGCGCCGGGTCATCTGGGCACGGCTGGCGCAGCGCGCGGGCTTCGATCTCCCGCCCGGCGCATCACCGCAGACCCCAGCCAAGGAGCACGCATGAAGCACATCATCTTCCATCTCGATTTTGTCTCTCCCTACGCATGGCTGGCCTTCGAGCGCCTTCCCGAAGCCCTGGAGGGCCTGAGCTACAGCGTGGAATACCGGCCGGTGCTGCTGGGCGCGCTGTTGCAGCAGCACGGAAACCCGGGGCCTGCGGGCATCGCGCCCAAGCGCGACTGGACCTACCGCCATGCCGTCTGGCTGGGCCATGCGCTGGGGGTGCCGCTCACGATGCCCGCGCGCCATCCGTTCAATCCGCTGCCCCTGTTGCGTCAGGCGCTGGCCTGCAGTCGTGACGGCAGCATCAACCGTTTCGTTACGGGGACGGTGTTCCGCCATGTCTGGCAGGGCGGGCACGACGCGCTTGATGCAGAGCGCCTTACCCAGCTCGCCGCCGCGCTGGAACCGCAACGGCAGTCCGATGACGCCGACGGCGCACGCGCCAAGGCGCTGTTGCGCAGCAACACCGATGCGGCCACCGTACGCGGCGTGTTCGGTGTGCCAGCCTTCGAGGCCGATGGCAAAGTCTTCTGGGGCCTCGACAGTCTGCCCATGCTGCGCGCCTGCCTGGAGGGCGATGCCTGGTTCGACGGGCCGGACTGGGAGACCGTGCGGCAGCTTCCATCGGGTCTGGCGCCCAGCCGTTGAGCGGGTCGACTCCAGAGTCTTGGCCGGTTCTTGCGTTTCAGAAGGGCGGCGCATACGATGGGCCACAGGGTGAGGGGTTCGTGCGCGCAAACGCCAAATAAGGGAGAGATGACCATGTGGGGGAAAAAATGGGCAATGGTGGTCGTGATGACCGGTTTCGGGGTGTTGTCAACCCAGGCACAGGCCCAGCCAGCCATTACGCCGGACACCCTGATCAAGAACACCCCCCAGACCGTGTACTGGAACGTGAAGACGACCGGCAGCATGCGCGATGGAACCACCACCACCAATGAGGGGCCCCGCGGCAAGCTCATCCGGCCGACCAAAATTCAGGATGGCAGCCTGTGCCACAACGCTGGCAAAACTTGCTACTGCACGCCTGCCAAATTCCGCATCACACCGTCGCTGGAGAGCCGGTGGCATGTTCTGGTGGTGGCCAACGAAAGGCAGGAGGCCAGTTGCCCAGCGGGCGTTCGCCCTAACGGAACAGCAGATAGCACCGCGTTGTCCCGTGAAGAGGCGCGGTCCCGCCGGGAGGCCATTCAGGCACAGAAAAGAGCGCAGCGCGAGGAGCGTTGAGTCAGTCCAAAGCCTTTGGGGTGATGCACGGGCGCTGCGGTCAACGCTTATGGCTGAAATGTGCGTGTTGCCAGCAGTTCGTCCATCAGGCCGCTCTTCAAGGTGCTTTGCCAGGCGCCATCGCAAAAACGTTCACTGCGCACAATGTGCGTGAAAACCGCCTTCAGATCCTCCGTGGACAGTTTCTTGAGACGTTCAGGCGACGCAAGCCAGTCCCTGACGGGCTTGCTGGTGTAGTCGTAGTCCACCCAAAAATCTGAAGACAGCACATTGATGAAGCCCAGCACATCCTGCGGGTAGTCGGGGTGGGGCAAACCGCCTTCGGGGGATGACCAGGTGACTTGCTCCCACGCCCTGCGAGTCTTCAGCGTTTGCCAGGCCCGCGCAACCGCACGAACGGGATCGGGGAGTGATTGAGACAACAGGCGCTGAAGCAGGAGAAGCATGTCCAGCGCAGGTGCCATGGTTTTTAGATCGTTGTCGGTTTCAGGCAACCGGTCGAGGGTCATTCGCAACCGCAATGAGTCGTAGACGATGCTGCCTCTGAAATTGCCCGCCACTGCATGACCGAGCGCGCGGTGAATTTCTGGCGCAAAGAGACAAGGTATTTCTGCCGTGAGGCGGTCGCCTTCAGCGGCCAGCAAATCCAGCCGCCGGTCGAGTTCGGCATTGCCGAATGGCACGCGCGGGCGGCTCCAGTGCAGCAGCCTGAAAATAGAGCCAAAAAACCTCGAACCCACCACCAGGGAGTGGATGTGAAAACCGGGCAACCCTGCACGAACCGTTTGGCAATCGCATGCCAGGAAGTACTGGGTGACCCGCTCCGTTCTTGTGTAGGGCAGTGTGCCCGAAGCCTTGGTGGCCGGCGGCATGTGGGCCGATTTGTGAAAACTGCCGGATTCGATGCGGAACCGAAGTCCCTGTCTGGCGTAGTCGCTCTGGTTGAAATGGGCTTCGATGGCGGCATGGGATAAATTCATGCGATCCGGCTCCGCAAGTGCCTGGTTCAGGGGGGGCTACCCGCAGGAAAATAATTTTTGCGGGGCCACGCCCGTGGGAGGCGACGCCTTCCACACATCCCCCTGGAGCGAGCCGTTGCCCACCCAGATCGTGCCGTCAGGGCCTTGTGCCAGGCCCCACACGACGATGTTGTTGCCGGTTTTTTCTGTGCTTTCCCAGCTCACCCCCCGGTCGCAACTGAGAAAGATGCTGCCAGTGTCGTTGCCCGTGCCGACCAGCAGTGCGCCGCTGGCCAGTTCAAGAAACTGGTAGACGCGGGTCACGTCGTAGCTCTGCATGACCGGCGGGTTGCCGAACGGCTTGCTGCCCTGTGGCAGGCTTGTCATTTTTGTCCACTGGTGTCCGTCGGTGCTGCGGTAAACGCCACCATTGAGTCCCGAGCCCGCCACGATGGAGCCGTCGGACAGCGCCTTGAGTGCATAGATACGATTGGCAGAAGCGAGTGTGCCGGTCTGCGTCCAGCTGATGCCGCCGTCGGTGCTGCGGTACACGCGGCCTTCGCCGGCTGTGGCCGGATCGTCGTGTTCGGCACTGTCCTGGGTTGATACGTAGAGCGTGCCGTCAGCGCTTACAGCCACGGCCAGGGCACCCATGCCGGGCAGGGCAGCCAGTGCGCGCAGCGTATCCGTTGCGGGGTTCCAGGCGTAGACCACCTGGTGACTGACGCTGGGCGCATTGGTTTCTGAGGATGTGGTGATGATCACCTCGCCAGCACGCTCTGCCAGATCCCAGATCATGACCGAGCGGGCATTGGGCAGGCCCTCTGCTCCCCCGCCGCCGCGCGCGCCGTTTCTCCAGGTCTGTCCGCTGTCGGTGCTGTACCAGAGCAGTGGGGCCCCCAGCGCGGTTGTGCCGCCTGCCACCAGAGTGCCGTTCTGAAGCATGATCACCTGGTTGATCTGTGTAGTGCGATCCAGTTCCATGTGTTGCCAAGAGGCGCCCTGGTCGTCGCTATAGCCCATATAGGCACGAAAGTCCTGGCTGTACCAGGCCGCATGGATGCGCCCAGATGGCTGCACGGCAACCCGCTTGACGTGGCGGGCCTCTTTGGGTGTGCTGCTGCGAAACGGGGTTTGCTGCCATGCAACCAGGTTGTCTACGCGGGTGGTTTCCGTGGCGCTGGTCACTGAAAAGACGAAGTTGCCTATATTGGTCAGCGTGGCGGCGTAGTAACGTTCAAGGGCGAACACTTTCGGAATGGTCAGATGCCCGGTGGCTGAGGCGTAGACCGAGGGCGAAGTCGATACGGGCTGGGCCAGGATCTGGCCGCCCGCAATCGTGAACATGCCGTCGGCCTGCAGTTGCAGATCAACCTGAAAGCGTTGCCCGGCTGCTTCAACGTCGGGCAGAGAGAGCCGCCCCGCACTGGTCAGAACGGGGACGCCAAGCGGGGCAGTCTGCGCAATCGCACCCTGCGACAGCAGGCACAGGCCAAGAATCAGAGGCTGAATGCGATGCATCTGGGGTTTCCATCGGGAGGGGGATGTGAGCAGTCTGCTGTGTGGGCGCGCTGGGGTTTTTTTGCACCCGTGGCAGGTCGCACTGGCTGCAGTCTTGTACTTTTCCCCCGGGCCGTCAATTGCAGCAATCCCGCTGGGGCGACACCATCCGCACGGGTTGCAAGTTTCCGTTGGTTTGGTGTCAGAGCGCGGTCAGGAGGGGCTTGAAGAATGGGCGCAGGCTGCCGTCAGTGCGGCCCGTACAACCCCTGGAGACAACCCCCACCATGGCCACGCCAGCCCCGCCCGGGCCGATGACGCCCGAGGAGACACGGGTCATCCTTGCCTCATCGCTGGGCACTGTGTTCGAGTGGTACGACTTCTACCTCTACGGTGCGCTGGCCGCCATCATTGCGCGGCAGTTCTTCAGCGCACTCGATCCGGGTTCTGCTTTTCTGTTCGCGCTGCTGGCGTTTGCGGCAGGGTTCATCGTGCGGCCCTTTGGTGCCCTGCTGTTTGGCCGTCTGGGCGACATGATCGGGCGCAAACACACCTTCCTGATCACCATGGTGGTGATGGGCCTGGCGACCTTTGCCGTGGGGCTGCTGCCCACCTATGCCAGCATTGGCGTGGCTGCGCCCGTGGTGCTGATCGGGCTGCGCCTGCTGCAGGGCCTGGCGCTGGGGGGCGAGTATGGCGGCGCGGCCGTGTATGTGGCCGAGCATGCACCGCACGGGCGCCGGGGCGCCTACACCGCCTGGATTCAGACCACGGCCACGCTGGGGCTGCTGATGGCGCTGCTGGTGGTTATGGGCACCCGGTTTCTGCTGGGGGAAGAGGACTTCATCGACTGGGGCTGGCGCATTCCGTTCCTGGTGTCCATTGTCCTGCTGGGCATTTCCGTGTGGATCCGGCTGGCCCTGGCGGAAACCCCTGCGTTCCAGCGCATGAAGGCGCGGGGGCGGACATCGCGTGCGCCGGTGGCCGAGTCGTTCGGGCAATGGAAGAACCTCAAGGTCGCCATCCTGGTGTTGCTGGGCCTGACAGCGGGGCAGGCCGTGGTGTGGTACACGGGCCAGTTCTATGCGCTGTTTTTTCTCACGCAGCAGCTCAAGGTCGATGCCACCCTGGCCCAGTTGATGCTGGCGGCGGCGCTGCTCATCGGCACGCCGTTCTTCATTGTGTTCGGTGCGCTGTCCGACCGCGTGGGGCGCAAGCCCATCATCCTGCTGGGCTGCGCACTGGCGGCGCTGACGTATTACCCGGCGTTCCAGGCCCTGACGGCGGCGGCCAACCCGGCACTGGCGGCGGCGCAGGCACGCAACCAGGTGGTGGTGGTGGCCGACCCGGCCGGGTGTTCGTTCCAGTTCAACCCCATGGGCACCACCCGCTTCACCAGCCCCTGTGACATCGCCAAACAGGTGTTGGCGGCCCATTCGGTCAGCTATGGCAGCGAGCCGCCGCAGGCTGCCGGCCCAGCCGTGGTGCGCATCGGCGGCACCGCAATCGCCGTGCCGTCCCCCCTGGGGCTGACGGCGGGCGAGGCCCGCAGGCAGGACACCGCCTTCCGCCAGGCCGTGGCCCAGGCCCTGCACGACAGCGGCTACCCCGAACGCGCCGACCCGCAGGCCCTTCGTGCACCGCTGGTGGTGGGCATTCTGCTGTACCTGATGATTCTGGTGACCATGGTCTACGGCCCCATTGCCGCGGCTTTGGCCGAGATGTTTCCCACGCGCATCCGCTACACCTCGATGAGCCTGCCCTACCACATCGGTAACGGCTGGTTTGGCGGGCTGCTGCCGCCCATGGCGTTTGCCATCGTGGCGCAGACCGGCAACATGTACAGCGGCCTGTGGTACCCGATTGCGATTGCCGGGTTCACGGCCATGGTCGGCACGCTGCTGCTGCCAGAAACGCGTGACGTGGATCTGTATGCCCGGGACTAGCAGCCTGTCGGACTTTCGGCATCGAAGCGAAATTCGGCCCCAGCGAGGCCAGTTTTTGCCGGATTTGCAGCCCCATAGCCCGGCTATGGGGCA
>C687J35021_10002455_pt1 | contig 13148 bp, 16 predicted proteins | sample RifCSPhighO2_12_FD_35021 | JGI IMG/M metagenome (IMG submission 35021)
GTCGTACTTGTAGAGGTAGATGTGGTCGTACTTGTCGATGTGGTTGTCGTTGTAGTTGATGTACTGGTTGTCGTAGAAGTCGACGTTGTTGTTGTTGTACTGGTCGTTGTCGGTGCGTGGAGCGCTATATAATACCACGCCGTCCCGCTATACCGATACCACCGTGCCGTGCTTGAGTCAAAATACTCATCTCCCTCAACAGGATCAGAAGGCTGGGTAGTTGTTACTTTTATTCTCCCTCGAAATCGTCCGTACGTTGTCATATTATGCGACGTGTTTTTCTTTTTTAATTATTATCCCTTCGTGTAAGATTTGCAAGTCCTAGACACTATCGGACTTGCTCATCTTTACTCTGGGTTAACCAGAGTATGCACCACCGTCTCCTTTTGAACCCCAAAAACCTCTCCAATCTGAAAATCCGACACTGTATCGCATTCTCGATTTGAAAAGCAGTGCTCCTGAGTCAAACGCGGTATCGTTCTTAAATTGATTCCGTACTCTCCAGAACCAGTTCAGCTTGTGTTGACTTTTATCAATCAAGTGCCATTGTGTGTTGTTGTTTGTAATGTACTCCCATGCAACTACCTGGAACTTTCTTTGATAGAAATTCAGATCATTATCAGCTGTACCTGGACGAAGTGAAGAACCAATCAGAATTTCCGCCGTTTTCTCAAGATCAACGGGAACTACTAAGAGATCGGGCATTACCTGAATTATCAAACCTCTATCGTCAAGCTGTTGCCGTGAAGCTAAGCGAGCCGTTTCAAGATTTGTGTCAGTCAGCGTAACACCTGTGGCACTTGCGTTAGATTGTGTAGACCCTCCATCGCTTCTCGGATGAACGGTAGAAGCAAGCTCCTGACCGTCACCACCCAATTGCGTAGATGCAAACGAGTTATTAAACACATTTGCGCCTGATACTTCCTGGGTTCTGCGTGCAGATCGCCCAAGTTGTGCAGCTTTGCGTTTAATCACGTTATACTGATCGTCCTCCCACAATACTTCAGAAACCTTAAAACCCAACGAATACTCATCATGCACATAGGTCACATCGTACATTTGAATCGGATCATCGTACTCCAGTGACGCATTCTCGGTTTTCACAGTATGAAGTTTGAAACCAGTAAATCCGGTATCGGTTTCATCCTGTTTAGACGAAGAAAGCATGTTAAATATTCTTGGGTATACCAACGCCTCTTCCTGGAAAGCATCATCATAGACCTCTCTCAGACCTGGCTCCAGTAAATCTCGTGCTTGTGATCGTGTTAACATATATTTTTGCTGACTTTATGTTTCAGGTTCAAAGGCCAATCCTTGAGGCAAACTAATGCGCCAAAGACCTTTAGAAGCGTCGGAATCCGCATCCGGGTCGAGTTTCCACAATTGGAATTGTCCGACTGTTGCACTATTGGTTCCTTGATCAATTTGGTCCTCATCCGTCAACTTGAAATGCTGTTTGAGCATCGCTGTCGTCAGAGTACCGCTTGAATCATTGTACCAAAGCGCCATGGGATCAGCACAGACAACTGCCCGTACCTTATCCACGGTCTGATTATCATTGGCTGCGACGTAGGTTGCTGAAGAATCCGTATACGTACCTGAGTACGTTACATGCGGGTTATTCAAATCAATACCTTTGTCAGTCACCAATCCGACAACGATTCCGTAAATACCTGCCGAAGACGACGTTCCCAGAGCAACAAATCCCGTTGTCATAAGAACAGCATCACCAACGGTCACAGTCACGCTGTTTCCGATAATCAGATTCTCCAGAATTGGATTATCTGCTCCATTTAACTGCCCTCTATATTCAAAACCTGCCATAAAATTGTTTTTCCTCTCAATCTGCGGACTGAATTAGCTGACGCTCCCCTTTTCCTTGAGAATCAATTTCTTCTTCCCAAGATACTTTTCCGGGGATATTCCCAAATTTTTCGCCATTTCTTCCTCAGCTGGAGTCAATGTGACCTCATCCTCACGGATAATTTTACCAGACAAAGAACCAATAGCCGCCTGATCGTTCTCATGTTGAGCTGCATTGCTTTGCGGACTCTCACCGATANCTGCAAGTTTATACGCATTATTCAGATCACGCCTGAGGCTTTTTAAGGGCCGCTGGGCAACAATCTGTGAGATGGACATTTTTCCTGTTGGGTCAAACAGATCGGCAAATTCAGAAGAAACCTTCTGAAGAGCCTCCTGCTTTTCCTTGGCGGGAAGTTTGTCAATCCCCGTTTTGGCATAAAACTCATCAAATATCTGATCCTGCAACGCTCCCCTCGTGTCATCCTGTACCGGACTCGGAGACGGAGAAGAACCATCAGTCGAGGTAGTCTTGTCACCGGGTTTCTGATCTGACTTCCCAGTCTTTTTCGCATACCAGCCTTCAACGGCTTTAATATGCTCTGGATCATCGTAGATGAGGCTTGTAAGCTCCTGCAAAGTCTCACGGGCTTTCGCCGCGTCAGTTTGCAACTTCAGAGCCTCATCAACCTTTTTACGGGCCTCAGCAACTTCCGCTGACTGCTCTCCCATTTTCTTTTCAGCTTCCATGTGCATCTTCGCCAACTGTTCCGCTGTTTTCCCTCTATATTGCTCAGGAAGCTGATCTTTTGAATGTGCGTCACCTTCACCCGCCTGCCCGGCATCGGTGTCTGCCGGAGCGACAACTATATCTGGCATGTCTACTCCTTTCAAAAGTAGTGGGACCCTGTTGGGGGCTCCCCCTTTACTACCTATAGCGTAAAATGGATTCTGGTATTTGTCAAATCAATACCCTTTCTTTTTGGACTTTTTCTTCCCTTTTTTCGCCTTTTTACCGTTTTTTCCACCCATCATTTTACCCATCTCTTTTTTACCCATCATATGTTTTTTGTTCATAAATATCACCCCCTTACTCCTAATGTTTTTGCAGCCACCCAGGGCCGCCACCCTTGCCGTTGAAATAACCACGACGCCACCTGCATATTTTTCTCAGGATCAAGTAAATCATCCATCGTATAGCCAAATTGTTTTAGAATATCCGGGGCATGGATTTCATTAATCTGAAACAATCCAATATCCCGCGTCCCGTTTTTATTCAAATGAATCGCTTTGGGATTGAAACTCGATTCCGTCATGGCGATATTCTGGGCGGTATTAACCTCTTTCGGAGGAAAGTACTTTTTGATTAATACGCCAAAATTATGCTTGGGCATATCAGGACGCAGCGTAGGCGTGGGGTTTGGCTTTTGGGTTGGAGTGGATTCTGGTAACGGAGAGATAACAGGTTGCTGAGTTTCCTGTCCAAACGGCGTTTGGATCGTCCGCTTGAGATTGCTCCATACATCCGAAGCTGCCCTTGTAAGGTTCGACAAAAACCCTCCTCTATCAATCTCAGGAAGCGGGGAAACAACAGGCATTACGTCTCCTTCCCCTCAATATTTTTCTCCAACGCAGTATCCGCATGGGTGATGAGATAGTCCAAGAGAAGTAGCATAGACACGCGTCCTGACCTGAAATTTTGCTTGCCATTGACTTCTATGAGTTCATCAATTGATTTCCCCGGCCTGGAAAGAACGTACACGGCTTCCTTATCCCGCATCGCCAGAAGATCAAAGATATTCACCAGATGATCCTTCCCCTGTTCGGATAGCTCCTTGAGAAACAGGAGTTGTTTGTTGGTAAGAAGTTTTAATACTTCCTCTCCCTCCAACGATTTCTTGTTTTTCTCAATCCGCTGCATATCAGAATCCTCTCGCAACATCCGCCCCACCCTGCTTCATGGCTGGCATCACATTACTCATCTCATTGCCCAGATTCCCCTGACCGGATGCTATATCGGTTTGCATAGGTTTACCCCCTGGTTGCATAGATTGTTCACCTTTCCCTCCATTCATCATCTCCTGTTGACCCTGGGCGGCCCCCATACGGGCCTTTTGCACCATCATTTCTCCCAAAATATGAACGAGTAGCTGAATTGCCGGTGACTGACGGGTTATTTTACTCATCGCCTCACCCATCCCGCCCTCAGACTGTGCCATCTGACTCAATTGCTGAGCAACAGCCATATCATTCTCGGTAAACTGAACCTTCGGACTCTTCAAGTAGGCTATGTGAATCTCCGTATGGATGGGAGAGCTTCCAGGCGTTCCCAGAGGGGGAATCGGCTCGCCCCGTGACAACATTTCATTCTCCTGCATGGCTAACTGGATCAATTTTTGGTTACGGCCTTCAGACGGAGCCTGTGGTTGTTCCGTTTCCTTGTGAAAGTCTACAGGATCAAGGTCATTGGCCTCAAGAACTGCGTCTCCGAGCTTCGTAATGTCATACCCTATTCCCTGGGCGGCCACAGGAGCCAATCTATCGAACATTTCGACGATCTTTGCCTGCATGAGAGGCTTACTTACAGGCATGGTCGATCCCGCTTCAAATCTAATGTCAAATCCACCCCTGGATACAGGGATAAACGTATCAGGCGTGGCTTCAAAGAACGAAATACCCTTAATCGGACGCTCCTGGGGATTACCGGACTCATCCAGAAAGAGTTCTTTGTCCTGAAGCCGGAGATCACGATACGATTTCTTGAAAAACTGCCCCTTGTCAACCACTAACTTGTTCTCAAGACTCAGTTTTTGTATCTCACTGTGGTATTTTTCGCTGTTTTCAGGCCCTACAATGCGCTCTAGTCGGGGTTGGGAGTAGAATTGAATGATATTAGCCACCCGGAGGCGTCCAATATCCACTAAGAAGCCTTTTTCCAATAATCTAAGTTTCATTTTAATCCGTTTGGTCGTCTTTTCCGTGAGAATTGCCGCTTCCGTTGCCGTTGAAGGTGTAGGCATCCCCGTATCTCTGCTCTCTACACCCGTTACCTTAACCGCATCGGACTGAAGATTCTCCTGTAGCATAGCAACCGACCTCGGAACGTCACCATATTCAGCAAACTTAATGGACTGGGGGTCTTCGACAGCCACTAACCCGTGGGGTCGGGCAATCAAATCCCGTTCATCCAGCGTCTCATTTCGGGAAACGAATGCCATTTTATCTATATCCAGGTGCGCCCGATCCATTAATTGACGTCTATATGTGTTCAACTCCTCCTGAATAGAATCCAGAAGCTCACTCTCCCCTTTGCCGTAAAACTGGTGGGTCCGTCGGATGTCAACGGCGCGGGCAAACGGCAACTGCTTGTGCTTATACGGATTTGGCCCCATTCTGATAACCACGTCATTGGCACACAGAATAAGTGCATCCTCCGGCTTCCTCATCCAGTGCCACAACACCTCCACCTGTCGCCCNCGNTCTATCCCCTGGGGTGGGTGATAGAACTCGTAGTAATTCGTATCCGCTTTTCCCGGTTCTACGAGNTTNGCATTGCCCAACTGATCCCAACTGCTTCCGACAAAAAACGTCCTGAAGTCATCAATNTCCAGAATATACCGCCTGAATATATCTTTGGCCTTATATGGCCCCCTATTTATATCCCGTGCATCAGGATCAACGAAGATGTCATCACTTCTCACCGACTCCATGTACACATCGTCATAGTCCGCTTCCTCGACATTCTCATACAACACTTCTTTCTTATCGCCCTTTCCTGAGAATCCCGATGGCCTCCTCACTATCCTTCGATCTTTGAAGTAATACTCCTGTGCCAACCCCGTCCCCTCAATCAGAGCATCTTTTATGACATCAAACAACTCAATATCCCCGTCTGCTATCTCCCAGCTCCTGTCGAATATGTGCCGCATGACCATGGCTTTTGGCTTGTCATCTCTGGAAAACGGGAGGATAATCGGCTTGGGATTCTGCTCAATCATCTCAGCCAGCAGTTGTTCGACAATGCTCGTTGTCAGGGGAATAAAGTAATTTGACTGCCAGTCATCAGGATCACGGGCAACGCGCAGGGCCTCCCAGTTTCTCCTCCACCGCTCGATATTGAGCATAATCTCCGCACGTTTGGTGTCATTACGAATATCATAAAATCTCCGGTAGGTGTACTTCAATACATCCGATTCAACCCCCTTCGGTTGATACTCCGTTCTAATTTTATACACTTTTTTTGCGGGATTTGTTACCTCATCTTTTTGCCATATTAGTAGAGATACTTCTGCGACATACCTTCTGATTCAAAATCACGTGTTGCAGTTCTGGGAGCTGAGACAATATCTTTCATATAACTTAACGCATCGATAATATCATCATGTTTCCCGACGGGAAACCGGGTTAACTCATCCTCTAAGTATCCATTGTAAACCAAATCCTTATTATGTAAAATCGTGCCGTTTGCGTAAAGGGGTTGTAACCCCCGTATACGCTCATCTTTCGTCCTGGCTTCCGGCTTGACTTCTACGACGGGAAGATATTTTCTTCTCTTCCTCCCCTCCTCGTTAATAGAATATTGCAAAACCTTCTGGAACGCAACATTCTCAATGGCTATCTCAATCGGATGCCACCGCTCATGGGTCACATACAACTGCTGGATTAACTGACTGGGAGTGACATGACCTCTGAAAATATCCAGAATATACCAGTTGTGAAAATGGTCAACACCAATCGTTACTATCGTTGTATGATCGGCTTCCTTCTCAAGACTAATGGCAGGGTCTACTGCAGTGAATTTATTGAGTGGACGGCCCCTGAGTTCCGTCTCATCGTAATATCTGAACCACTGACGCTGGAATACGGCGTTCTCATCCGGTACGGGATTGTTAAGATATTGACAGGAAAATTCGTATGGCCCTTTCTCCTTGTACAATTTCTCAAGAACGTGACGAGTAAACTTTTCCGGCCAGATGGCTTGAAAATTGTTAGGGTCTCTCAGGTTTCCAGTAAACGCGGGCCTGAGAAACACGTCAAATGAGTCAATCAGATCATTCTCCTTATCCATAATCCATCCGTATAAATCATCATCATGCCACCTGGTTCCCAGGATAATCAACTCTCCCCCCGGTTCCAACAGATCGAAAATGTCTTTGAGGAAGAGAATACTTTTCTCAATCTGCTCTCTGGTGTTAATCGAATCGCGGTTAACTAAATCGTCGAGGATAATCTTGTCATAATGCTGGGAGACAAGATTTCCTCCCATACCAAATCCAGTGACGGTTGCTTCTTTTTTCCCATGTGCTTCCTTGGCCGCTTCCAGGGCAATTGTGTCATTGGTCCAGTTAACCGGGTTGTCAGCAATTGACCCAAATCTCTCAATTAACTTTTGGTTAAATTTAAGATGCCTCTGAATTTGTCCCACAAACGTCGTTGCCATCTTGTACGTGGCGTTGGCGATAAGGATACGGACGGAGGGATCGGCGTACATCCACTGAAGTGATTTTCCGATAGTTATGAGTGAACTTTTGAGATGTCCTCTAGGAACAAGTACCATCTTAAACCGCTTAGGGTTCCTGTCGACAAACGTACACATCTCCTTGTGAAAGGGGGCAAGTTTCACATTCTTCTCCCCCTCCTCCATGCCTAATGCAAACCTGTTAAACTTGAACAGATTCCCCAGGAGGATTCTCTTGACGAGAACTTCGTTAATCTGTTGCTCCTCTAAAATCTTTTTTATCAGTTCTTCCTTGGTGGGATCACTCATAGATAAATGCCATTTTTCGGATGGGCTTCCAGTTTCGAGATCAAATCGTCTATCTTATTAACGCTGGATCGACAGGCTTGCTCATCATACAGTGCTATTCCACACGGGGTAAAACCGCCTATGTGGGTTTGGTTGAACCGATCCTTGAGCGTGAACTTAATGCCTTGTAGTGTCACTTCAGAGGCTATTGTATACCCTGTGGGAAGTTCAAGAAATGAGAGTTCGTACCGTACCAGCGTGTGTACATGCGGATAGTAATCAATCCAGCGTTCTTTTGAGTATTTCGCCTTCTGGAATAGCCACTCTATCCTGTCCGTTTTGATCCTGAAGTTTTCCTGCTGGTAATCCTTGTAGGCTTCGGTGATTGCCTTGATTCCTGTTTTTTCGCTGGGACTTCCGATAGCGTCTAACCTGTCCTCTGTCTCTCCGATGTTTTTCTTGCGCCATTTCTCCTGGTCTAATTTCGTTGCTCCAATGATTTTCTGCTTGTCTGTACGCTCTTTATCTAACAGGGGGGGTGCGTTTGACATGAGTACAGTATAGCACGGGCTTGACAGGTGTGGTAATATATAGGGTGGAAATACCTGTTAACCGTTGTATTCTTATGGTTGCCGCCCTAACAGGGGCAACCAGCAGCCATAAGGATAGAGCGGTTTTTTATGGTTAAACCACATCCATATCTAAATTTACGAAGAGGTATTGTTCCAAATGCAAAAGACCTCATTATACAAACAATTATCACCAATAAAAAGGGTGATATATTCTACTACTCGGCAGGATTTTTTCTTGAATCATCACAAGACCCAAATCTCTATAAAAAACTTCTTGCGTTAACAAAAAGTATTTTCCGATATATTACGAGAGGAAAAGATTTTTATAGTCCATAAAATATAGTCGTAGGGGTTAGCGCAGAAGCGACTTTAAAAAAGTAACTGTGACAGGTGATGCCTGATGATCGGCTAGATAATAAATAAAAAAACGGTAGCGTAAATCAACAGTACGCGCTGAAAGGAAGATCATCCTAGGGATTCACCTTCACTATCTCCTCCAAGCACTTTTCACTCTTGGGGGGGTAGGGGGGGTGAATCTCTTTTTGGATGTCAGAGAAGAAGAATTTCAGAAAAATATATTCTGCTAAAATTTTGAAAACTATCATCCGTAGTTGGGTTGTGCTTAACTTACTTTATCCTCCTCTCAAAAGGGGTGTGTGGGGGGTCAACTCTACAAACCTTGAGACTACTACAATAGGTGAACCTATAATCTATATTATAAGGAACTCGTGCCTATGAGACGTCTGAAATGTTAGCTTGTGCGACGTCTCATACAATGTAGCCTCAAGTATTTATAATCGAGTATAATTACTCTTATACTCGATTATTCTTCCTCACCATCAATAATAGCCTGGGTTTCCTGCGTGATCTTTTTGTGACGTTCCAACAACTCGTACTTGGATAGTGTCTCAAGCNCTGTATTGACGTTAAACGTGCTAATTTGNTTGCGGTCGGTNAAGACACCGTGTAGTTTCAATCCAGTCTTTATAGCCTCCATGATGTCAGCACCCGAATATCCTTTGGCTGGTGTTTCGTGGATCACTTCAGACAGTTTAGAAGTTATATTTTTTAACTCTAGCTTCCCTTGACTGAGGATTTTGTCAAGTTCTTGCTTCACATTAGGCTTCGTTAAGTTTTCCGACGCGATGGCTCTAGCCGTATTTGGGTCAGTAGTATTATAAACTTTTAACGCTGCTTGCGCCCCATTGCCATTATTTTTAACGTATTCTCGTACAAACAGTTCCTGTTTTAACGTCGGTGTTGGCATAGTTTAATTGTCTCATTGTACCACCAACCACCAACGTCGCACAATAATCTCCTCAACACTTAGCCTCAAAACCATATCCCATAATATATAATTCATCTCTTGACTGTACTATAATACTATGTAACAATGGGTAAAAGAGAAAAAGACAAGGGAACCAGGAGAGCTGTCACACAGCAGTACGTTAACAACTAAATAATCATTGTACAGGTGGTGCGGGGCTTACGCATAGAAAAGGATATATATGAATCCACTTATAAAAATAGTCAAAAAGGCATTATCCGATAAATACGGATATAAAAATGTCCGAGTAATCAATGGCAGAGGCACTGCATGGGGATGGGTCGAAGCAAGTATAACAATGCCTAAACCAAAGGAAATGACAGACGAACAAACGAAAAGCATATACCGTAATCCAATCGATAGAGAGATAACTAAAAATGCTGAATTAATAGCATATGAAGCAGTAAAAAAATCAGGGTTAAAATTCTATACTTACGCAGATGACGGAGGATATGGGGATCACGATTGCTTTATGCTTAGCGTACATTACATATAAAAAAACGGCACGACTAATCCCGTGCCATCTGTACAATGATAACTACAAGCGAGCTATAAGGCTATACGGTGTCCGTTGACTTCGGACTAGGTTTCGTCAAGTACTAGGGGCAAAGCGGTGAGGTAGGCGTGAATTAGCGCCTTTTACTATGGTACGGTCTATTGAGTTTAGAAAACCCGCCGTCAATGAGGCGAAGAATAATACTATAGCCATATCCAAAGCGACTAGGAAAAAAATATCCGACGTATAGTCTTATATATCGCTTGTAGGCCAGTACATCAAGCAGTCGTGTAATGATTACGATTGTAGATAAGGAAAGCATGGCACAATTCAAAATAACTCGTTATTTTGTTGTTGAAGCAAAAAACGAAAACGAAGCAGTAGAATTATTGCGGAACGCAGAAAATGAGGAAGATGAGTGCATAGAAACGGGCGAAGATGTAGAAAAATTACCTCGTAAAGAATGGGTAATAGTAGACAGATAAGCAAGCACACGCTTGCTTGATGTACTGGAACAAGAGGTAGAACAGGGTATATAGGTGCTTGAGACCGTTTCACACGAAACTGCATAGAGCAATCTATGGGAAAAAAGCTAAGTGTACACACAGTGGTCGAAGTAACAGCCTGTATATCGTTTTCTGCCTCTTGAGTGTAGCGGGTTGGGTATAACCAACAGAAAGAGGGTGATAATTATGAGAACGGCTTGGAATAAGGGAAAATCTTGGGATAAAGACACGAAAGATAAAATCAGTAAATCCAAAAAGGGCCAGATACCATGGAATAAAAATATTCCCATGAGTAATAAAACAAAGGCCAAAGTATCAGCAAGCAAGAAGGGTAAAAAAAGCTGGAATACTGGAAAGCATTGGGACGAAGAAACAAAAAAGAAAATATCATTAAGCAAAAAAGGACAAGTACCATGGAATAAGGGGAAAAAATGGTCAGATGATATTAAGCTAAAAATTTCTCGATCAAAAAAGAAATTGGGCTAAGGCTTATGCCTAGCCCGCTACACTAACAACTACTCTATGAGGGAGGGCAACACTCTCCAGGAAGGAGAATATGAGAGATATTCTATTAACATTTATTATTTTATCAATACTGGCTATTGGTTTTAAGATAGACAGAATAAAAGAGCGTCAACAAAAATTTGAACACACCATCTGTGTCAACTATCTATTAACCAACACGGATATATTCACATATACCTGTGTATCAACAACAAATGAATACAGATACGCGTTCAAATAGGCTAAGGCTCATGCCTTGCCTCATGGAGTTGTATTTTTCTTGCGGGTAACCCCCGCAGAAAGGAGACCGTATGGAATTCCATACGCCCAGTGAGGAATTTAGTATGGGTTGCAGTATTGCAATCGTACTGTTTCTCATTCTCCTGGTAGTCGTAGGAGGATTCATCTTCCTGCGCTAACCCTACGGGTCACAAGGTTTGGGCTTGTGGCCCGCAAGAAAAATACATCAATATACACATACAATATACAACTATTATGAAAACAACACTGCCGAACACTGTCAAATGTCTCATAAAAGACCTGGAATTACAAATCGACTATCTCATTGGCTACAAGCCCAGTGGCAATCATTGGAAGATGGAGTATCATATCAGAAAAACTATGATTACAGCAACCCTTGCCGATGAGAATACACCGCCGGAGATCATCGAAAAAATAGCAAGAGTTCAAGATCAACTGTACACCCTGTACAACAAAACACGGCATCCACAGGGCTACATCAACTACTCAGTTTTTGATTACACATCAAAAGAAAAAACACACGCACCCATCAAAGTGCGGGAATGGAGGGAAAATGAAAGAAAAGAATACTATATCTGATGCTCAGAGTAATCAAACACTCTGGGAAATACAGGAACAAATAGACGAAGAGCAAAAAGATTACCAGTATTTCAAGAATCTGGATCAGGAACGGCTGCATGTACAACTGGAAACCATGAGCCGTGAATACAAGAAAAATAATACATGAAACCACGTAACTGTCTGGTCACGGGGTCACAGGGATTTATCGGAACACATCTTGTGCGTAAACTCATAGCTCAGGGCCATGCCGTTCAAGGCTATGATCTACAGCATAACCAGGATATCCTTGACCCCGTGACATTAGCAGCAGCCATCAAGCAATCCGACATTGTCTTCCACCTAGCTGCCAGGGTAGACGTTCAAGAGTCATTCAAGTACCCTCAAGCGTATTACCATACCAATGTCGCGGGAACACTCAATGTTCTCTCCTCCTGTCTCACATACCACAAAAAACTCATCTATCCTTCTACCGCCGCCGTCTATCAGAAAAACTCCTCACCCTATGCCCACTCCAAAGCCATAGCCGAGGACATACTCACACAATTCCTCACGCATCCCATTACCATCCTCAGGCTCTTCAATGTCTATGGCGTTGGGATGAATCCGACTACCATGCTCTCCCGGTTCGCTCACGAAACGCCCATCACCATATATGGAACTACTCCCCACACACGCGACTTTATCCATGTTGATGACGTAACGGATATTATGATTACGGCGATGAGTAACCGATGGAATGGTCGTTCCATGGATGTTGGAACAGGATTGAGTTATTCCGTACCGGAAATAGCCTCATGGTTTCAAAAACCCATCGTCTACAAGGCCAAACGGGAAGAAGTAGAAGACTCCCAGGCCAATACCGCACAGTTACGGGATATTTACACCAAACCGTTCAAAAACCTCAAATCCTATCTTGACAATATTATAGAACCATGATACAATGAAATCATATGAAAGTGAAACTACGGAGAATACCAATTACAGCAGACCGAAAACAAAAAATTATCCAGGAATACAGGGATAACGTAAAAATTGATGAAATAGTAAAAAATAACAACATTGGTAAATCAACCTTGTACCGGATTATTAAAAACGCATAGTACACACAAACAGGCTATATGAAAAAATATACATTGACGAAAGAAAAGAAAGTTCAGTTTGGCATAACACTATTTCGCATTAAAGCAAATGTGGCATTTGGGATTATTGCTAAAGGTGAGTTGGGTGGATGGATAGAAAAAGAGGACAACTTGGATCAATCCGGCGATGCGTGGGTATATGGCGATGCGTGGGTATCCGACGATGCGCGGGTATATGGCGATGCGTGNGTATATGGCGATGCGNGNGTATATGGCGATGCGCGGGTATATGG
>C687J35021_10002458_pt1 | contig 13145 bp, 18 predicted proteins | sample RifCSPhighO2_12_FD_35021 | JGI IMG/M metagenome (IMG submission 35021)
TATTTTTTCGCCATTCATTATATTGTGGCCTACTAAGGACATCTTTATGCCTAGATATTACTTTGCTTCTATCTGAAATCCATCTATAACTATTTGACCCTTTTAATGCTTCACTAACTCTTTTCTTAAAATCATCTGAACGAACAATTCCTTTAGAATAAGTATTACCAGTATTTACTTCTTTTAATCTATCTATTTGTTTTTTAGTTTGTTTCCTACCTTCCTGTGCTTTTGACATATTTTTTCTTGTAATATCTGTAATAATTTTATGATTAGCACACACAGAATATCTACGTAAAGAAAGAACTTTACCGCAAAAACAACTGGGTTTTCCTCCTTTCCAGTTTGTACTTTCATTTCCTGTTTTCCCCTTATTCCAAGCTGGTTTTATTCTTTTGTAAATTCCTGTGGGCATACTTTTTTATAGTAATTATAACACTAATAATCAAAACCATCGTGTCCTGTTTCTGAATCTGGTAAAGAATTACCAATAATCTCGGCAGAGTTGTCCGGGCGAGAAATGGCATCAAGCTGAATCTTCAAATCATTTTCATAATTTAATTCGGGTCTGCTTAATGGAATAGGTTTTGGCTGTGAGCTTTTCCATTCTATTGAAACTCGGCGCGCCAGAAGTTCGTGAAATTGTCTGGGAAATCCAAAAGTAGTGGTACTCGGGTCAATGGACATATCCGTACTGCCTGTAAGGTTCGCTAAGTCGGCCGGATAAGCGTGATACCACAATCGGCCTCCACTGGTTACAGCTATAATCGTCCCGGAAAGAATAAACACCGCGCGCCTGCGAATAGTATGTGCGAATCCTCCCTCTGAATTAGTGTAATTTTTTACTATTTCACTTTCCGTTTCCGAGCCGTGATATTCTTTAATGTAAGTAGAGGGAAATCGGGAATCAGTAGAGACGAATTTAATTTGTAACTTCTGCATCCGATTCAACATATCATCCGGGAATCCATACTCGCGCTGGTCAGCCACCAAATTAAAAGTAGTTGGTACTAGAAAATATCCGGCATTTCTTTCCACAATCATTGAGGCAATTTCCTTGATAAATAAATTTACAATCGGCAGTTTAGCGGCCAGCGTAAAAGTTGTGTCGTTTGCTTTCGTCTTGAAATTTATTAAAGTGTTTAGTTCTGCTCCAGTCAATTTGATTTTTTATTAACTAATAATCTTTTTCTTCCGTATGTCTTTGTTTTTCTATGACAAGGAGGACATAAGGTGCGACCATTTGAAACTTCATAGCGTAATTCTGGGTGGGTAATCCATTGTTCTATATGATCTGCATGTAATTCTCCTCCGTGTTTTTTACATTCTTGACAAGTCCAGTTATCTCTCTTGAAAACTTTTTTCTGCCAATCTTTATATTTCCTGTACTCTTCATAACTTAACAACTCTTTTTTTCTGTAAATTTTTGGTTTTCCTCCTTTCCAATTCCAGTGATTCTCTCCTCTTATAGCTTCGTGTTTTATATCTTTATTCCACGGAACTCTACCAACACAAATTTTATTCCCCATCAATCTTTTATCTCCTTTCTTAAATGCAGTTTTTGTTGCTGGATGTCCTTTCTTAAATTCCCCCTTTTGATTTTGTCTTTTACCTTTTTTACCTTTCCAGTAGCAATACTTTGAACAATACTTGGCTGTCTTTATTCTGTATTTATAAATAATGAAATCATTTTTACAAACAAGGCAATTTTTTATCATTCACTAATTATACTCTACATTACCACCAGAAGCTATGCTGAACTTACTGGAAATAAACTTTCTACCCGAGATCCTGGAGTTAATGCACGCCATAACAGAACATAAAATAATCCGCCTGCGGTAATATCAGCAGTGCCTACTTTTTCATCAATCGTAACAAAAGCTCCGCCAATATCAGTTACGATATACGGGCCGAGAACATCAGAAAGTAAATCTACATAAGGAGTAGTCGGTGTGGCATCAGTCCATATCTCGCCAGTAGCTAAATTAGTAGCATCAACAATTTGAGCTATGAGCGCCGCCGTATTCCCAGCTACTCCCACTTCAATAGAGCCAGCGCCGACTAGAGTTAGCTTACATACGCCGAATATACGCACCAGAACAGTGCCATTGATCTTAAACAGGGGCATTACGGCCTTTGTGCCATCTTTATCGCCTCTGGCATCTGTAGTTCCTCCTGCGAACGCTCCAGGATCACACTTCAACATATTAAAGGAATCTAGTGGGTTTGTTTTTAAATCATCCATAAATTTTTTAAGTTAAAACTAATAATAAGAAGCTAATTTGCTTCACCAGAGAAAGAAATTTCTTTCTTTCTCCCAAGAAGCAAACTAAGCCGCAGAATCTGCCGCAGGAACAAGATAACCACTCTTGGCAATAACGCCAGTGTAGTAGTTCTCAAAGTGAGCAAAATCAAGAGTAGCTGTGTCAAACAATTCGGTAGTCGTATCAAGCGAGGTAACGAGATTGTATGCCACTATTCCAGTTGAAGTTGTTGAGCTTCCTGTTATAAAGATACCGACAGTCTGACCAGTAGCTCCAAGAAGAATTAATTCATTTCTCATAATTCTTGCGCCAAGACAAACTTCTGCACCCATTGTAATGAAGTGTCCAATGTCGGTTGTACCAGCACTATCAACAAAGTTATCAGTAACCAATAAACGATCACAATTTCCAAGAATAGAAATAAATGCTTTTGAGTTAGCATCTAAATTTATCCATCTGTTTCCAACAACAGTTAATCCGTCAGTTGCATTATCGGTTGAGCCGGTAACTACTATATTGAAGTAGTTTTTATCAGTACCGGAATCTGCAAAAGTACAATTCGCTAAGCGAAAGTCTTTTGCCGCCCCAAGTGTGAAAGCCGCCGCCACATCAGCGAAATTCGCTATGAAGTGACAATTTTCCCAAGAGGAATTAGCCGCGGATACAGTAATAGTAGCCGCCGCCGCACCAAAGGTGAATGTAGGGCGAAGCAACCCTTTACCTAAACCAATAATAGATATACCAGAAATATCGTGGGCAATACTTGTTGCTGTAACGGTTTCAGTATGCCCCTCTCCGACATAAATAGTATCTCCTTGTGCGGCCGTACAGGCCCCAATAGCCGCATCTATTGTGTTATAGACAGCCGCCACAGTAACTACTCCGTCCCCAGAACGATAATCCGGGTGATCCTTGACAAAGTTCGCGTAATTAGTTTTTGTAGTTGGCAAAACCCAAAATACACGACCTGTTGAAAGATGATTAAGATTACGAGCAGTATATCTACCACTCAATAATTCATCTCTCACCGCAACTGCAATTTGTTTCTGAAAGTTCATACATTTTTTGTCGCTTGATTGTTAAGTGGTCGTTCACTATCAAGCGCGACCAGAACACGACATTTTATAATTACTAACCAAAAGCAACCCACACTCTACTCAACCTATCGCCAACCAACTTAGCTGCTCAGAAGTTACATTTAGATCTGTATCAAGTCCAACAGTGAATCCATTGGAAAGCTGGGTAATTCCAAGCGTGGTGATAAGCGTCATATCTCCTGCTGTTACCCTTTTCATTCCAGAGTCAGCCGCCATCCCGTGAAACCACTCAACTTGCGAACCTGTTGCGGCAAGATTAACAACTTTTACATAAAGAGGTTTAAATCCAGTTGTAATGTCAAAAGCCGCCACCGTACCAGTATCAATATACCTGCCAACCGCTATCTGTACCACCGAAGCAGAATTTTTTACTTGCGTTGAAGTTATAGCCATACATTTTCTTCATCACTTTCGTTTCCCTTGCGGGAGCTTTCGCTGATGAAGTGTTAAGAAAACCTAGTAATACCGAACCAACTAACCAAGAACATTCTCCTTATTTTTATTATCTAACCCGATTCTATCCCGGTTCAAGGCCAAAACTGTTTGGCTGTTAGAATTTCTAACAACTTCCGCAACTTGCTCTGGCACGTCAATATAAGTATTGGTATGGAAATCAAGGCGATAACCGTTAAGAGTAATAGAATAAAGAACTTTTGGATCTGAACCCTCCTTTAACGGAATGAGCATAGATACTCTCTTTTGCCCAAGTAAAAACATTTTCATTCTCTCGGCTTTGCTTCCCTGATCTGGATCAGTCAGAACTCCGCCAAGAGTGGGAGTGTTATTTACACTTTTATACTGATATTTTCGGAGATAATCCAGGTCAGTATCCTCATCTTCCACTTCGTCCTCTTCCTTTTTAGAACGAAGTTTTGCTGGAGGAGTAATCTCTTCTTCCCCACCAACAGAAGCCGGAGGGAGTTTTTTCTTTTCCTCTCTCTTTAACTTTTCCGGCGCTTTTTCCTTTTTTTTATTAGTTTTAGCCATACAATTACTTTAGATTAAATTTAATAATAATTCGTAGGTGCTAAGCAGTAACTCCGTGTTCCACGCGCACACAGAAATTCTCATTCAAGCGCGTTGCAACAAAAGTAGCTTTCCAACCACTTGTTGAGCGCTGATCCAAAGGGTCTGCTGTACCAGCCGAACCTAAAGGCTTAACGATATTCTTCATAGCTTCCCCGGAAATCTGGGTAATGCCATAATAGTTTTTCGCAAGAATGAGTGTTCGGTGAACTGTGGTAAGAGTACCGGCCACAGTAGATGCGTTTGTAGTCATTACAAAACGAACATCATCCATAGCTCCTACTTCACCTTCCATTACATCACTTTTATTGGCGTATTCCTCAACCGGAATAAATCCGGCCTCGTCTTTAAGATCAAAGAGAGTGTTATGAGAAATAATACCAATATAAGCGGCATTGATAGGAGAAGTGTTGAATCCGGTTGATGGATTCACCATACGAGTGATCTTCTCCGCGTTATTACCCTGCAAAGTTCTGACTGCTTCACGAACCTCTGCGCGAGTAAGCGTCATAGAAGCGGAGACTGTGTTTGTAGTAGTAGCGCTTGAAGCGTACTGCACAGTTGTTCCGGCAACCAAGACATCACGACAAATCTGATCTAACGAGTTGCCTGCCTGTTGGCCCAGCATATCAGCCGTTTCGGTAAGTAGTGGGTCAAGAGTAGAAAACTGCAATTTGTCCGTAAGGGTTACATAATCCAATATTGTTACTATTCGCTTTTAGCGAACGGACAGGTCATTTCTGCCTATCTCTGCATATCGCTATGCAGACCCGACTATCGCTTCATACTCTCGTATGTCTTTTTGTTTAGTCTGTGCAGGTGCTTTTATGAATTGAGCTTTTTTATTTTTTGATAAAACTCCTCCCTCCATAATAGTTGTTTAATAGGAAGTTTTTTATTTCTACGAAATCCAGTAGTTTTTATTTTAGAGCAATATTCTATCACTAACTTTGTTTGCTCTTTTTTTACCACTAGATAAGGCAGAATTTGTTTGAGTATAATCGGGACAGCAGTATTTCCTGAAGTTCCCCATCTATACATTTTCTTCCTATTATCAACGCATTCTTCTCTTACTTTTGAACCGAATCTTTTAACCAACATTTTTATAACTTCTTTATTGGTCATTCCTACGCTTATTGCAGAGTAGTAGATTTTGTTTCGGTTTTGGTTGGGTGATTTTGAAGTTCCTATTCTTATAGTTCCCTCGCCATCTATAATCCCTGCCAAGTATGAAAGAAGAATCGCTTCCCTCTGATTGTCTTGGTTATTCATATCTCTATTGTATCACCGCAGAGATAGTATAGTCAAGAGTTCCCAGATGTATCATATTTTAATCAAAGAACAATCTTTATCTGAATGAAAATATGATGTTAAAAAAGATTTGAATACGGCGATTGACTAACAAAAACCGTATTGTGCCACAGTCGCAGTAACATCCGTTACCGATAGAGCTGTGCCGGATGGCGTAACACCCTCCGTTAGAGCAGTAGTGTTAGCCGTCAATAGGCCATACCTTCGGAATTTAATAACCAATGATTCGTTTTTAGGAATCGGTTTAACTTGTCCCCATCTAAGGTGAACCAAGAGCGGTCGCGCCGCTTTTAACATCGTGCGAGAATAAAAGTTATTCACCGCATTTGCCACATCGGTAAGAGTTGTATCAGCCACGTTTTTTGGCTAGATTGAAGTTCTAGCGGACTTTATTATTTGTAATTACCTTTGTAGAAATTTCCCTTGAAGAGCATCTTGCTCCATCTTCTCAAATTCTGCATCAGTCATATCAGTTATGTCCTGCGCAGACGGGATACCTCCAACTGTACCTGTATCAACAATAGTTCTACCACCGCTCTTTTTCTGTTCAGCATCAAGATCTGCGGCCTTTTTCCTCTTAGCGCCAAGAGCTTGTGCGGCCGTAAAAGCCAAGTGATGATAAATAACAGTTGGCGATACATTCTTATAGGCCTCGTGTTCCATATAGGCCTTAATATGATTAACATATTTCTTTGCCTCCGGTTCACTAACTATAAGCGCTTGCATTTCGGCTTCATCGGCCTTAGATGCAAGTTCTCCAAGAAGAGGCGCAATAGCTTTTTTGACTTTAGTGTCTATTGCCTTTACCGCGTCATCAGATAAGTTAGTGTCTTCCTCTTCTTCTTTTTCATCAGTAGGAGCGACATAACCCTCATCCCCCTCTTTCAGTTTAGAGCGCAACTTCTCAATTTTCTTGCCTTGTCGGGCAATGATATTGGAAGCTGTACTTCTCCTAATCGGTATTTCGGGAGGTTTTTCTGGGTCAACTTTGTCGTCAAACTCATCTTGCCCCTCCCCCTTTTTATCATCAACAATTTCCTTACCATCCTTATCCAATTTTTTAGTGTCGGTTTCACTCTCGCTACCAGCCGGAGGTTTATAATCTGGGTTTTTACCCCCATCATCATTAAACATTTCGGTCGGAGCGGCATTTTTCTTTTCTTCTGCCATATAATTTTTAGTTAAACATAGCGAAATTGAAAACAGCGAGAAAACAATTTCACTAGACGGATAATAATAATTAGTTTAACGACATAATAAGGTCAAAATTCTATTAAATTGTAAATGAACTTTCTAATCGTCATACGGATCAAAGTTTTTTATTTCGCTTACTGGTTTTTCAAACCATTTAATCATATTCTTCGGAGTTTCTATCAATTTATCAATCAGTTTTTTCTTTGCCTTAAATAATTCATTGGTAGCTTTGTAAAGTTCCGCATCAAGTCCTTGTATATCCTCTCCATCTTGTTGCTCCATTATAAATTCCTTGCTTTCCTCCATAGCTTCGGTGATTATTTTCCAAAACTCCGTTTGCATACCCTGTTTCAGTATTTCTATTTTTGAAGCATTTGGTGATGTAATTTTCGGTTGTTTTATATTTTTTACCATATATTTATGCAGTCGCTAATTCTGGTGCTGGACTGGCTTTTGCTTTGCCTTGCCTGGGCTTTATTTCTAATACCTGCTTCGGTGGGAATAAATCTGTCCTATCTCTCTTGACAAGCATTAGTTTTTTATGTGCTTGGATATGAGCCAAACTCCAAGCATTTTGATTTGCTTTAGAATGAATATCAATATGAGTAAGATGGTCATCAGTAACGGACACCGGTGGAAGTTTTTTAGCATTAAGTAATTGATTTTCATCTTCGGCTTGCAGTTCATCTACTGTTGGAGGCCAAGCTAAATTAACTTCTTCTTTAGTCATACCATTCAACTCTGCCCCCTTCTTTTGTAGAAATCGTCTGTTAGCATCCGGGTCTTGCAAAGCTATTCCTAAATAGTTATTAAAACCCTCTTTCTCGCGCTGTCTCTTCGCTTCTGAAATAATTTTTGATTCTATTTTAACATCCGGATCTACGCTGGAAATTATATTCTCTCTGGTAAGCTCTCTCCAAATAGGAGCAAGCGCGCCCTGTATTCTGACTACCTTTTCGTCTATTTCACTCTTGAAATTCTTTTTATAAAGTACATACCACAACAACCAGAAAGCCCTTTCGCTCCATCCGTAAATCTTCGCGGACATAGAGAATCTGGTATCTCCGCCGGCGGCCGCTAACTCCTGTTCACCAAGAGTTCTATTTTTCTGACTTTGGATTCCCTGTCTCAATTCTGTGGCCGCAGTCGCGCGTTGGGCCGAAATATCCAAGACATCCATAATAAGAGATGCATACTGATGGGCGGTGGACTTCTGCACCGGCATCATAGCATTATCTACTCGGCCATCAACCGGAATAAATTTATTTATGCGGAAATTTAAGTCGTTCTTATTTTTAATTCTGGTTTGATCAAAAAGATAGTTTGGGGTAACTTCCGTCTTTGCGGATTCCATAGATATATTTAGAAGCATAGCTCTGGCTCTCTGTTTATCTTCCGTGAGGTCGGGAATGGAAACACCATCCCAGTTCGCCGCCATAGGATACAAGGTTCGGTCAAGCAGAGGCCACTTGCCGTTATAATCCAGCTTTATCATTCGCACAATGACACTGCGCGTATTTCCGAGAGTAACCAGATATTTCTCCCCTTTTATTGTAGTGAACCAGTTGAGCAAACGAAATTCATAATTTTGATACTTGCCTAGTGCTTCTTCTTTGGCTGTAAAATTTTCAAGTCCTTGCGCTTCTTTATGCGCGGTTCTTAATTCGTCAAGTAAATCATCCGGTGTTTCTTTTCCTTTCTTTAGCGCATTGATATTAAAATATCCTTTCAAACTTTTCAATTCATAATAAGTAGCTCCGACTTCCCATCCGCCAAAACGCATAGCGCCTTTTCCGGTTATACTATTTCCATTCACCGAAGTAGCGCGCGGATCTCTTATAAAAGTACAAGCGTCTATCAACTCCGGCACTGGGCACATCTTTCCCTCTCCGCGATCAAAGGCCATCATTAAAAGCAGGCCTCTGCCAAAAAATTCCGCATCCCAATTCCAAAAGTAGTCTATTTCCGCTTTTTGCATTACATCGTAGTCAAATTCCGCCAGAGCGTTTAAGTTATCCTCCACATCGTCATCTCCTCTGCCACCTCTACCCTCCCAAATTGACATAAAGTGGTCGTCATAAAGAGAAGCGTGAACCGTATTAAAAGTTGTGAACATAAGAGGGTCGCCTACGGCCTTGTCCTCTCTCATTTGATTATTATAAAGTTTCAGCCGGGTTAAATTCTTTTTGCGTTTTGATTGATTAAAAGGAAAAGCGACAATGTATTCACTGTCAATCTGTTTTATTATAACTTCTTGTGTTCTTGAGTCTATAACGTCGGTGGTAATTTCATCATTCTCAACGACTTCTCTTTCAATGTCTGTATATTTTATTTTGATTTTTTCTGCCATATATTATTTTGCAAATTGTAGTGGCGATAGTATGCCTTTCTCTTCTATGGAATGAAAAGGTTTTTCGCCGTCAGCCACACATACACTCTTTATTTTTTCTGTGCTGGTTAGCGACTTTGGAAACTTCTTTCATTTCCTCAACCTTAATCTTATTACCTTTAATCAAAGCATCAATGCTGGTCATTGCTCCCGATAAAATTATTTCTTCTCCAACTTGTATTTCTTCTTTAGAATAAGGAACTGGAATTAAATGAAGTTTATATTTTAATTTATTCAAAAAACTACAGGGCAAAGTAATGTGGTGTTGATATATATTTTTACCCTTACTGTCTGCAAAAAGATATTGAAATACATAATCAAAATTAAGAATATAAATCATATGACCCTCGTATTCTGTTTTTCTCAACACAATCATTTTCATATATTAACTGGCTAGGCCTTTACCTTGTAAATACTCTAAATCTTCATCGGACATATTTTCTAAATCATCAAAAACTTTATAAGCGGTAATTTCAAAGGAAGCATCAACCCTCACTTCTTTTCCATCTTTATTTTCACTCATACTTGTTTGCTTCACTTCAACAATCATTTGGTAACTTTTACCGACACTCCAATCTTTAATTTCCGGGACTTGCTTATCTGTTAAGTGGATCGTTGGAGGATACTCATTTTCCACAGGCATATCCACACCCTCGTGTTTTTTACCAACTGGAATTTTTTTTAGTTTAAGCATTGGCATTTTGATTAAAAGTGAATAAAGTTCTTATCCGATTTTTTAACTTTAATTTTGCCATCAAAAACATATACTTTAATGCTTTCCAAAAGCCGACAGTAATTTTTTTCTCACGAGCTAGCGCTTCCTTAAATTGTTTCTCGGCCATAATTCCTCTCTTTATGGGGTTGCCAGCGCGATATTCGGATAATCTAAACATTCTGTGGACACGATCGCTAGCTTTCTTTTTAGTGTGGCGTAAATGCCACGCGTTGTTTCTACGCGACTGTGGTACTCCTTTTGTCATTGGTTTTATACCATCTATTAAGATAGGTGTCAGTTTTTTTATGACAATCTATACATAAAGTACGGCCATTGTTAATTGATAATCTTAACTCTGGGAATAAAGCAAACGATTTTATATGATCTGCGTGTAATTCAATTCTATGTCCTTTAACACTTTTAATACCGCAATCAATGCAAGTCCAATTATCTCTGGTAAAAACTGCAGTTCTCCAAAGTTTGTATTCAAATGATTCACGTATCATAGAATGTAGTGCAGTAAGTCCACCTTTCCATAAATTACTATCACTCCCTTTTCTGGCTTTAGCACTCATTTTTAATCTTGTTTCCAGAGAAACAATTCTACCGACACTCAATGTATTTCCTTTTTGAAATCCACTTTTATTACCCATCTTTTTTATACTCATTATTTTTTTAGATTCTTCTGTATGTTTTCTGCCCAATAATATACCTTTATGAGAAATGCTTAAATTTCTCTTGTGTTCCTCCGTAAAATCTTTTCTTTTATAAATTCCGCTTGGCATAAATTTAATTAAATTCCCCAGCTTTCGCTTTTCTATTCATCTTCTCCATTTTCGCATCGTGCTTTTTCATCACGCGAACTGTCGGAGTGGTTATTGCCGTAGCAACTTTCGTGGCGACTCTGCCAACAGATTTTGCGACATTTTTTACACCCTTGCCAATGATTTGAAATGGAGTAGGCGCTCTGCCTATTTCGGAAGCATACCCGGCTGATTTATGAAAAACTTTTTCTTCTTTTGTTGCCATAGATAATTTATAAAAAAATAAATCCGCCTCGTTTCCAAAGCGGACTATGTATGCTGAAATTATACTACTAATACAATATAAAACATAACTAGAGGGGCTGTGGATAACTTTTAATAGAAATAGGCAAGGGCAAGACCGAAATCTTGCCCTCTAATTTTCACCGAGTACGCCATTTCATAGGCATAGGGTAGATGGTGCGGTGTTGCCGGAGTAGAAATAATCTCATCCGGCGCTTCAAAGGACTGTATCGCATTTTTCTGTACCTCCAAGTTTATTATACTCCTAAAAAGAAAAAACCTAACTCGCAACTTGCAAGCTAGGATTTATATTTCTTTCTACAAAAGTTTAAGGAACGCGCTCTGAAACTCCGTAAAGGTTTATTATATCATCTAGTCGTATGGGTCAAAGTCGCGTTCTGCAATTTGGCTCGCGCCGGAACTTTTAGGCAACCCTCTATTTCTGTCGCGCAACTGATAGGGAACAAACCGACAATTATGTAAAAGCAATCTATGTAAATTCTCCGGCATATGGTCGTTCTTGTCTTTCGGCCGACCGGACTTTTCTTTATCATCAGCCGATATACCCTTGTATTCAGCCCAAACATATTCCTCTAATTGCTTTATGGTTACCGGACAGTTATCCATTATCATAAGTTCCGGCGACTTAATAAATTTTCCTCCCGCCATTTCATAATCAAAAGCATCTTCAACTCTTTTAATTCCGGCCATTAAATTCTTACTGCCTTTAATCCAAGTTTCTCCGCAATCAAATAATTGGCTACCGACACTTTTTTCTTTTCTGTGCTGGTCGTCAACAAAAGCGGATGGGTCTATGATTCTATCTTCAATGCGAAAGTGCATTTTAGTTTCCAATTCTATCATTCGCGAGTAGAGGCGCTTGACTAATCCTTCGCTTAGCAATTCCGCAGAAACTATTTTAGTACCTTTACTATCTACAGAGAGATATAAAACGTGGTCTTGAACTCTGGGATGTGGGTCAAGAGCTTTGTATGTAGTCCAATCTTTTTCATTTAATTGAAATGCTTTAATAACGTGAATTTTGCGGCTAAATTTCTTATGGACTCTGCCTAATAAGTGTCCAAACTTCCCAAATACACGCGCTTCTTTTTCATCTTCCGGGAAAGAATCGGACATCCTTTGTATTGCTTTGTGTTCAAAGAATCCTCTGATGCCGTGTGTCGGTTCTTTGCAGTTGTCCTCCATTTCAGCTTCAACATAATCCGCGAGGCCGTCGGTAATATGCTCATCCATCCATTCTTTAATCCATCCGGCTTGAAAGAGCGGAGTATAAGTCCAAAAAACTATCATACCTAAACGGCCACGCGCGAGGGTTGCCAGAAATTTATCTTTTGGCATTGGCTCGTCTATCCAAACAAAACCTAAGTCCACCGATTCAAAAGACTTCAAATCCTGCTCGTTGGACATAATATCTATAACCCAGCCATTATTGAAAATAAACTTTGAGGCGTAGTATTTTCCCTCTTTAGCCGTTTCATACAGTTTCTCCGGGAAGTTTTTAAAAGAGTTGCGCGGCAACCATTTTATAAGCTCTGGGATTATTTTTTCTTTGATTGTAGTCGGGTCAGATATGATACGGCCTTTCTTGATATATGGCCAGTTCTTAAATAGAGATAATTGAAACCAAGCGTTCTGCGGGCCGAAAACTATATTGGCAATTATATTCGCTCCGGTGCTAGTCTTACTTGTACCATTAGCCCCGATAAACATATTCACAAAGAACTTATCCGAACCGACCATTGTTATAAATTCTTCTGACTTGCCATTTGGAATATAATCTTTAGCGGCTTCCATTTCGTCTCTCTCTTGCAGTTCAGTGGCTTCTTCTTCAATAGCTTGCAATTCCTCTATTTCAAGTTTTTCTAGTTTCGCTCGCAATGTGTCGGCGCTGTTCATAATTATTTTACTCCACCCAAACTATCCATTTGTATCGGACTTGGAATAGCTTGATTAGACATATCTATAATACCGTGCTTTTTCTCATACTCTTTTATGTTCGTAGCAAACATTTCTGATAAAGATTTCATCATTATCGGAGTAGTGGCAAAACCGACTAGCGCTTGACCAGATGAAAGGATGAAG
>C687J35021_10002459_pt1 | contig 13143 bp, 10 predicted proteins | sample RifCSPhighO2_12_FD_35021 | JGI IMG/M metagenome (IMG submission 35021)
AGGATGTTCACACCCTCGACCATGCGTGCGCGGGCTTCGCCGCCGAAAATGACGTCTTTTGCTGCCATGTTGATTTCTCCGGATTCAGTAATTGGGGATGGATGAGAGAAGAATTACTTCTCGACGACTGCGAACAGGTCGTCTTCTTTCATGACCAGCAGTTCGTTGCCATCGACCTTGACGGTCTGGCCGCTGTATTTGCCGAACAGAACGCGGTCGCCGACCTTGACGTTCATGGCGGACAGTTCGCCCTTGTCGTTTTTCTTGCCGGGACCGACGGCCAGGATTTCGCCCTGGTCGGGCTTTTCAGCAGCGGCGTCGGGGATGACGATGCCGGAAGCGGTCTTGGTTTCGCTGTCGATACGTTTGACGATCACGCGATCGGCGAGAGGACGAAGGTTCATTGCATCTCCTGAGATTGAACGGATGAGGGGTTGGGTCAGTCGGTCAAGACCGACCGCAAGGGTCGGGTATGGCCCGCTGATCGACTTGGAGCAAAGTGTTAGCACTCCACTCCAGCGAGTGCTAATGATAAGGGCGCTTCGGCGGTATTTCAAGGGGCGCAGCGGTTTTATCCCCGTCCAGGGGGTTTTCATGAGCTGGTGACATATTTGGCGTTTTGCTGTCGAATTTGGCAGTTTTGCCGGTTTTCCTGTGGCGGAAATTGTTCGAAAAGTGTTGCAAGTCCTTGATTCTTGGTGATCCCATGGACTGGCACGGTTCTTGGAACTGGGGCCTAGGCACACACCAGTCTGGCGTTCGGCGCCAGACAACCCCACACAGCGGCACCCGCAAGAAAGCACCTATGTCCACGACCACCGCCAACCAGCCCCTGGGCCCCGTGCCCGAGGATGAGCCCAGCGAGCATGAGGTTTCGCTCTACGAGTCGCACAAGAAAATCCACCCGCGTTCGGTTTCGGGCTTCTTCACCCGCTGGCGCTGGGCCATGGTGTGGGTCACGCAGATCGTTTTTTATGGTCTGCCCTGGCTGAACTGGAACGGCCGCCAGGCCATCCTGTTTGACCTGCTGTCACGCCGGTTCTACCTGGGTGGGCTGGTGCTCTACCCACAGGATTTCATCTACCTCACCGGTTTGCTGGTGATGGCGGCGCTCTCGCTCTTCCTGTTCACGGCCGTGGCCGGGCGCCTGTGGTGCGGCTACGCCTGCCCGCAGACGGTCTACACCGAGGTCTTCTTGTGGATCGAAAAAAAGATCGAGGGCGATCGTTCGGCCCGCATCCGGATGGACGNGGCGCCGCTGTCAGGCGCAAAGGCTGGCCGCAAGGCCGTCAAGCACACCGCGTGGATCCTGTTTGCGCTCTGGACCGGTTTCACTTTCGTCGGTTACTTCACCCCCATTCGGGGTCAGGCGGCTGACGTGGTGTCCGGTTCGCTGGGCGCCTGGCAGACTTTCTGGATCTTCTTCTACGGCTTTGCCACCTATGGCAACGCCGGTTTCATGCGCGAGCAGGTGTGCAAATACATGTGCCCCTATGCGCGCTTCCAGAGTGCCATGTTTGACAAGGACACCCTGATCGTCACCTACGACACCACCCGCGGCGAACCGCGTGGCTCGCGCGGCAAAAAGGTGGATCCGAAAGAGAAGGGTCTCGGTTCGTGTGTGGATTGCACCTTGTGCGTGCAGGTCTGCCCCACCGGCATCGACATCCGCAAGGGNTTGCANTANGAGTGCATCGGTTGTGGTGCCTGTGCTGACGTGTGCGACGANGTGATGGACAAATTTGGCTATGCGCGCGGCCTGGTCAAGTACTCGACGCAAAACGCCATGACCGGTGGCTGGGACAAGGCGCAGATCATCCGCCGGGCGCTGCGCCCGCGGGTGCTGATCTACACCACGGTGCTGACCGCCATCGCCATCGCCGTCGGTGTGAGCCTCTACAGGCGCGTGCCGATGAAGGTGGACGTGATCCGGGACCGTGGCGCACTCGCCCGCATGGTCGAGCAGGGCCGCATCGAGAACGTGTTCCGGCTGCAGATCATGAACGCCACCGAAGCGAAACAGGTGGTGGAACTGGGCGTGGACGGCATGGATGGCATCGTGATCGCTTCCGAAGCCAGGGTGGATGTGTTGCCGACCGAGGTGCGCACCCTGGCTGTGCGGGTGCAGGTGCCACCGGGCGCATCCAGTGGTTCGCACCCCATCGTGTTCAAGCTGCAGTCCACCACCGATGCGGCGATCCAGCTCGACGAAAAATCGGTTTTCCTGGTGCCGCGCTGACACCGTGTGGGCCGGGCAGTCTGTTGTGGGGACGGCCTGTGGGCGGTCTCAGAAGTGGGCGAGGTAGCCGCCGTCCACCACGAGCACCTGGCCCGTGACGTAACTGGCCGCAGGACTCGCCAGGAACACGGCCGCCCCGGCGATTTCATCGGGCTGCCCCCAGCGGCCGAGTGAGCTGCGTTGGCGCAGCCAGGCCAGGGTCTGGGCGTCTTGCTGCATCGCGCTGTTGGTCTCGGTTGCGAAGTAGCCCGGCGCAATGGCGTTGACGTTGATGCCCTCGGGCCCGAGTTCAGCGGCCAGAGCGCGGGTCATGGCTTCCAGGCCGCCCTTGCTGGTGGTGTAGGCGGCGTCGCCGGCGCGGGCAATGGGGCCGGCGATGGAGGTCACGTTGATGATGCGACCCCGACCCTGGGCGCGCATCGGTTGCGCGACTTCCCGGCACAGGTGCCAGGCGGAAACCAGGTTGGTTTCGAGCAGGTCGCGCAGGGCCTGGGCAGGCAGTTCGGTCAAGGGCTGACGCCGGCGTTGACCGACGTTGTTGACCAGGATGTCGATGCGGCCCGTGGTGGCCAGCACCAGTGAGACGGCGCGGGTGGCTGCGGCTTCGTCGCCCACGTCAAAGGGCAGCGGGTGGGCGCTGCCGCCGTTGCCCTGACCGGCGTCGTTGCACCGGGCCACCGCGGACTGCAAGCTCGCGGGATCGCGGCCGTTGAGCCACACGCTGGCGCCATGGGCCGCCAGAGCGCAGGCCATGGACAGCCCGAGGCCGCGGCTGGCGCCGGTGACAATGGCGGTTTGCCCATGCAGGGCGAACAGGCGCTGCAAAGATGGACGGGGAGTGGCGGTGGGATCGGCTGGGTTCACGCACCCATTATGGTGGCGCGAACCCGTCGGTTTCAGGATCGAGCGCCGTCAGATCGCCAGTTCCGCGAGTGACGACTTGGGAAAGTCCAGCTCGTGTTCCAGACCCTCGAAAGGCAGGGTGAAGTAGAAGGTGCAGCCTTCACCGGGAGCGGTTTCGGCCCAGATGCGGCCGGCGTGGCGCTCGATGATGCGCTGGGACAGCGCGAGGCCGGTGCCATTGCCCTCGAAGTCCATGGAGTGGTGTTGCCGCTGGAACATCACAAACAGGTTGTGGGCTTTTTCCAGATCGAAACCCACGCCGTTGTCATGGATGAAGAAGGTGCGTCCGCCCACCGGGTTGACCTTCCAGCCAATTTCGATGCGGGCGTGTTCGCGGGTGCGGGTGTATTTCACGGAGTTGTTCAGCATGTTGCTGAACACTTCGGCCAGCAACATCGCATCGCCGCGCACGACCGGCAGGTCTTCCTCCACCACCCATTCGATCGAGCGATGGGGATTCTCCTGCTTCAGGTGGGCAATCACGCCGTCGAGCAGCGGCGCCAGTGGCACCGGCTGTGCCTCGATGGCCACCCGCCCGAGCCGGGCGTATTCGAGCAGGCCCTCGATCATGATGCTCATGCGCTTGCTGGCCTTGGCAATCGAGTTGAGGTATTGCAGCGCCAGGCTGTCGCTGGATTCACCCATCTGCTCCTGCAGCAGGCTNACAAAGCTGGCGATGTGGCGCAGCGGTGCGCGCAGGTCGTGCGACACCATGTGCGAGAACACGTCGAGGTCCTTGTTGGCCGCCACCAGTTGCTGGGTGCGCTCGGCCACGCGCTTTTCGAGTTCGCGGTTGAGGTCGTTCATCACGTCCTCCAGACTCTTCGCCGCGGTCATGTCCCGCGTGATGCTGGACAGTCCCTGCAGCTCACCCGCTTCGTTGCGCAGCGCGGTCAGCACGGTGTGGGCCCAGAAGCGCGAGCCGTCGTCGCGCAGCCGCCAGCCGCGGGTTTCCCATTGACCGTGGGATTTGGCCAGGCGCAGGACCTGTTCCGGATTCACCTCGTCCTCGCCGGCGTTGTCGGTGGCCAGCAGCTTGGTGTAGGGCTCGCCCAGCATCTGGGCGCGGGAATGGCCGTGCAGTCGCTGGGCGCTCTCGGTCCACTCGGTCACCGCCCCGTTTTCGTCCACGAAATAGATGCAGTGGTCCTGTATCGCATCGACCATCAGCCGGTAGCGCTGTTCGCTCTGGAACAGCTCGGCGCTGCGTTCCCGCACCCGTTCTTCCAGGTCGCGGTTGGCTTCGAGCACGAACTCCTCTGTGCGTCGGCGTTCGCTGATGTCGTGCATCTCGATGAAGATGCCTTCGACCATGCCGTGCTGGAAGTCGGGGATGTAGTGGATTTCATAGAAGCTGGTGGTGCCGTCGTGGGCGACGCGTTCGGCTTCGAAGTTCTGTGGTTGACCGCTGAGTGCTTCGGCAAAGTGCGGCAGGATCTCGGGCATCAATTCGGCGCGCACCACCTGACTCAGATGCGATCCGACCAGCTCGCTGGGCATCTTGCCGTAGCGGCGTGCGTGTGCGGAATTGGAGAAGCGGCAGATCAGGTCTTTGTCGTAGTAGGCCAGCCGCACCGGGATGCGGTCGGTGATGGTCTGCAGGAAGCCGTCGTGAGCGGCCACGCGCTGTTCAGCGGCCTTGCGATCGCTGATGTCGAGCACGGTGGTGTTGGTGTGCAGGAAGGCGCCGTGCTCGTCGTTGACAGCGGTCGACGAGAACAAGGCCTGGAATCGGGTGCCGTCTTTGCGTTGCACCTCGATCTCCATGGGCAGCGTGTGCCCCGATTGCCTCAGCGATTCCATGCGCGCCTGCANCAGACCGCGCCACGAGGGGTCGATCAGTGCGAACAGATCCAGTTCGTTGATCACTTCTTCGCGCGCATAGCCCAGCCAGTTCAGCAGGGTCTGGTTGATGTTGACGAGGCGAAGGTCGGCGTCCAGCGACAAATGGCCGCTGGGTGCCTGCTCGTAGAGCGACTGGGCACGCGCCAGTGCGGTCTCCAGCTCCTGGGTGCGCTGGGCCACCAACCGCTCAAGTTCAGGGTTGGCGAGGTCGTTCCGGTCCAGGCCGTCAGTGGTATCCATGGGTGAAAGCTCCAGGTCGTTGCGGTGCACAGCAGTTCAATTCTGTACCGTTCATATCGGACACCGGGAGGAAAAATTCAGGCCTGTGTGTGTCGGTCAAGCAGGGCAACACCATTTTTGGTGTCAAAAAAAGCCCCAGTGTCAGTCCTGGGGCTTTGGCGTGTATGTTGGTGCTCGCTTACAAAGCCACGGAATGCTTGTGGTTTTTCTTGCAGTGCCTCATGACGCATCCCTTGTCATGGGGTTCATGAGATGCGTTGAAGAAGCCGGCTTTACAGGCCTGCCGCTGCGCGCAGCACCTGCGCCTTGTCTGTTCGCTCCCAGGCGAACTCGGGCTCTTCGCGGCCAAAGTGGCCGTAGGCGGCGGTCTTTTCGTAGATTGGGCGAAGCAGATCCAGCATCTGGATGATGCCCTTGGGGCGGAGGTCGAAGTGCTCGTTCACCAGCGCAGAAAGCTTCTCGTCGCTGATCACGCCCGTGCCTTCGGTGTAGACCGTGATGTTCATCGGCTTGGCCACACCAATGGCGTAAGCCACCTGGATCTGGCACTGCTTGGCGAGACCGGCGGCGACGATGTTCTTGGCCACGTAGCGCGCGGCGTAAGCGGCCGAGCGGTCCACCTTGCTCGGATCCTTGCCGGAGAACGCGCCACCGCCGTGCGGGCAGGCGCCACCGTAGGTGTCCACAATGATCTTTCGGCCGGTCAGGCCACAGTCGCCCTGCGGGCCGCCGATAACGAAACGCCCGGTCGGGTTGATCAGGTACTTGGTGTTCTGCAGCCATTCCTTGGGCAGCACCGGTTTGATGATTTCTTCGATGATGGCTTCGGTGAACGAGGCCTTCATCTGGTGCTGGTTCTCGCTCTGGTCCGGGCTGTGCTGGGTGGACAGCACGACGGTGTCAATGCTGTGCGGCTTGCCGTCCACGTAGCGCATGGTCACCTGGCTCTTGGCGTCGGGCCGCAGGAAGGGCAGGCGGCCGTCCTTGCGCAGCTGGGCCTGGCGCTCCATCAGTCGGTGCGCGTAGTAGATCGGCGCAGGCATCAGTTCGGGCGTCTCGTCGCAGGCGTAGCCGAACATCAGACCCTGGTCGCCAGCGCCGGTGTTGAGGTGGTCGTCAGACGCGTGATCCACGCCCTGGGCGATGTCGTTGCTTTGCTTGTCATAGGCCACCAGCACGGCGCAGCCCTTGTAGTCGATGCCGTAGTCGGTGTTGTCGTAGCCGATGCGCTTGATGGTGTCGCGCGCGACCTGGATGTAGTCCACGTGCGCGTTGGTGGTGATTTCACCCGCGAGCACCACCAGACCGGTGTTGGTCAGCGTCTCGGCGGCCACGCGGCTGCGTGGGTCCTGCTTGAAGATTGCATCGAGGATCGCGTCGGAAATCTGGTCAGCCACCTTGTCGGGGTGGCCTTCGGAGACGGATTCGGAAGTGAAGAGAAAGTCGTTCGCCATGTATAAACTCCAGAGTTGGTGGATCGGCGTTGCCGGTCTTCTGGGTTCGGCGAACGCTTTAGCGGAATTTGTGAATCGCCCCGCAATTAGTTCAATAACTCGGCGATGACAGGATTTTAGGGCAAGCGTGGGTCTGGATGTCCGTGCTGCAGACCATGCCCTGTTGCCGACACCGGTTGTGCGCCCACCACCGGTATATTTCGACGGCCATGCAGGCCTCTTGAGCATTTCGTGACCGTCCTCTTTCAACTGCTTTTCCGTTTTTTTTCATACATGCCGCTGCCTGTGCTGCACGCAGCAGGCTGGGTCGTGGGCTGGCTGAGCTTCCTGTTGTCACCCCGCTACCGGCGCCGCTTGATGGCCCATGTTCGCCAGGCCGGTTTTTCCCGCGGGGTGGCGCTGGCTTCGGTGGGCGAAGCGGGCAAGATGGCCGTAGAAACCACCCGGTTGTGGTTGGGAGCCCCGATGAAAGTGGGCTGGGAAGGGGCTTCCCTGATCGAAGCGGCGATGGCCCACGGCTCTGGCGTGCTGTTCCTGACGCCCCACCTGGGTTGTTTTGAAATCACGGCGCAGGCGGTGGCGCAGCGTTTCGGTGACCGAATGACAACCACGGTGCTGTTTCGCCCGTCGCGTCAACCCTGGCTGCGCGATCTGGTGGCCCATTCCCGTGAGCGCCCGGGCCTGTTGACGGCGCCGACCACGCTGGCCGGCGTGAAGCAACTCATCAAGGCGCTCAAGACCGGGCAGGCCGTGGGTCTGCTGCCGGACCAGGTGCCGCCCGCGGGCCAAGGCGTGTGGGCGCCGTACTTCGGGCGTGAGGCCTACACCATGACCTTGTCGGCCCGCCTGGCACGGACGCCAGGCGTGCAGCCTGTGTTGATCTGGGGCGAGCGGCTCTCTTGGGGGCGCGGCTTCCTGGTGCATGTGCGCGCCTTCCCGGGTCTGGCTGAGGAGGGCCTGAGCAGCGACCCGCAAACGGCTGCCAGACAGATCAACCAGGCCATGGAGATGCTGGTGCGAGAATCGCCGGCCCAATACCTCTGGTCGTACGATCGCTACAAGCAACCCCGTCAACCCGAGTCCCCGGACACCGGCGCCGCGCCCCAGCGCTGAAGGGTCCCAGTGCTCACAGCAGTCATTCATGTCCACAATCCCCCCCCCAACTCATCACAGTGCATCGGGCTCCAAAACCTGGGGTGGCCGGCTGGGCGTGGGTTTCATGCGCTTGCTGGCCCGTTTGCCTCTGTCATGGGTGCGTGGTCTGGGCTGGCTGTCGGGGCAGGTGCTGCATCTGGTGGCTGCTCGGCGCCGGGGCATTGCTCGCACCAACTGGGCGCTGTGTTTCCCTCGGGACAGCGAGGCTGAGCGCAACCGCGCTGTGCGCCGGCATTTTGTGNATTTCGCGCAATCCTGGCTGGACCGGAGCTGGGTCTGGGAAGCCAGTGAAGCGGTGACCCGACGTCGCCTGAGGCTGGTCGGGGCGGTCCATGAACTGGCCACCGACGGGCCGATTCTGGTGTTCGCGCCGCACTTTGTGGGACTGGACGCCGGCGGAACCGCACTGGCGCTGGGGTTTCCGCGCAAGTTCATCAGCCTGTATGCCCGTCAACGCAATGTGGCCGTGGATCAATGGATTCGGGCGGGTCGGCTGCGGTACGGCTCGGTCAGGCTGGTCGAAAAGCACCAGAGCATGCGCTCGCTGGTGCAGGCGTTGCGCGCGGGGGAGGTGCTGTACCTTTTGCCGGACATGGACATGGGGCCCGCTGAGTCGGTGTTCGTGCCATTTTTCGGGGTGAGCACCGCCACCGTGCCCACCCTTCCGCGGCTGGCCCAGATGGGGCGTGCGCGCGTGGTGCCAGTCATCAGCCGGATGACGCCCAGCGGTTACGACGTGGAGGTGCTCCCGGGCTGGGACGGCTATCCCGGCGGTGACGCGGTGGCCGACACCGCGCTGATGAACCACTACCTGGAACAGATGATCGCAACCATGCCTGAGCAGTACTACTGGGTGCACAAGCGCTTCAAGACGCGACCGGCGGGTGAAGCGTCTCCCTATGGACGTCGTTGAACACGGCGGCAACCCGGTGAGCGACTGGCGGCGAGTGCCGCCCGATCGGCTGAACTCAGTCCAGTGCCGGCGGCTCGTCGTCTTCTTCTGCAACCGCTGGGGCTTGCTCCAGGGGCGCCACGGCCTCGCCATGGGTCCAGTCCCACAAGAGCAGCGCCATCTCGTCCAGCCCCTGCTTCTTCAGCGCTGAGAACAGGCGGGCCTCACCACCGCCGCACTGCAGCTTCGCAATGGAGAGCGCCTTGTTGGCTTCGGCACGCGTGAGCTTGTCCGACTTGGTCAAGAGGATCACGAACTTCAGGCCGCTCTGCACCCGGGGGCGGATCACGTCCAGCAGGATTTCATCCAGCTCGGTCAAACCCAGGCGGGGGTCGCACAGCAACACCACGGCCTTGAGGTTTTCGCGCGTCATGAGGTAGTTGCCCATCACGCGCTGCCAGCGCAGCTTGGCTTCGCGCGGCACAGCAGCGTACCCATAGCCCGGCAAGTCGGCCAGCACGGCGTCGGTCTGCCCCTGCTTGCCCAGCGAGAACAGGTTGATGCTTTGCGTGCGTCCAGGCGTCTTCGACGCAAAAGCCAGGCGCTTTTGCTGCGTCAGCGTGTTGATGCAGGTGGATTTGCCTGCATTGGAGCGACCCACAAAAGCCACCTCGGGAACATCCAGCGTGGGCAGGTGTTCCAGCTGGGGCGCCGTCGTGAGGAATCGGGCGGTGTGCAGCCAGCCGTGCAGGCTCTTGATATCGGGACGCACTGCGTTATCAGCGCCCTCGGGCCCATGCACGTTGGGGGTGCTGGATGGGGTGGTGTCCGAGGCGGTGGCGGTATTCTTGACTTGAGTCATTTGGGTATCCTGTGAGGCATTGTAAAATCGAATGCTGTACGGCCCGAAAGCCGCGAACTTCTTCAAACCGACGCGTCGCAAACGACGCCGCCCCGACATGAAATTGCCCGTTTCTTTCCTTTGCGTGGCTGCCGCTGCAGCCCTGTCGTTCAGTGCCCATGCGCAGTCGGTCAAACCCGATGCTGCCAAGGGTGCCGCCACCTATGGGCAGGTTTGTGTGGCCTGCCACGCAGCCGACGGGAATTCGGTGATTCCAGAGAATCCAATGTTGGCGCAGCAGCATCCAGAGTACCTGGTCAAGCAGCTGCTGGAATTCAAGTCTGGCAAACGGGCCAACCCGATCATGCAGGGCATGGTCGCGGCGCTGTCCGATGATGACATGCGCAACATCGCCTGGTGGCTGGCCGATCAAAAGGCGCGCGAAGGCTTCGCGACGGACAAGGACCTGGTTCGACTGGGTGAGCGCATCTACCGCGGCGGTATCGCTGATCGCCAGATCGCGGCCTGTGCGGGTTGCCACAGTCCCACCGGCGCCGGCATTCCCTCGCAGTATCCGCGTCTGAAAGGGCAGCACGCCGGTTACACGGCGACCCAGCTCAAGGCCTTCCGGGACGGCACGCGTGCCAACCACATCCAGATGACCGGTGTGGCGGCCAAGTTGAATGACCGCGAAATCCAGGCGGTGTCTGACTACATCGCAGGCCTGCGCTGACCGGGCAGGTGCTTAGCCCCGGAGTTTCCGGGGATATAAGCGTTGGTTAATATTTGGCGTCACAATGCGGGTTTATCTTCCTTTGCATTGAACCGCCACACGAACAAAGCATCACATCAGGGCGCGTTCTGGTTGTTCCAGATCCGCCCTGTTTGTTTTTCTACGACGCCTAAATGACCGTATCTACCCAAGGCCTGCAGATCCGCACCGGGTCGCGCTTCGCCAGTCAGCTGGTTGAGCTGTTGTCGTCCATGCGGTTTGCGATTTCGCTGCTGACGGTGATCTGCATCGCGTCGGTCATCGGGACCGTGGTCAAGCAACACGAACCCCTGAACAACTACGTCAACCAGTTCGGCCCGTTCTGGTCCGATGTGTTTGGCAGTGCCCGGCTGTTCACGGTCTACAGCGCCTGGTGGTTTCTGCTGATCCTCGCGTTTCTGGTGGTCAGCACCAGCCTGTGCATCGCGCGCAACACGCCCAAGATCCTGGTGGACTTCAAGGCCTACAAGGAAAACATCCGCGAGCAAAGTCTCAAGGCTTTTCCGCACCGGGCCGAAGGCGCGCTGCCTGAAACGCCTGAATCAGCGGCCAACCGCATCGGTCAAACCCTGCTGGGTTCTGGTTGGAAGGTCAAGCTGCAGTCGCGGGAAAGCGCGGGCGGTACCGGCTGGATGGTGGCCGCCAAGGCGGGATCGACCAACAAGATCGGCTATCTGGCGGCACACAGCGCGATTGTGCTGGTGTGCCTCGGTGGCCTGCTCGATGGCGATCTGGTGGTGCGTGCCCAGATGTGGTTCAACGGCAAGACGCCGTTNACCGGTGGCGGCCTGATTGCCGATGTGGCCCCTCAGCACCGCCTTTCTCCCAGCAACCCGACGTTCCGGGGCAACCTGCTGGTGACCGAGGGCACCACGGCGGGCACCGCGATCTTGGCCCAGTCCGATGGCGTGCTGCTGCAGGATCTGCCGTTTTCGGTCGAACTCAAGAAATTCATCGTCGAGTACTACGACACCGGCATGCCCAGGCTGTTTGCCAGCGACATCGTGATCCACGACCACGAGACGGGTGAGAAAAAGGAGACGCGGGTTGAAGTGAACCATCCCGCCAGCCACCGCGGCATCAATATCTACCAGTCCAGCTTCGACGATGGCGGTTCGCGCGTCAATCTGCAGGCTGTGCCCATCAACGGGCCGGCCAAGGCGTTCGAGGTGTCGGGCGTGATCGGTGGCACGTCCGCGCTGAGCAACGGGGATCAGAAGCTCACACTGGAGTACACCGGCCTGCGCGTGATCAACGTGGAGAACTTTGCGAACCAGGGCGAAGCATCGGGCACGGATGTGCGCAAGGTCGACCTGCGCAGTTCAATCGAGAGTCGCCTCGGTTCGGGTCACAAGCCGGGAGCCGAAAAAACCCTGCGCAATGTGGGCCCCAGTTTCAGCTACAAGCTGCGCGACGCGGCGGGCCAGGCGGTGGAATACAACAACTATATGCTGCCCATGGAGATCGATGGTTCGCGCATGTTCCTCTTTGGCATGCGTGAAACGCCGTCCGAGCCCTTCCGGTACCTGCGCATCCCTGCCGATGATCAGGACAGCATCGATGGTTTTGTGCGTCTGCGCGCGGCCCTCGTCGATCCGGCGCTGCGAGAACTGGCCGTGCGCCGCTACGCGGTCTCGGCGGTCGAAGCGGGGCGCACCGAGCTCTCCGATGCACTGCAGGCGTCTGCCGGTCGGGCGATTGGCCTGTTTGCCGGCGCCGAAGCCACCGAGGTCCCGGCGGGTGATCCGCCCATCAAGGGGGGCTTGCAGGCGGTGTCGGCGTTTCTGGAAAGCAATGTGCCCGAGGCCGAGCGTGAGCGCGCCAGCGATGTGCTGGTGCGCATCCTCAATGGAACGCTGTTCGAGCTGTTGCAGGTCAGTCGCGAACGGGCCGGTCTGCAGCCGCTGGAGCGCAGTGATGCCACGCAGCAGTTCATGACGCACGCCGTCATGAGCCTGAGCGATGCTTTCTATTACCCGGCCCCGATGACCTTTCAGCTCAAGGATTTTGAGCACGTGCAGGCCAGTGTGTTCCAGGTGGCGCGCGCGCCTGGCCAGAGCATCGTGTACCTGGGTTGCGTCTTGCTGATCCTGGGTGTTTTTGTCATGCTTTATGTGCGCGAGCGCCGCGTATGGGTGTGGCTCTCGCCAGCGGGNGCAGGGCATTCGCAGGCCACGATGGCGCTCTCGTCCAACCGCAAGACGATGGAAGCCGATCAGGAGTTTGAAGTGTTGAAGTCCCAGTTGTTGAAGGTGCCCTCATGAATACCGCTACCCAGACCTTTGAACTCAAGCGGGGCCAGAACGGCTCCGGCTTGGAGCCCGGCTATTTCGCGCGTCGCAATGTGTGGGACTGGCTGTTCGCTGTTCTCGTGATAGCAGGCGCGGTGTGGAGTTTCATGCGCTACAGCCCAGCCATGGACGTCTACGAAAAGGCCATTCTGGCGGGTGCGGTCCCGGCAGTGATCTGGCTGGGCTGGTTCTGGCGACCCCTGCGTGTGCTGATGGTGGTGGTGGCAGCGCTGTCCTTGCTGGCCATCTCGCTGTACCAGACGCCGGAAGGCACGGCCAATCTGGCGCGCGCCGACCAGGTGTTCATGCTCAAGTACTTCATCTCCAGCCAGTCGGCCATTCTCTGGATGAGCGTGCTGTTCTTCATGAGCACCATCTTCTACTGGGTGGGGATGTTCACCCGTGCAGGTAATGCGTTCGAAGGCCTGGGGTCGCGCCTGGCTTGGGTGGCTGTGACGCTGGCGCTGGTGGGCACCATGGTGCGTTGGTACGAGAGCCACCAGATTGGTGT
>C687J35021_10002462_pt1 | contig 13136 bp, 12 predicted proteins | sample RifCSPhighO2_12_FD_35021 | JGI IMG/M metagenome (IMG submission 35021)
CGTGCGGGGTTGACCACCTCGAACAGTGTCTCCCGCGCATCGACCACCTGTCCTGCCATGACATGCACCGCGCTGACGACGCCAGACACCGGTGCACGCAGCGGCTCTGGCGCCTGCAGGCTGGCCTGCAGGGCCTGCCTGCGCTGGCGCAGGGCTTCTGATTCAAGCCGCGCGGCATCGATGGCCGACTGCGGAACGGCGCCCTGGAGCTGGGCGTAACGATCGGCCTTGCGCTGAGCGATGGTCTGCTGCGCATCCAGCTCGGCCAATTGGGCCTGCAGGCCGCCGCGTTCGGTGTTTGACACCGTGGGCCGTACATGGGCCAGCAATTGTCCTTGGCGGACCTGCTGGCCCAAGGTGGGCAAGCCCGGTACCGGTGCTTCGATGCGTCCCGGCTGGGTGGATTGAACTCGCCCTCCGGCATTGGCGTCGGCCACTACTTTGCCTTGCAGCTCGACCGAGGCGGGCAGATCCCGGATGTCCACCCTCACGGTGCGCAAGCCCCAGGACCTCTGGAGGGCCTTGGGAATGAACAGGCTTCCATCGGCCAGGCGCAGGGGGGCCGTAACGCCTGCGGTGGAGGTGGGCGCAGTGGCGGGTGCGGGGCCATGGTCTTCCCCTTCGTGGGCAAGGGCTGCACCCTGCAAGGCCAGCAGCCAGGCGGCGGCCAGGAGAGAAAAGCGGCTGGATTTCATTCGGCGTGTCCTGAGCGGGTTGCACGGTTTTGAGGGCGTCGGCGCAGGGCCACGAGGCCCGCGCCCGAGAGAAGCAAGGTGCTGCCCAGGCCCCAGGCCATCCAGCGGACAGGTTCCGGGGCAGGGTCGGTGACAGGTGGTGGAGAGGAAACCTCCAGCGTGGCCGTCAGAAGATCGGCGGTGTCTTCGGTCTCGATGGTGATGGTCAGTGGGTGCTTCCCAGGCTGCCCAAGGCTGCCTATGGCGATCCAGTACACGCCGGGAGCCGAAGGGATGGCCATGGTCTGCACCGTGCCGGTATCCACTTCCACCTGGGCGCCCACGACAGGTTCATTGGTGTCGAAGCGGTCGATGTGCAGCACCAGCCGGTCCTGCGCCAGCGTGGCCACCAGTTCGAAAGCATCGGTCTGGGCCTCGGTGCGCGGGCCTTGCGCGGCCATGGGAGCGGGGGGGGTGACGGGGTGGGGTTCGCTGTGGTCTTCATCGCCATGGGCCAGGGCGGGCCACGCCACTACGGTAAGGGCGGTGCTCAGCAATAGGTTTCGCAGGTTGTTCATTTCGGAAAGACTCCCAGGGTTTGGTGCATACGGGACTGGGCGGCTGCCAGGGCCACCTGCTGCTGGCCCACCAGGGCCTGGGCCTCCAATGCGTCGGAGCGCGCACGCAGCAGTGCGGAGAGGTCGGTCTCGCCGAGGGTGAAGGCTTTTTCTGCCAACTGGAGGGTGTCGGTGTCCAGGGTCAGGCGCTCCTGCGCCTGGCTGAACTGGCGTGCGGTGGCTTCCAGGTGGCGACGGGCCAGAGCGGCATCGAGCGCCAGCGTGCGCTCCACCTGGTCCCGTTCTGCTTGTGCCTGCGCCAGATCAGCCAGAGCCGCCGACTGGGCCTGGCGCACCAGGGGTTCGGACGACAGTGGAAGGGTCAGCTTGATGCCCAAAGTGTTGGTATAGGACTGCCCTGCCGCGCCGCGGTCGCGCACCATACGCAGGGCCAGTTCGGGTGCCGCGCGGCGTGTGGCGTCTGCCGACCGCACCTGCGCTTGCGCTCGCTCCAGGGCGGCTGAAGCCACGGCCAGCAAGGGATGGTCTTGGCTGGGGGCTTCCAGAATGTGGGGTGGCTCAGGGTTTAGTTGTGCGGGCGCGGCGTTGCCGGTGAGCGCGCGAAAGGCCTGCTCGGCCTGTAACAGGGCACTGTCACTGTCGGCCAGGGCCCCCTGGGCGGCGAGCACTTCGCGCTGGGCCAGATTGGCGTCGATGCGCGCGAGCTCGCCCGCACGGTAGCGGCGCTGCACATTTGTCAGCAGGGCATGGGCGGTGTCTACACGCTGCTGTGCCTGGGCGCGGGTCTGGCGCGCGGCGGCCACGGCCCACCACGCGGTGCGCAGTTCGCCCGCCAGTTGCAGGCGCAGCGCCTGCTGTTGCGCCCAGACATGCGTCTGGCCTTTGACTGCCTCAGCGGTCTGTGCTGCCCGCTGGCCGGGCAGCCACAGTGGAACGGCCATTTCGACCTCCCATTCGCGCTGGCCTTGGTTGGCGTGAAAGCGGTCACTCACTGCGCCCAGCGACAGCGTGGCCGGGCCGGGCGTCAGGCCGCTGGCTGCTTCGATGTTGGCAGCGGCTTGAGCGTTGCGTGCGCTGCCCGCAAGGGCTTGGGGGTGCAGCAACCAGGCTTGCTCCAGGGCTTGCGCCAGTGTTTGCGCTGCGGCTGGCGCGCTGACCAGAGCCAGGGCCAGCAGCAACCCGGTGAAACTTTTCTGGTGTCGGTATGTAGATCGGTGTGACGGCATAGGGTGCATGGTGCTGCGCGCCCCCCGACGGGCAGATTTCCGGAAGATTACAAATCTGTCATCTGCGCTCTAGAACGGGGTGGGGCAGGCACAATCGGGCGCAGTGTCCTGCCACAGCCCTGTGCCCCATGAAGATCCTCATCGTTGAAGACGAGCCCAAAACGGGCGACTACCTCCTGCAGGGGTTGGTGGAGTCGGGTTTTGTGGTCGATCTGGCGCGAAACGGCGTGGATGGCCTGCATCTGGCGGTATCGGGCGACTACGACCTGCTGGTACTCGACGTGATGCTGCCGGGCCTGAACGGCTGGCAGGTGCTGGAGACCCTGCGCCGCAGCGGCAAGGAGATGCCGGTGCTGTTCCTGACCGCGCGTGACCAGGTGGAGGACCGCGTCAAGGGGCTGGAGCTGGGGGCAGACGACTACCTCGTCAAACCGTTTGCCTTCTCGGAGTTTCTGGCGCGTGTGCGCACCCTGCTGCGCCGGGGCAAAGGGTCCATGGAGTCCACCGCACTGCGCGCTGCCAACCTGGAGCTGGACCTGCTGCGCCGCCGTGTGGTGCGTGGGGGGCAGCGCATCGAGCTGACGGCCAAGGAGTTTGCGCTGCTGGAGTTGCTTCTGCGCCGCCAGGGGGAGGTGCTGCCGCGCTCGCTCATCGCCTCGCAGGTCTGGGACATGAATTTCGACAGTGACACCAACGTCATCGAGGTGGCCATGCGCCGCCTGCGCGCCAAGGTGGACGATGCCTTCGAGCCCAAGCTCATCCGCACCGTGCGCGGCATGGGCTATGTGCTGGAGGCGCCTTGATCGCGCGCCTGTCGCTGACGGCGCGGCTCGCGCTGCTGTTCACCATGGGCTCGGGTGCCGTTCTTCTGGCACTGGGGTGGCTGGTGGCGGGGGCGATCGAGCACCATTTCGAGGAACTGGACCACGCCGAACTCACAGGGAAGCTGGAGCATGCCCGGCACCTGATCGCCCAGGTGGGCACAACGGCACAGCTCGAACGGCTGGCCGGGCCGCTGGGCGATGCGTTTCTGGCGCACCACGATCTGGTGGTGCGGGTCTTGGGGCCGGACGGGCAGGTGCTGCTGGCCACGCCTGGCGTGCAGTTGCCGGCGCAGGTGCCGACACGGGTGGCCGAACTTGATGCGGCGCCGTTGTGGACCTGGACACAGGACGGGCGCAGCTACCGGGGCCTGGCGGCCACATTTCCGACTGCGATGGCTACGCAGGTACAGGTGGCCATGGCGATCGATAGCGGGCACCACGATGTTTTTTTGCGCACCCTGCAGCGCAGCCTCTGGCTGTTTGTGGCCTGCTCGGTGTTGTTGATGGGGCTGCTGGGCTGGGTCGCCGCGCGCCGGGGGCTGGCGCCGCTGCGGGCCATGCGGGAGCAGGCGGCCGCCGTCACGGCGCAAAGCCTGGACCGGCGCCTGCCTGCGCAGGCCGTACCAGAGGAGCTGGCCGATCTGGCCCGCACCCTGAACGAAATGCTGGAGCGTCTGGAGGAGGCCTTCCGGCGGCTGTCCGACTTTTCCTCCGACCTGGCCCATGAGCTGCGCACGCCCATCAGCAATCTGATGATGCAGACGCAGGTGGCGCTGAGCCGCCCGCGCGATGCCGACAGCTACCGCGACATCCTCGAATCGAATGCTGAGGAATATGAGCGCCTGGCGCGCATGGTCGCCGACATGTTGTTCCTCGCCAAGGCAGAAAACGGCCTGGCCATCGTGCAGTGCGAGACGGTGGACCTGGCACGCGAAGTGCGTGACCTGTTCGACTTTTACGAGGCGCTGGCCGACGAGCGGCACATCGGACTGGCGCTTACGGGCGAAGGCGTGGTGCAGGGTGACCGGCTGATGCTTCGCCGGGCGCTGAGCAATCTGCTGTCCAATGCCCTGCGCCATACACCAGAAGGAGGCCGGGTGGCCGTGACCATCCTGCGCCAGGAGGGCCAGCTGTTGCTGAAGGTGGACAACACCGGCGAGACGATTCCGGCGCAGCACCTGGCCCGGCTGTTCGAGCGGTTCTACCGTGCCGACCCCTCACGCCAGCATGCCTCGGGCGAGGGCACGGGGCTGGGGCTGGCGATCACGCAGGCGATCCTGCGCGCACACCGGGGCGAGGTGTCCGCCGCATCGGAAGGCGGACTGACCGTTTTCACCCTGCGCTTCCCCTTTTGATTCAGAGCGTCAGAACGCCCGGGCGCTGGGCCGCTCGGCGATGCGGTCGCGCCAGGCCTGCAGGTGCGGCAGGTCCTCGGCGCCGGGCACAAACTTCATCAGGCCGCGTGCAAACTCCAGTGCGCAAAAGGTGGTGATGTCGGCGATGGTGAAGCGCTCGCCCGCCACATAGGGCTGGTGTGCCAGTTCGCGGTCGAGCCAGCGCGCCACGTCACGCATCTTGCGGCCTTCGCTCTGGCCGTAGTCGGGGAACTGCGGCTGCTCCAGCACGGCCAGGCCCGGGTGGGTGTGGCGGATGCAATGACCGATGCGGGCGAGCAGGTACCACTCGACGCGCCGGTCGGCCATCTCGATGAAGGCCCGCTCTTCAAAATCCCGGCCCATGAGATTGGGCTCGGGAAACCGACCTTCGAGCCAGGTGCAGATGGCGCGGGTTTCGGTGAGGATGCGGCCGTCATCCAGTTCCAGCGCGGGCACCGTGGCCAGTGGGCTCTTGGTGCGGAAGGCGTCGCCCTTGTGCTCCTGGGCGTTGAGGTCCACCGGCACCATGCGGATCTCGGTGATGCCCTTCTCGGCCATGAACATGGTGACGCGGCGTGGGTTGGGTGCGCGGGGGGCGGTGTAGAGCTGCATGGCGCGGTCTCCTGGTTCTCGTTGATTGGGTCGGGGAAAAGGTCAGACGCCGGACTCACGCGACTGGCCCATCTCCACCATCTTGCGCGCCTGCTCCGAGAATGCGCGCTCGCGCTCCTCGCGGTCCGGGCCGTTGTCGCGCATCGAAGGCGGCATATGGATGCCCTTGAGGACGGCCGGGCGTGCGCGGATGGCCTCCACCCAGCGCTGCAGGTGGGGCAGGTCGTCGGTGTCCACGCCCGACCAGCGGTGCGTGCGCACCCAGGCCCAGTTGGCAATGTCGGCGATGGAGTAGTCGCCCGCCAGGTATTCGTGCTGCTCCAGGTGGGTGTCGAGCACACGAAACAGGCGCTTGCACTCGCCCTGGTAGCGGTCGATTGCGGGCTGGATTTTCTCCGGGAAGTAGCGGAAGAACACATTGGCCTGGCCCATCATCGGCCCGATGCCGCCCATCTGGAACATCAGCCACTGCACCACGCGCGAGCGGCCCTGGGTGTCCTGCGGCATCAGGCGGCCGGTTTTCTCGGCCAGGTACATCAGGATGGCGCCAGACTCGAACACGGCGAAGTCGCCCTCGGCGCGGTCCACGATGGCCGGAATGCGCCCGTTGGGGTTGATCGCCAGGAACCAGGGCTCCTTCTGGTCCATGCGCGAGAGGTCGAGCACATGCATCGTGTAGGGCAGGCTGAGTTCCTCCAGTGCGATGGAGACTTTGTGTCCGTTGGGCGTGGCCGCAGTGAAGAGGTCGATCATGCAGGCCATTATGCGCAGTGCAGCGCAGCCGTGCTGTCGCCCCGGGTTCAGGCAGCCAGGGGTTGCGGCAACCGGGCCCGCATGCCGGAGGCCAGCGTTTTCAGCAGTGTGCGGGTGGCTGCGTCATGGGGCGCGCAGGCCAGGCCCAGATGGCGCTCGAAGGCGATGAGGCCGCTCTGCAGGGGCCGCACGACCGCGCGGCGGGCGTGGTGTGCGTGCGATGCCGGGATGATGGCCAGGCCCAGCCCCAGTTCCACCATGTGCAGCAGTAGTTCTTCGCGGGCTGCGCTGGCGCGGACCTCCGGCACCACGCCGCGTTCTGCCAGCAGCCGGGTAAACGTTTGGTGCTGGGGGCAGTAGGGCCGCTCGATCAGTGGCAGGCCCTGCAGGTCGCTCCATTCAAAGCATTTCCGAAAGCGCAGGGGGTGCTCTGCGGGGACCAGCATCACATAGGGTTCGCGCCACAGCGGTGTGAAGACATCGGTGGCTCGCTTGCAGTTTTCGGCCACCAGGCCCAGCTGTGCCTCTTCCATGGAAGCCGTGAGCCGCAGGGTGGTGCCGGGCAAGTGCTGGTCGAGCAGTGCGAGCAGGGGCGCAGCAGTGTGCACGAGTACATCGTCTTGCAGATACAGCCCAAGGCTGGTGCGTGGCGTGTCCCTGAAGTCGCGCACCATGGCCGTGGACTGGGCCAGCAGGCTGCAGGCCCGCGGGTACAGGCGCTCGCCCGCAGGGGTGGGTGCCAGGCCGTTGCGGCTGCGTTCAAACAAAACGGTTTCCAGGGCTTCCTCCAGCCCCTTGATGGCCATGCTGATGGAGGGCTGGGCCACAAAGCAGCGGCGTGCCGCCGCCGTGATGGACCGTTCCTCAAAGGCGGCCACGAAGTAGCCCAGGGCGCGCAGATCAAACAGCATGGCAGGTGGGGTCAGGCAGGTTCGGCCAAGAAGGGGTGGATGGTGGTAACGGTTTCGCGGAAATAATCCAGCTGGCCATTCTGCGAGTGGCTCACGATCCAGGTCAGGCTCTCCACCTCGCGCTGTTGCACGGCGTAGAAGAAGCGCTGGTGGAATTGCGTGAGCACCCAGTCGCTGCCCAGGGGGGTGCTGTGCGTGTGCACGATCTGCGTGCCTTTGGGGAATACCTCCACCGCCAGGCGCTGCAGCACGGCCAGCAGGTCCATCTTGCTGCGCGCCTGCTGCCATGACGTATCGGCCGTGTCGCGGTAGTGGTCGATGCGGAAATCCACATCGTCGGCAATGTGTGCCAGCAGCGTGGGAACGTCGCCCTGGGCAAATGCTGCCAGAACATGGTCGATAGGAAAGCGGGTAGTGGGTTGGGTGGTCATGGTACGGCTCCAGTGGAAAAGCCGCGACTTTAGGGAGTGATTTGCTATTGGTAAATTATCTTATTTATCCTTTAGAAGGATAAATTTTTGATGGATTACTCCGCGATCCCCGGCAGCTTCCGTAAATAGGTCTGCAGGGCCGCGATGGCCTGGCGTACCTTGGCGGGCTGGGCGTCGCGCTGGGGCGTGACCGCCCAGATGTCGAGCGCGCCAAACTGCCAGCCGGGCAGCAGCCGCACGAGGCGCCCGGCCTGCAGTGCCTCCTGCACGTCCATGCTGCCTATCAGGGCCAGCCCCAGGCCTGCTTCGCACATCTGCTGGATGGACAGCTGGTTGTTGCTGGCGATGCGCGGCTCCACGTGCAGGCTGCGCGCCTCGCCCTCGGGGCTGCGCAGGTCCAGGCGCAGGCCGGTGTTGTCACGGGCGAAACCGAGCCAGTCATGGGCCAGCAGCGCGTCCGGGTGTTCCGGGTGGCCGTGCTGCGCCAGCCAGCCAGGGCTGGCGCACAACCACCATTGCATGGCGCACAGCCGCCGCGCGGCCCAGCTGGAGTCGTGCAGGCGGCCAAAGCGCACGGCCAGGTCGATGCGCGCCTCGATCAGGTCGATGGGGGTGTCGTCCACCAGCAGGCGCAGGCGCAGGGCAGGGTGTTGCGCCAGCAGCTCCCCCAGTGCGGGCGCTACATGCCGGGCAAAGCCTACAGGGGCCGACATGCGCAGTTCGCCGCTGGGGACGCCGTGCGCGGCGGCCAGTTCGGCCCGCGCCTGCTCGGCGGCCGTGCACAGGGCTGCGCAATGTGCGTGGTAGCGCTGGCCTGCCTCGGTCAGCGCCAGCTTGCGTGTGGAGCGGTGCAAGAGCGTGACGCTACCATCGCGCTCCAGCAGGCGCACCTGCTGGCTCACGGCCGAAGGGCTTATGCCCAGCGCGCGGGCCGCGCCGCTCATGGAGCCGTGCTGCACCACGGCGGCAAAAACGGCCATGCGCCGCAGATCATCCATGCGGTTCTCCTGGGTTGATTGTGAAGCTGTACTTCATTGTGAAAGCGTTTTTAGGCATCTACTGCAATGATCTTGCATTTTTTATGCTTGCGGCATCGCAACTCTGGATGAAAGAGAACCCCATGAACATCGCCCTGATCGGTGCCACCGGCTTTGTCGGCTCGGCCGTGCTTGAAGAACTGCTGCGCCGGGGCCACCAGGTCACGGCCCTGGTGCGCAACCCCGCCAGCCTGGCGGCCCGCGTGGGCTTGACCGTGGTGCCCGCCGATGCGCAGGACGCCGCCCAGGTGGCCCGTGCGGTGGCTGGCCACGATGCTGTGGTCAGCGCCTACAACCCTGGCTGGACGGTGCCTGACCTCTACGATCAGTTTCTGCGCGGCACACGCGCCATCCATGCGGGGGTGAAGGCGTCCGGTGTGCGCCGCCTGGTGGTGGTGGGGGGCGCTGGCAGCCTGTATGTGGCGCCCGGCGTGCAATTGGTGGACACCCCCGAGTTTCCGGCCGAATGGAAGCAGGGTGCCCTGGCCGCACGCGAGGCGCTGCATCTGATTCGCCAGGAAGACATGCTGGACTGGACTTTTCTCTCGCCGCCCATCCTGCTGCAGCCGGGTGAGCGAACCGGCCACTACCGCCTGGGACAGGATGCGCCGCTGATGGAGCCCGACGGCCAGCCTGGGAGCCTCAGCGTGGCCGATCTGGCCGTGGCCCTGGTGGACGAACTGGACGCGCCGCGCCATGTGCGCCAGCGCTTTACCGTGGCAGCGCAGCGCTGATCAGCCCAGCTGCAGGGGCGCGGCCGGTGCCATGTGCCGGGTCTGCCCGCCATCCTGGCCTGGAAGCAGTTTGAACACCGCCACGGCCTGGACGAGTTGCTGCGCCTGCTGTTTGAGGCTTTGGGCAGCGGCCGCGCTTTGCTCGACCAGTGCTGCATTCTGCTGGGTGGCCTGGTCCATCTGCATCACGGCTTCGCCCACCTGGGCGACGCCAGCGCTTTGCTCGCTGCTGGCTGCGCTGATCTCGCCCATGATGTCGGTCACGCGCCGGATGGCGCTGACCACCTCGGACATGGTGAGGCCTGCCCGGTCCACCAGGGAGGTACCCTGTTCCACACGCTCCACGCTGGCGCCGATCAGCGCCCTGACCTCCTTGGCGGCATCGGCACTGCGCCCGGCCAGGCTGCGCACTTCGCTGGCCACCACGGCAAAGCCCCTGCCCTGCTCGCCCGCCCGGGCGGCCTCGACGGCGGCATTCAGAGCCAGGATGTTCGTCTGGAAGGCAATGCCGTCGATCACGCCAATGATGTCGGCAATCTTCTTGCTGCTGTCGTTGATGCCCTTCATGGTGCTGACCACCTCGGCCACCACGTCGCCGCCCTGCTGGGCCACGGTGGATGCGCTCACGGCCAGCTGGTTGGCCTGCCGGGCGTTTTCGGCGTTGGCCTGCACGGTGGAACTGAGTTCCTCCATGGAGGCCGAGGTCTCCTCCAGCGCGCTGGCCTGCTGCTCGGTGCGGGCAGAGAGGTCGCTGTTGCCCTGGGCGATCTCGGCGCTGGCCAGCGCCACGCTGTCGGCGTTGTGGCGCACATGGCTGACCACACGCGACAGGCTGGTCTGCATGCCGTGCAGGGCATTGAGCAGCTGTGCGATCTCGTCCTTGCCAGGGGCGGCCTGGGCCACCGTGAGATCCCCGTCGGCCACGGCCTGCGAGACGCGCACCGCGTTGTCGAGCGGGCGCGTGACGGTACGGCTGAACAGCACGGCGCCCACAATGCCCGCTGCGCACACCACCAGCATCACCCCCAGGCTGATGGCGGTGGCGCGCTGGGCCGTGGTTTCGGCCTGCTCGGCCACGCTGGCGCTGGCTTTCTGGATCAGCGCTCCGGTCTGGTCGAGCAGGGTGGAGGGTTCGCGGTCCATGCCCTGCACGGCCTTGTCGCCGGCTTGGGGATCATGGTCGGCCGCCTTGAAGGCCTCCAGCCCCTTGCGGTAGGCCGCGCCCATGCGCTCGTGGGCCTGCAGGAATTGCTGGACCTTCTCACGGCCCTCGCCGGAGGGCAGCTCTGCCAGCAGCTTGCGGGCCTCTTCCTGAATGGTGCGCTCCTGTTTTTCAAAAGCAGTCCAGTAGCGCGTGAGCTGGGCAGGGTCCTTGCCGCGCAGCAGCACGTTCTTCCATTCCTGCACCTGCACCTTGAAGTCGTTGAGCATGGCCGAGGACAGGCGCTCGTGTTCAAAACTGTGTGCCACGGTGGTCTGATACGTGTCCAGTGCCTGGTTCAACCGGCTGATGCCGAACAGGGCTGCGGCAAACAGAAGCAGCAGCGAGGCCGTAAAGGCCAGGGGGAGCTTGAGGCTGAGCTTCATGGGATCTCCTGTACACGGATCAGGGTTTGCACATGCCTCCCGCAGGCATGCCAGCGCTGGGCTGGTGGGCTTTTGCAGCCCATTATGGCGAGGTGCCCCGGCTTTTGCACGGCACGCATGCCGCACGCCGGGGCCGTGTTGCTTATTCGTCCATTGCGACGGGTGCCGGGGCCGGACGTGCCCGCGCCCCGGGGTCGATGGGCGGTGCTGCAGAGACGTTTTTGCTATTTAATTAATAGCTGTAAGCGCTTGTTAATAAAGCGCTTAATGCCATTTTCATCCAGAATTTTGGTGGATGCAGGCGGCCCTGCCTGCATCACACCACGCCGCTGCTGCGCAGCTGCGCGATGTGCGCGGCGTCCAGCCCCAGTTCGGCCAGCACCTCGTCGGTGTGCTGGCCCAGCGCCGGTGGTGCGTGGCGCAGCACGGGCGGGTTGGCGGCCAGGCGCAGCGGGCTGGCCACGGTGGCCACCTGGTCAATGCCGTCACCGGCGCCCCGTGGCAGGTCCACGCGCAGGCTGCGCGCGCGCACCTGGGTGTCGTCAAAAGCCTGGGCGATGGTGTTGATGGGGCCGCAGGGCACGGCCTTGTCTTCGAGCAGGGCAATCCAGTCGGCCGTTGTGCGTGTGCGTGTGACGGCCTCCATGGCCGGGATCAGCGCAGTACGGTGCTTCACGCGCAGCGTGTTGGTGGTGAAGCGCTCGTCGACGGCCCACTGGGGCTGGCCCGCGGCGGCGCAAAAGCGTGCGAACTGCCCGTCGTTGCCGATGGCCAGCAGCATGGCGCCGTCCTGCGTGGGGAAGTCCTGGTAGGGCGCCAGGCTGGGGTGGCTGTTGCCCTGGCGCGTGGGCGCCGTGCCTGTGGCCAGAAAGCCTGCTGCCTGGTTGGCCAGGATGGCCATGCCCACGTCGAGCAACGCCATGTCGATGTGCTGGCCCTCGCCGGTGCCGGTCCGGGCGTTATCGCGCACGTTGAGTGCGGCGAGGATGGCAGAGCTGGCATACACGCCGGTGAACAGGTCGGTGAGCGCCACGCCCACGCGCAGCGGGCCGCCGCCGGGCTCGCCGTCGGCGCGGCCGGTGATGCTCATCATGCCGGTCATGGCCTGGATCATCAGGTCGTACCCGGCGCGCTCGGCATACGGCCCGTCCTGGCCGAAGCCGGTGACCGAGCAGTAGATGAGGCGCGGGTTGACTTCGCGCAGGCTGGCGTAGTCCAGCCCGTAGCGGGCCAGTCCGCCCACCTTGAAGTTTTCCACCAGCACGTCGGCCTGCTGCGCCATCTGGCGGATGAGCTGCTGGCCCTCGGGGGTGGCCATGTCGATGGTCACCGAGCGTTTGTTGCGGTTGCAGGAGGTGAAGTAGCTGGCCTGGGTCGTGTCGTTGCCTTCGGCGTCCTTCAGGAAGGGAGGGCCCCAGTGGCGCGTGTCGTCGCCCGCGCCGGGGCGCTCGACCTTCACCACCTCGGCGCCCAGGTCGGCCAGGATCTGCGTGCACCACGGGCCGGCGAGCACGCGGGAGAGGTCAAGGACTTGGATGCCGGCCAGGGCGCCCGGCGCTGCGGAGGGGGTGGTCATGTCAGATTTTTAAATAAAATTAGCCGCAAACGCTTATCCAATAAGCGCTTGCAGCTATTGTTTAAGGAGCGTTTTGTGGCGCTGTGAGGTCAGTTGGCAAACGCGGCGATGCCGGTCTGCGCGCGGCCCAGAATCAGCGCGTGCACATCGTGCGTGCCTTCGTAGGTGTTCACCACTTCCAGGTTCACCAGGTGGCGTGCCACGCCGAACTCGTCGCTGATGCCGTTGCCGCCCATCATGTCGCGCGCCATGCGGGCGATGTCCAGCGCCTTGCCGCAGCTGTTGCGCTTGATCAGCGAGGTGATCTCCACCACGTTCTGGTGCTCGTCCTTCATGCGGCCCACGCGCAGGCAGCTTTGCAGCCCCAGCGTGATTTCGGTCTGCATGTCGGCCAGCTTTTTCTGGATCAGCTGGTTGGCGGCCAGGGGCCGGCCAAACTGCTTGCGGTCCAGCGTGTACTGGCGCGCGGTGTGCCAGCAGAACTCGGCCGCACCCAGCGCGCCCCAGGCAATGCCGAAGCGTGCGCTGTTCAGGCAGGTGAACGGGCCCTTCAAGCCCTGCACTTCGGGGAAGGCGTTTTCTTCGGGCACGAACACGTCGTCCATCACGATTTCGCCGGTGACCGAGGCGCGCAGACCCACCTTGCCGTGGATGGCGGGGGCCGTGAGGCCCTTCATGCCCTTGTCCAGAATGAAGCCGCGGATGGGGCCGACGGCGCCGCCTTCGGACACTTCCTTGGCCCAGACCACGAACACGTCGGCCACCGGGCTGTTGGTGATCCACATCTTGCTGCCCTTGAGCTTGTAGCCGCCTGCGG
>C687J35021_10002463_pt1 | contig 13136 bp, 26 predicted proteins | sample RifCSPhighO2_12_FD_35021 | JGI IMG/M metagenome (IMG submission 35021)
ATCGAGCGGGTCGGGTACCTTGCCATCGGGGAAGATACGACCTCGACCCCGATCGCCAACAGCTTTATCATCACATGGAGTTTTACGGGCTCACAGCTCGCCGTCCCGCCCGCNGAGGCGCAGCNGTATTCACGGGTCGGCGCCCACACCTGGACATGGTTGGAGCGCGGCCCGGGGTCGGGGACTATTAACTGGTTTGGGGATGATGGCGGCGCCGGGTTGCTCCAAACGGGGATATGGGGCTGGATCGAGGGCTGATGAGAACGCCGATACGAAAAACCTGTGATGACGCGATCCGTGCGGCGCTGGCCGCTGAAGCCACAGGGGACGGGCGAGCGGCGCGGACGGCGTGGTGGCAGGCCTGGCACCTGGCTGAGATCGTCTTGCAGGATGAGCCGTTCGCGGCCTATTGTGCTCAGGGAGTGATCGAGTCCTCCCCTCAGTCTCTACGCCAGGTGGTCAAAGACCCACGTGTCTCGTGGGCGATCCAGGGACGAGCCCTCTTACACACGCTCTTCGACTGGATCTGGTGGGGGCACCCGCTCGCGCCGCTGGACCTCGAGCAGTCCGCCGCGCGTCTGCGGTGGCGGGGACTTCGCGCCTGGGGCTCACGCGCGTTCACGCGGGCACGGAGGGGAGTCACGATCGCAGGCGCATGGAGACGCTGATCCGGATCAGCCGACTGATCGACGCGTGGCTCGCCGCACATGTCCTCCTCCATGTCCTGGTGGCCGTGCCGGTGGCCGTGCTGATCGTGGTGCTGTATGCGACAGAGGGACAGATCGTGAGCTGGGGCCTCCGGGCCACCGGTCGTCGGGTCCGTCGATCCCGACGTCTCCTCAGCCTCCTCGACGAGCTACGCTTTGCGGGTGCGCTCGTGGTGGCCGTGGTGCTCATCCTCTGCGCCCTCCCGATTGATGGTCTACGGATGGCCGTGACGGTCGTGAGACGGCGGATCGCCAGGATCCCTTCTCTTGTGCGGATCATGAAAAAACGACCTGGAGCTGCGGCCACGACACACGCCACCGGAGCAGGTGTTTGCGGGGCCGGTCTGTGTGCAAAAATCACAAAAGCCCCAGGGGTCAAAGTGATGCCCATCCCGATGACAGGACCAGTGGATCATACACCGCGAACATTCCCCCAAAGAAAATCGGTGGCCCCTCCACGAACAAATCAGCACACGGATGCTCAGAAAAGCCAGCCACGCGACGAGCAGATAGATCAATGGGGCCATCAGCACGCCGAGTAGAAAAGGCCACATGCTCTTTGCCATCTGCTTCATTCTATGCGCCCTCCCGGTTGATCTGTCGTGGATCGGCGGGCGCTGGATCGTGGACGGCTGGGGATGATCGTGACGAGCCTCACGTGGCTGCTATTCAGCGTCACGCTGGGAACGCTCTGTTGGATGCTGGAAGTGGAACCGACCGACAGGAGGCCTGGGGGAGCGCGGCCGTGCGCGCACGACTGGGCGTTGGGGTGTGGGATCGCTCTCGTCTACGGTGGCCTCGTGGTCGGATGGTGGATACTCTGTCGAGAGGGGGCGCGATGGATCCTCATGACCGTGTTGTGACCTGTCGCCGATGCGCTGGATCGGGGTGGGGCTCTCCGAGCGCGTGTTCAGCCGATCGCCCCTGTGCGGCCTGTCAGGGGACCGGCCATCATGCCTGGACCGCCGTCTTTATTCAAGCACGCCTGGGATCGAGACGATTCCCAGGGAAGGTCCTGGTGCCCGTGGGCGGCATCCCGATGCTGCAGCGCGTGTACGATCGGGCCTGTCAGATTCAGGGCATCGACCAGGTCATCGTGATTGCGCCGCACGGGGATGTGTTTCCTGGCTTCACCGGACCGGTCTGGTCCTGGCCGGACTGCGACGAGACCGATGTGCTCGATCGCTACTGGCGAGCGGCGCGGGACGCGAAGGCCGATCTCATTGTCCGCGTGACCGCCGATTGCCCCCTGCTCGATCCCGCGCTCTGCACCCGCGTCGTTGAGCGGCTGCACGGCGATCCGCCCTGCGAGTATGTCGGGGTGCTCGGGGGACCGAGTGGGGTCGGCTGTGAAGCCTTCACCGAACACGCCCTCGCGCGCGCCGCGCAGACAGCCACGCACCCCTACGACCGGGAGCATGTGACCCCGTGGATGCGTGGGCTGCGCACGGCCTTTGTCAGGGCGCCCGTCTGGACGGGTCCGACGAAGATGAGCGTGGACACCACGGAGGACTGGCATCGCCTTGACGCGTGGATTCGCGCACACGATCCCCCAGGGCCGATGACCCCACCGCCACCATCTGCGGCAGGGGCCGATGCCCGAATTGACGCCGCAGCCCCTCGATGACGCCCTCGCCGTACGCGAGCCAGAGATCACACAGCGCGAGATCGTTCCAGTAATGGATCGGATGGTCGAGGTAGCCGTAGCTGCCGCCATGTTGCATCAAGACAAAGGGCACCCCCTGGATCCGGGCGCGCGCGGCGATCGCGCGAAACTCCGGCGTCGCCGGAGGCATGCCCGACCAGACGATGTCCATGCGCTCGCGCGCCAGCACGCGATCCGTCTGGTGGGCGGCTCGAATCATCTGCGGAATCGACTGCCTGACAAACGCGGCGAGTCGTCTGGCGTAGAGGGGATGCGGCACGGGCCAATCGGGGGGCGAAGGCCCGATGGAGACACGCACATGCGGGGGCGCCCAGCGGATCCATCGGTACGGCGGATCTGGCTGGCGCAGGACCACTGCCACATCCGGCGTGACGTGCAAGAGCAGCGCGCTCGGGCGGTCGGTCTGAGAGGATGTGACTCGGCGTTCGTGGATCCGTCGCCGGAGAGTACGGAACCCCTGGTGCAGTCGTGTCCAGGTCCAGGCCCGTTTCGCGGGGGGCCGCGGCCGAGTGCAGGGCACCCACGCGAGCCGCACATCGAGCGATTCCAGCACCCGACGATAGGCCGACTCTCGTTGAAACGTCAGCGTATGATCGATCGGCTCGGGCCACGTCGGCGAGGCCCACACCCGAGAGGGGCGCTCCGCCTCCAGGATGGCGACCAATTCGGCGCGTCGCAATTCGATCGCCGACCACAACTGAATCAGCGGGTAGAAACTCAGTCGCGCGGGGGCCAGGCCCGTGGCTCGCAGGGCGGGCCACGTGTGCGCCCACCCATCGAAGGCCTTCGTGTAAGCTTCCACTTGATCATAGAGCGCCAAGCCCAGGGCGGTATGCTGCGGCGTCGGCAGGTACTGCTCGGGCGTCCGGTACGGCAACCCTGCGGTGTCGAGGGCATTCATCGCCTCCGCACTCAGCGCAATGATCGGGCCACGAAACCTCGGAGGACCGACGCGGACTTGTGCAGCGTGCTCGACCAGCCACAGCTCGGCCATACTGGACTGACAGTATACGCGCGTCAATGAATCCCGCCCGCACGATCGTCACGCTGCGACCGATGACCTTGGAGGACTGTCTGCAGATGGGTCGCTGGCGGGCGGATCCGCGGATCGCCCCCACGCTTCGCACTCCACCGAAGTCAGAGGCGGAGCAAGCCGTGTTTTATGACACCGTGGTCCTGCATCCCGTCGATCATCAGTATTGGGCGGTCGTCGCTTCGGCCTCGGACGAGGTCCCGAGGGTGATCGGCATGGGGGGCTTGACCTTTCGCCGCCGCGTGCCAGGCGAAGCCGAACTCTCGCTCCTCCTCGGGCCGGAGTATCAGGGATGTGGGCTCGGGGCGGCGGCCGTCACGGCACTTCTCGACTACGCCTTTGGTCCTGGTCAGCTCACGGCCGTCGTGGGTGAAGCCTATCTCGAAGGCGGCGGGGCCGGCTTCTGGGAACATCTCGGTCGCCACCAGGGCTGGTCACTGGTCCGGTTCGGACACTCCCTCTTTTTTCGGATTGAACGCCCGCCGCGATGAACCCGGGCCGTCTGCTGCTCGATCGCCTCCAGTCCGCGGGCGTGCCCGCGATCGGAATCTCGATGCGCGATCCGACGGATCGGACCACGTGGACGATTCAGTACCCCGCGAACACACCCGAGGCGGATCGCCAGCGAGGCGCGGCCTTCCTCGAGACCTATGATGTGCTGGCGGAAGCGCAGGCCTGGGTGACGGCCGAAGCCGAGCGGCACTGGACCACCCAGCCCCTGCTCGACGCGATCGTGATCTGGCTGGCGCAGCGCCTCGAGGTGCCGCTCGGGGTGGCTCGAGCGGAGATCCTGGCGATCGTGCGCAGGCGCTCACCCGACCCGTGACGACGCTCACCGAACGCGACATCGTTGGGTTGACCTTGTGGGGCGAGGCCCGAGGCGAGCCGGTGGAAGGCATCATCGCCATCGCCTGCGTTCTTCGGAATCGTCTGCACAGCGGGCGGTGGGGGGGATCCTATGAGCGCGTGTGTCTCGCACCGAAGCAATTCAGTTGCTGGAATGCGGCGGATGTGAATCATCCCCGCTTGCAGGCCCTCGTCACGGCCCTCCAGCGGGGCGAGTCCCCCGCGAATGCCGCCCTGCGCGAATGCGACTGGATCGCGGACGGCTTGCTGAAGCAGGCCATCCGCCCTCGCATCGGGGGCTGTCTCCACTACTACGCGACCTCGATGAAGATTCCGCCGGCCTGGGCCGCGACCGGACGGCTCTACGAAACCATCGGCTCGCATGTGTTTCTGGAGGGCGTGCCGTGACGAATGCGCAGTGCGCGCAGACCTACGACGTGATCTGGGATGGCCGTCATGCGGGCGATGATGCCGATCTCTTGCGGTGGGATCTCGCCATTCCGGAGAAAGTCCGGCTCGTCGCGGTGCCCCTGCGCGCCCAAGGTCCGCCTCGTGTGGTGACCGCGGTCCACACGTTTCTCCTCGCGCAGGCGCGCGATCGGTGGTGGACGGTGGCCGAGATCGCGGCCCCGCTCCGGCAGCATCGAGAGTCGGTACGATCGGCACTGCGCATCCTCGGGGCGGGGATTGAGCGCCGGGCGCTGGATCGATCCTCCATCCGCAGTCCCCGCTGGGCGTATCGCTGGCATCCCCCATGCGATCCCTCCTAATCAGTCTCCTCGTCATCGGGGCGCTGGCGGCGCAGCGCCCGGCGGATCCCTGCGCGACCGGCGAAATGCCCTGCGACCCGGATCGGCCGTGGATCCGTGGCACGATTGAAAAATCGTGCTTACGACCCGAGGCGCTCGAGGCGGCGCGCGAAGCACAGCCGGGCCGGATCATTCTCGCGTGTCGCTGCGAGCATCGCTGCGATCCCACCGATCCGCACGCGGGGATGACCAGCGGACGGCAGTGGGATGGGCGCTGTGAAGCTCGGTGCTCACCGAAAAACTGTGGGTGCCCGAATCCGTGTACGGTGGATCCGTAAATGCCGCGTCAGATCAACTGCACCATGACGGGCCTGCGCACGGACGTGCCCACCCTCCAGATTGACACCGTGCCGCATGTCTATCTCGCGGATGTCACGGAGCCGGGCCGCGCAATTTTCCGGGTGAGTGACGGCGATCCGCCGTGGGGGGCCACGATCACGTTTGGACGACAGACGGTGCGACTGGTGATCCCGCTCGGGAACGGCGCCACTGAAGGCCCGTGGCTGAACTATCCGCCCGCCCCCGTCCCGCTCGAACGCCTCCATGTCGAAGGCACGGCGTTTATCACTGCATCGGGGCAGCCGTGGATCTGGAAAGGCTGCTCCGATTTTCTCCTCTATAAGCGATTCCTCGAGGGAGAGGATCTGACGCGTTTGCTCGAGGAGCGCCGCGAGCTCGGCGCGAATCTGCTACGCGTCTTCGGGATGCTGCATTTCATCGAGCGCTTCTCGCCAAAAGCCTACCGCGGATCTTATTATGAGAGCTTGCCTTTGTTTGCCGACCTGCTGGCCTTGAGCGGGTTCTATCTGGAGTTCGTCACCTTTGCTGATCAACAACAGATCGGCGTTGTCGAACAGACGCACTTCGTCGAGTGCTGCGATCAGCTCGCCACGCGACCGAATACGTTCATCGAACTCTGTAACGAATATCCCAAGAACGGGATCGATCCACGACACTTCTCGAAGCCGGCTGAGATTCTCGCCTCGGCCGGTTCCGCCCTTGCGGACGCCGCGCCGGATGTCTTCTGGGACTTCTTCGGCTGGCACGGCCGGCGCGACTGGCCTAAAGTGACCTCCTCGTGCGAGGACATGTACGCCGTGATTCAGCAACGGCAGATTCCGGGCGTGCATGATGAACCGGCGCGTCAGGATCGGCCAGCGGAGTTCAGTCCGCACCTCGCGGCACAGATCGCGTTGACCTCTCGCCTCCTTGGAAGTGGTGCCACGTTTCATTCCATTAGCGGCCTGCGCTCGCAGCCGTTCACGCCATTCGAGCTGGAATGTGCGCACGCGTTTTTCGTGGAACTCACATGACGAAAGAACTGATCGCGATCCTCGGGCTCACGTTGACGCTCTTGACGAGTGTGTTCTACTCAGGCGTGCGCATCGGGGCGTTGACGGAGCGGGCGGACACCCTGTCCAAACAACTCGATCTCCTGCAAGCGGACGTGAAGGCGATGAATGGCCATCTGATCGCCTGGGTGCAACAACATCGAGAGGAGCGCTGAATGCTGAAACAATCCATTCGGGCGATTGGGGCGGGCCTGGCGACGTTTCTCAGCGGGCTCTTGATCTATGAAGCCCCACCCGAAAGCGTGGCGCAATTCCTGATGTGGGCGTGGCAACCGGCGCTCCAGGGCGTGCTCGTGACGCTCGGGGCGTTCGGCCTGAACATGAGTACGCGCGGGAAGTTTGAAGGAGGTGGTGTGTGAACTGGCTCTTACTCATCGCCAAGTTGCCGCTCGTGATCTCGGGTACGATGGCGATCGTGCAGAAGATTCGTAGCGCCAGCGGAGCCGAGAAAAAGGCGGCCGTGCTCGAGGCGATCCCGGAATCGGTGACGCTGCTCGAACTCGGACTCGGCCGAGATGTGCTGAATGACCCGGCCATCGTCGAGCTGATCTCGGCGTACATTGACGCGGAAAAAGTCGCGATGAAGGCTCGCGACGCCTTGAAAGCCGGTCTGCTCGTGAAAGCCCCGCCGTCCCCCCCGCCCGTCTAACCGCGCGTCTGATCCTTCCGTTCCTGTGCTCGTACCTGCGCCCAGCGGGCTCGTGCCGCGCGACGGGCCGCGGCGGATCGCGCACGGGCGCTCAGCGTGCGGGCGCGGGCGTAGCCCCCGAGCCGTCCCCGATCGGCCCGAGGCATCGGCTCGCCCGGAGTCCGACGAACGCTGACAATTTGCCACTTGCCACGCATAGTGCTATGCACTATAATACTCGACACGTGGGAAAAGTCAAAGGAGAGGAGGACGCATGACTCGGCGCCGGCTGTCACAGGCTGAGTGGGTCGCGCAGGTCTCGCAGGATGAGGCGCAGTCTCGGGCGCAGCGGAATGCCTACATGCGGACCTACCAGCAGGCCTACCGGCAGCGCCCCGAGGTTCAAGCCCAGCGGCTCGAGGTTCAAGCCCAGCGGCGGGCCTACCAGCAGCGCCCCGAGGTCAAGGCCCATCGGCTGGCTTACCAGCAGGCCTACCGGCGTAAAAGGAGATCACCATGACGACCGTGGCACTTGTCGGCTTCATCAGTCTGGGCGTCTTGCTGTTGGCCGGCGCGCTGCTCGCCGCCCTGGACATCTGGGCGAGTCCGTCGCGGTCGCGGCTCGTGCGTCGTCGCCGGGACCCTGATCTGTTCATCGATCAATGGCGTTCTGAACGCCGCCAACGGCTGATCGATCAACAACGCCAGCGGCCACCGGCGGCGGCTGGCCCCCGGTTGGATCGTCACCCGGTCGACCGCACGTTCTGGGGGCACCGATGAAGCGAGTGCTGCGCTACGTGGGCAACCTGACCGGCGTCTCGGGCAACCTGAGCGGCGTCACGGGCGACCTGGACGCCTGTGAGATCACGCCCGCCAATCGCCAGCAGGGCGTGTCAGTGGCGGATCTCATTGGCGCGGACGATCTCCCACCGGTCAGCCTCGTGCCCGCCGGCGACCCTTGACAACGGTGCTAGCCCAGTTTATATTCTATCCAGTGATAGTTATGTCCACGATTCAAGCCCTTAACGAGCGTACGAGTCCCAACCAACGGGCATATCGCGTGACGGTCTGGGCGGGGCGTGACACCAGCCCCGGAACTCGCGCTAATTGGATTATCTACGGGTCGGGCGTGGCAGCGGTGATCGGCCGGGCCGTGCGATCCTTTCGCCGGGGACCCGGGAAATCTGGCAGATACACGGACTGGACGGTGTCTGTGGAGCCCCTCCGGGCCGACGAACGGATTCTGCCAGTCGAGCCTCCACACGAGTAACACGCACTGCCGCGAAAGGATGGAAGGGAATGGCCAATATTCACGACGCGTTTCCGAGCAAGTATCTGCGAGCTTCTGACTTGGGCGGGACATCTCCGGTCGTTACCGTTGACCGCGTGGACTTCGAGCCTGTCGGCCGGGCACGTGAGATGAAGGGCATCGTCTACTTCAGGGGAAAGAACAAAGGACTGATCTTGAACAAGACGAATGCCACCAAGATAGCCGAAGTGGTCGGCTCGTTCGAGACAGATGAGTGGCCGGGGTTACGGGTGCAATTGTACGCGACGGAAGTGGAGTTTCAAGGTGACATGGTCGAGACGATCCGCTGCAAGGCGCCGGTCAACGCACGGAAGCCAGCGCAGAAGCCGACGCCGGTCCAGCCCCCGCCAGTGGAGGAGCCGCCGATGGATGCGGACGAGATACCTTTTTGAAGGAGATGACCGAGCGCGTCGACATCGTGAAGGGAAAGAATCATATGACCACGACCACGATCCAACGGAAGGATTCGGTCTCGGGGCGGTTCTACCACATCAACGGTGTGGACTATCCGAGTGTGACTCATATTTTGGCATGTCTGTCGAAGCCGGCGCTGATCCCCTGGGCGGCATCCGAGGAACGCAAGCTGGTGTCGGCGGTGGCGGCCGACATTCATCAGGAATTCGCCGAGATCAAAGTCACGGATCGCGGGAAGTATCTCGCTCTGCTCGAGAGCCGGCTCGGGAAGGAAAAGGCCCATCGACGTACCCTAGCCAAGGCGGCCGATCTCGGGACACAAACGCATCATTTCATCGAGTGGCAGATGCGGTCGCGGCTCGGGTTGCCCGTCGGACCGGCGCCTATCATCTGCGACGACGCGCAATGGGCCGTGATGGCGTTTGAGGATTGGGCGAAAGCGGTCTCGCTCGAGCCCTTGGCCGTCGAGCGGATCGTCTATTCCGCCTCGCACGGCTACGCCGGGACCCTAGATCTGCTCGCCAAAGTGGAAGGCATCGTGACGGTCATCGATGTCAAGACGGGCAAAGCGGTCTATCCAGAGGCGTTTTTGCAGAATGTCGCCTATCAGATGGCGGTCGGGGAACTGGGGATTGACCAGCCACAGCGGGGCGTGATTGTGCGGCTGCCAAAAGTACAGACCGATCCACAGTTTGAAGCCGTGCCGGTGCCGCCGGCCGGCCCGCTGTTTCCGACCTTCTTGGCCGTCAAACAGGTGTGGGCCTGGTGGTGGGCTCAAGAAGAAGCCAACCGGATCGCGTGGAAGGCGAAGAAGGACGCCTCGTGATGAGCAGTGTTCGTGAGCGGGTCAAGGCGGCACAAAAGGAACTCCGAGACGGCGGGGACCTGCTCCCGACGCGCGCGGCGCAGTTGCTCATGGAATTGACCGCGTTGCTGGGGAATTGTCTCGAAGAAATTCGGGAAGCCGATCACGCGTATGCCGTGGTGCTCCTCGGGGCGCTCGAGACGAGCGAGAAGGCGAACCGCGCGAAGATTTGGGCGGAAACCTCGGTGGAGTATCAACGCAAGCGAGAAGCTCGCGACACGCGCGAGCTGGTGCAAGAATTGGTCGCCTCGCTGAAGTATTANTTGCGGTCGCTTGAGGCGGAAATGAGGCTCAGTCATTGAGAAGCACGAGGCTGGAGGCGATGTATGAGCGATCCTGATTTCTTTGCGACGGCGCGGCGGGATGCGCGTACGGCGTTTCAGGACGGGCGGGTCGTGGCTGGGCATGCGGCCCGCCCTCCGTGTCTGCTGAGCCATTGGGCGTACTACGATTCGCCGTATTATGCGCTCTGCGGCGAGCCGATCCGGGCCGAGCAGCGGACACACACGCCCAGTTGTCCCGCGTGTCTGGCCGCCTTGGAGCAGATGCGCCTCGAGGATCAACGGTGAGACACGAACCGAATGTCCGACTAGAACACCTTCGTATGAGCGGTCCAAAGAATCAAAACTGCGGAGCCTTCAGAGATGGACCGCTCACGATCGTTGTCGCGGATGGGATGGGGTGGGACCATGTCAGTGTGTCGTGTGGGGATCGCACCCCGACCTGGAGCGAAATGGATCGGGTGAAGCGTCTCTGCTTTCGCGATGAGGAAGTCGTGATGCAACTGCATGTCAACGATGATCGGAAGGTCAATCAACACCCGTACTGTCTTCACTTGTGGCGTCCTCAGTCCTGCGAAGAGATCAGAGCCGTACAAGATGCATGGGAGGCAGCCGCAGAGCGGTGGCCTTATGGGGACTTGCCGTCACCCGGTGCTATTCCGATGCCACCGATCGAAGCGGTGTAAATCATGGCGGTGAGGTTCCCCAAGCCTGAAACACGGCTCGCCGAACGGACGCGCCGCACACGTGAGGACAAGCGCGCCGAGCTGGCTTTTCTCCGAGCCGTCTGGGACCGTGACGAGGGCCGCTGCCGGGTCTGCGGGTGTCGGTGCGTGCGGACGCTGAGCCTGCATCCGCGGCGTGGCGACGTTCACCATCTTTATGGGCGCACGGTGCGGGCACTTCGCTTCGACCCTCGCGCGGCTATCTTGGTCTGCGCGAAAGACCACGAGGCGCTGACGCAGCATCGGCTCTCCATGTGGGGCTCTCAACACTTTGACGGCGCCGGTCGCGTTTATCTCGATGGCAGCGGGCCGCTTCGCTTTGTTGAGCGGGGCGCGTGAGGGGGGAGCCGATGGCCCGCGCGAAGCAGCCGAATCCAGACTCAGCCTGCCCAGTGTGTTTCGGTACCGGATGGCAGCCGGTCAAGAGTGGCCCCGAATGGATAAAGTGGCCGTGTCAGCGGTGCGTGGCGAACCCACTCCTGACGGAGGCTGCCCCACGACCGGAGGAGGGAGAGAGGAGGGAGAGATGGACGAGATCATCGAGATTGATGAGAACGGAAAGGTTCATGGCAATGACTTGGAACACGCGATGACCACTGCGTTGAATCGTTTCAGCGCCGAGAATCCCTCCAATACGCCGGATTTCATCCTTGCGCAGTTTCTGCTCGGCTGTCTCGCCGCGTGGAATCGAGGGGTCCAGCAACGCGACACGTGGTATGGGCGAGATGCGAGGCCGGGTCATTTCAACAGCACGGAGCCCCCGGTGGGAGCCTGACGCGATGAGGTTCTGGCTGGCGCTCGGTGGCTTGGCGGCACTCGGGGCCGCGCTCGAGATCTGGCGCCGGCATCGGGCCTGGTGGGAGGGGCCGCACCTGGTCGAGCAGCTCGACGCCTGGGCCGCGTCGGATCCCCCGATGCCCCGGCTGACGTTACCCGAGCGGCGCGCGCTGCAGGTGACGCGGCGGAAAATCCGGCGGCGACCGCCGGCCTCCGTGGTGCGAGCGCGGTTCGACCGGAAAGGCTAGACCATGACCCTTGAGCAAGCAGTCGAGATCCTTCGATGATCCACGAGCCGAGTTTCCGCGATCGCGTGGCGAAGCACTTCCGGGCGCATCCCGACGTCTGGATCGACGGAACCGACCTCGAGCGCATCGGGGGGCGGTACGCCTGGCGGACGCGCCTCAGCGAATGCCGCCGGCAGCTCGGGATGACGATTGAGAACCGGCAACGGTGGATGCTAAAGGGATCTGCCTACGGCCATACTCAGCCTGGGCGGTATCGCCTCTCAGAATATCGCTTTCGGCCGAACGCCCCACGGGCACAAGTAGAGCCAGATCCCGACGAATATCGCTTGACAACTCCGTAGGATTACTTACTCTACAAACGCGATTACTTACAAACACGGCGACACGGTGTGATAGAGTAACTTATGCCGTTCGTGAAGCTCGATTGTGGGATTCTGAACTCCACCCTGTGGTTTGAACGCACGGCGCGAGAGATTTTTATCACCGCGCTCCTCATGGCTGAGCCCTTCGACACAGCCGAATCGCTGCCGCAGATTGCGATAGGGTCGCTCGACTACACGGGATGGTCGGTGCCCCCAGGGTGGTACGGGTTCGTGCCAGCCGCCAGTGTGGGGATTTTACACCGTGCGGGGGTGAGTGAAGGTCCGGAAGGATTGGCCGCGCTCGCCAGTCTTGGAGAACCAGATGCGTCGAGCCGGAGTACGGAATTTGAGGGGCGGCGGCTGATCCGCGTGGATGGCGGATTCGTCGTCTTGAATTTTATGCGCTATCGGGAGCGCGATTACACGTCCGCTGAGCGGTCACGACGCTATCGTGATAAAAAAAGAGAGGAGGCCCTTGAGCAACACACTCGGGCTGAAGTGGTGCCACATCGTAGCGCTACGGTCCCACACCGTGATAGGTCGTCGTCACACCGTGATATCACGCAAGCAGAAGCAGAAGCAGAAGCAGAAGCAGAAAGAAGAAGAGAAGAGCGCGCCGCGTTGCGCGCAGACGCGCACGCGACGCCGCCCGTCCTCACGTTTCCGGTCGTGGGCCAGAAAGGACCGACGTGGGACCTGAGCCAAGCCCAGATCGCTGCCTGGCAGCAGAGCTACCCCGATGTCGACATCCTCGCCGAATGCCGGAAAGCGCTGGCCTGGGTGCAGGCGAATCGCCGGAAAACTGCTCGCGGGATGCCGCGGTTTCTCGTGGCGTGGCTCAATCGTGCGACGAATGCGTCCTCGTCCCGGCCAGTTCCAGCCCACACCTCCGTGGAGCCAGAACCAGAGGCGTTCTATGACCCGTGGATCTGTCGCCACCCTGAGCCGCGGTGTGCCCACCGTGTCATGTGCGGGATTCGGTCAGACATTGAGGCGCGGAAAGCGACGAGTCGATGAGGACGTGGCAGCGCGTGACGGTGTCATGTCTGTGCGGCGGTTGCGGCCACCAGCTCGGGCTTGGTGAGGCGATCATGGTCTTGACGGCCTCTGGCCA
>C687J35021_10002464_pt1 | contig 13136 bp, 10 predicted proteins | sample RifCSPhighO2_12_FD_35021 | JGI IMG/M metagenome (IMG submission 35021)
CAAGTGACTGTTACAAAGGAGGGAAGAGTGGGTATTGGGACTAGCAACCCGGCACAAACATTGGATGTCAATGGCGCGGTGGCGATTAGAGGCGGTGGAGCTGGCCCCGGAAAGGTTTTGACCTCTACGGACATATACGGCAACGCAACGTGGCAGGCGCCGGCGGCGGGGGGAGGGGGGCTACAGTATCTCGGAGAATGTACGGCTACAGGTTATTTTTATCCGAATTCGAATACATGCTCATGTCCATTAGCTGCAACATATTTGTTTGTGAGTTCTGTCATGAGTGGGAATAACGCTCTTACTCTTTGCGCAGTAGTAAACCAGGGTGTGGTGGGTGGTGCATACGGGAGCGTAGGTGTCGTTAATGGTGTATGTCGCTTTTCTTGTTTCAAATAAATAGACGTCAAGAGTACTAGTGTTCACTCTATAATCACAAAGTTTTCGCATTCTCGCTTTTTTTGGGTATATATTACGTGTATTTCGACACCTGGTGTCTATAAGCATTCCCGCGTATTTCTCGCGCTCGTGTGGAAAAGTCACAGTGGCGTTTTTTCCTCGTGTTATACTTTATGTTCGGTATGATTTTTCCTCCAAGGGACAATTTTAATACGGAGGCGGACAAAACCGGTAACCTTTCGGCGATAGTCAAATGGACGGCGCTCGTTGCGTTCTTGATTTTGGCGGCGGCGGTAGTTTTATGGAAATATTCGGGCAAAGTTGACGAGTCGGAGATAGTGCAAGAGAATGATGTTGATACGAATCGAGAGAGGCGCATATCAGAATCGGAAATACAACAAGTGATCGCGAAAGAAAATCAGATGGAGAGGACGCCTGACGAAGATTTGGAGATTCCGTTGCATGAGATAGAGGCGGCCATGAAAAAAGACACCCCCCCGAAGGAATTAGAGATTAGTTTAAAAGAAATCCAGGCGGTTATGGACGCGGAAAACCGATCTTACTCGCGATAGACGTCGCGATTGTTGAAGTATTATTTTTTAATATCATTCGCCACATGAAGACATCGAAATTGCTCTCAAATATCAAAATTCTCATCATCGCTCTCGCCCTTTCGGTTGGCATGAGCTACGCGTTCGCGGATTGGACGACCCCGAAATCAGTGGCCCCGACTTGCGTTACGGACCCGGCAAATTCGAGTTATGACGGCGGGTGTCTCTCACCGATCAATATCGGCTCCCAATCCCAGGCCAAGTTGGGGCCGCTGACGATCTCTGCCGGAGACTTTCGAGTCGCAAACGGCAAGATTGGCGTTGGGACGCTTAACCCTGTTTTTTCAGTGGATGTGGCCAAACCCTCCACATGGGGCCGTCCTTCAATCGGAGGCAGCTCTCCTGATAATAGCAAATGGTTTTACATGTTGATCCCGGGAGACAGTAGCGCGTCCGCTGATATAGTAAGGTCAAATAATACAAATTTGAGGATATTCACCGAAACGGCGAGAGGGGGAGGCACGGTCAAGGCTCAAGTGGTTGTCACGGGGGATGGAAAAGTGGGTATTGGGACTAGCAACCCGGCACAAACATTGGATGTCAATGGCAAGACAAAAACTTCCGAATTGGAAGTGAGTCGCGATGTGAAGGTCAAAGAAGATCTTGATGTGGACGGTACGGTGACAATTAGAGGAGGCGTGCCTGGCCCCGGGAAGGTTTTAACTTCTGACGGCGACGGGAACGCAAGTTGGCAGGCGCCGGCGGCGGGGCCCAGAGAGCAGTTTTCTTTCGGGGGGATATATATGGTCGTCGGTGATTGGTCTACGAATAGGGGGAGATGTGCGGTGGTAAATCCCGCAACGGGTAGTTGCGCTTGCCCTGTCGGATACGGCAGTGGATATCTCTCTGACCCGTACGGTGGTTACTACGATGCTTACTATTGTTACAAAATTAACTGACGGGCCGTCAGTTAAAAATATATGTAGGGGTTTGCAGACAGACTTGGGAGGAAAAACAAGTCGGAGCGCGAAGCGTAATACGCGCGAGACGAAGTTTTACAGCCAAAAACATAGCATTTTAGGGACGTGGGAAGATCGTGGATAGGTTCTAGGCGCGCTCGACGTACTCTCCGGTCTCCGTGTTTACCACGATAGTCTCGCCTTCATTTATGAAAAGGGGGGCATTGATGGTTGCGCCGGTCTCAAGCGTGATCACTTTACTGCCTCCCTTGGCTGTATCTCCTTTGATGGCCGGTGGCGCTTCGGTAACCTTGAGTTCCACTTTGATAGGCATATCAACGCCGATGATTTGTTCGCCGAATTTAATTAACTTGACTAGAGAATTAGCTTTTAGAAACTTCCCTTGATTTCCGATCATGGTCGCTTCGATCTCGAATCTCTTTGAAGGATTATTGGTCTCGCAAAACCACCACTCGCCACGGTTGTTATAAAGGTATTTTGCGTCTTTTTTTTCAAGTTCCGCTTCCCGCGCTTTGTCGCTTTGTTGAAAAGTGTGTTCTACCACTCGGCCACTGATCAGATTTTTTAACTTTGTTTGGTTAACCGGTTTTCGTTGTTGCATTCTGAAAATGTGAGCGTCCATGACTACATATGGTTCGCCGTCCAGAATGATAATTTTTTTTGTCAGAACTTCGTTGTAGGTAAGGATTGACATAACTTAAACAAGCCGTTTTACCGGCCATTAGATATAATTGACGTATTCTAAAGTAATTAAGTCTTTTTTACCAGCCCCAGTTTGTATTCGATTTTGGTTATGCGTTCGTTGTGTTCACGGAGTTCGTTTTGCATAGCGGCGGATATTTGGACAAGAGGCCCGAGAGTTTTTTCGATGGAATCAAGACGCTGGTCCACGGTTCTCAGTTTACCGTCTATATTGAACAGCAACGCGTTGGTTTCACTCTTGAAATCATGCATTTCACTCTTGAAATCCGACATCTCGTCCTTGAATCCTGTCATATCGTCCTTGAACCCATAGAATTCTTTTTTCGTCACCATCTCGCGTTCAACCCTGTCAAACCCATTCTTGGTAACGATTGCCAAATCATCAACCGATTTTGCAACCGATTCCAGTGTAGCTTTTGGCGATTCACTCTTGGACTTTTTCATAATAATCAGATTATACCGCGATTCTTTTACTCTTTAAACTTGGCGCGGATTTCTTTCAGGATTTTATCCGCCAGTTTTCTATCCTCTTTAAGCGATTGGCGGGCGGCGTCATAACCGCGTCCAAGCTTTACCCCTTCGCCACCCTCCGGCGGCGCGTACTCGTAAGACCCGCCGGACGATTTCTTGATGATTCCGTATTTTTCGCCCAGAGCGAGAATCTCGCCCTCGTGCGAGATACCCTCATTGTACATAAGATCAAACTCGGTTTGTTTGAAGGGGGCGGCTACTTTATTTTTCACCACTTTCGCTCTGACCCGTCCGCCCATAATCTCCTCGCCTTTTTTTATCTGGGCGATACGACGCACATCAATCCTGACGGATGTATAAAATTTCAAGGCTTTTCCACCGGGGGTTGTCTCTGGGTTGCCCCACATCACGCCGATTTGCATGCGGATCTGGTTTATGAAAATGACGATAGTTTTGGACTTGGCGACGATGGCCGTGAGTTTACGCAGAGCTTGAGACATGAGACGCGCCTGTTTTCCCACGTGCTGCGCTCCCATTTCGCCTTCTATCTCGTCTTTTGGCGTGAGCGCGGCCACGGAGTCAATCACGATCACGTCCATGTTGCCTGATCGCACTAATGATTCAACGATCTCTAACGCCTGTTCTCCCGTATCGGGTTGAGAAATTAAAAGATCGTTGATTTTAACGCCGAGTTTTTTTGAGTATTCAGGATCCATAGCGTGCTCGGCGTCTATATATGCGCAGATGCCTCCGGTTTTTTGGGCTTCGGCGACGACATGCAACGCAAGAGTGGTTTTGCCGCTCGATTCCGGGCCGAAGATTTCGATAATCCTTCCGCGCGGCAAACCGCCGACTCCCAAAGCGTGATCAAGGCCCACGGAGCCAGTGGAAATGGCATTGACGTCAACCCTCGGTTTTTCACCGAGTTTCATAATGGAGTCTTCACCGAACCGGCTTTTGATGTCGGCGACCGCCTCGCTGATTCTTTTATCCTTTTCCGAAGAAACTTCTGAAGAAACTCCCATGCTTTTTAACTCTTTTGGCTCTTTTGTTTTTTTCATGTTTCGTTTTGCGTGTTCAGAGTCCGGTCGGCGATATTGGTTTCCCGCAATGCCGCTTTGCCGCCCTCATCCTTTTTATATACCACTTCGGCCGTTTTAATAATTTCTTCTCCGTATCTATTTAACACCTTAACGGTGATTATATTATACCCCGGTATCAACAGGAATTCGTAGCTGAATTTACCATAGTCGTCAACATAAACTCGCGTGTCATTGAGATATATATACGATATTTTTTTGGTTTCTCCGGATACTGTGATAAGCGGGGAATCAAAAACTTCTCCGTCGGAGGGGCTTGTGAGGATTAGAACGGGTCCGGATAAGAGCCATCTTGACTCAAAAACCGCGTATAAAGCGATAGCTGTGAAAAACAAAACGAAGCAGGATACTTTTAAGTGGTGCGTAAAATGTTTCTTTTTCTGATTTTCGCCAGTCATGGTCATGGTTGCGAGTTTGTGATCTCGGCTTCAACGAGTTCTCTTCCGACAAGAACCTCGCGAGGTTTCGCGCCTTCGCCGGGTCCGATTACCCCCTTTTGCTCCAGGATGTCTATCAGTCTGGCGGCTCTGGCGTATCCGATGCGGAATCTTCTTTGCAAGTATGAAGTGGAAGCTTTTCCAGCTTTTATCACCTCGTCTTTCGCTTGCGGGTAAAGTTCGTCTTCATCCTCCGGGCCGGCGGTTCCCTCTGCCATCAAATCAAAGATGGCGTCCTTTTCGGGTTTTTCAGAAAGATTGATGGAAGCGGGGAGTTGGTCTTCGTACTTTTCTTTCAGGAATTTTACCACGCTTTTGACTTCCGATTCGGTGATATAGGCCGATTGGATACGGGCAGGTTGAGACATGTCTCCGGAAAGGTAAAGCATATCTCCGGCGCCGAGGAGCTTTTCCGCGCCGCCAGCGTCAAGAATAGTTCTCGAATCTATTTGAGAGGCGACTTGAAGGGCGATTCTTGCCGGAATGTTTGCTTTTATAAGTCCGGTGATTACGTTTACCGACGGTCTTTGGGTTGAAAGTATGAGGTGAATTCCCACGGCCCTGCTCATTTGAGCCAGTTTGACTACAGCAGTCTCAAGTTCTCTCGGGTATGAGGACATAATGTCCGCCAATTCATCAAGGACAATCACGATGTATGGCATGGTGTCCACGAACTCGCGGTCCTCCTCCTTTTTCCTTAAAGCCGGATTGACGACATTCTTGTGATAAGAATCAATGTCCCGAACCGATTCGGCCTCCAGTATGTCGTAACGTCTGTCCATTTCTTTTGCCGCCCAACGCAGAGCCAGAATGGCTTTTTTGGCGTCCGTTATGACCGGTGTGAGCAGGTGGGGTATATTGTTGTATAAAGTCAGCTCGACTCTTTTGGGGTCTATCATGATGAATTTCAGATCTTCCGGAGAATTTCTGTAAAGAAGGGATGTTGTGATCGAGTGTATGGTAACTGATTTTCCGGAACCGGTCGCTCCGGCGATAAGAAGATGAGGCATCTTGCCGAGGTTTCCAAAATACGAACGGCCGCTGATTCCTTTACCTAGGGCAATAAGCATCGGTTTATCGGATGTTTGGAATTCTTCAGCGGCCAGCATACTTCCCAAACCGACGGTGGTTTTTACCGTGTTTGGTATTTCGATTCCAACGAGGGATTTACCGGGGATCGGGGCTTCTATCCTGATCGGATGAGCCGCCAAAGCCAGAGCAAGGTCGTTTTGCAAGGCGACGATTCTTGAGAGCTTGATTCCTTCGGCGGGTTTGAGAGCGTATCTGGTAACGGTCGGGCCGATAGTAACTTCATCCATCTCAACATTTATTCCAAAATTTTGCAGGGTTCTCTTGATGATGTTTACGTTGGCTTTAATATCGCCCACCCCAGGTTTTCCGCGGTCGCCCTCGAGGAGGTCGAGAGGGATGGGAATGAATTTGCGGAACATCCCCTTTTTGATTGTAGAATCCAAAGATATGAATCCTGTGGGTTTCTCTCCATCAAATGGCTCCAGCACCTTCGGCGTCCTTGGCTCTTTTGCGTCTTCCTGAACCGGTTTCCCATCTCCAATTCCTCTTGTCGGTGTCCCGTAATCGTCTCGCGGCTTATTTTCGGTCTCTCCGTCTGGGTTGGGATTATTTTTTCTGAATCTATTGATTAAATAGACAATCGGCGCGAACGACAGCTTTGCGTCAAAGATTGTCAAAACAGCCCCCACGAGAAGCGCCGAAAGGATCACTACCGAAGCGCTGAGGTCGAAAAGTTGCAAAAGAGGAGAAGCTAATTTCTCTCCGATTTGGCCTCCGCCGTCGCGATTGGCGATGCTTATGAGGCCGAGCGCGGACACGAAGAAAATCACCCCCCCGATTATTTTGACAGAGCCCAATCTTCCTTTTTCACTTCTGAAAGAGCCGGTTCCCAAAGCTATGAATACCGTGGGAAAAAGATAGTACCCAAATCCAAAGAGTCTGCCTAACGAGTCATAAGTGTACCTTCCCACCACACCGGCGTTACCAAACGCCGCGAGAATAAAAAAAAGAGATGCGGCGATAAAGATAACCCCAAGTATGGCTCTTTTGGTTTCGTTTCCCAAACCGGATAAATCTTCCTCAACCTTTTTATTTTTTTTCTTTCTAAACACTTTTTGTATGGTATTGAAATTGATAACATCAAACGCACCCGCTTTTTGGACGCAAAATCATCTACAGATAAAGCATACCAAAAATTACGCAGGTTGTGTGAGATATTGACATGCAAGCTAGACAATATCGGAGCATCGTACCGACGATTGTTCGTTTGGATGCCCGTGATAATATTGGTCTGTGTCCTTTAAGAAGAAGGTCAGACAACGCTGGTATGACCGTAATAGTTCGTATCGGTCATTAAACGGTCTCAATGAATAATTCTAATTTGTCCAACTATAATCGGATCTCTAAAGAGGAGGCAAATACTCTTAAGCAGTCATTTGGCGGTGATTTTGAGAGTGTCTATTTATTTAAAAGGACACAAAGTATTGTGTCCGCAATATATCTTATAACGGGTATTATGACCGATACGGAGCCGATAAAAGGGACCTTAAGATCAATCGGCGCGAGAGCCCTTGTGTCCGTTTCGGAGGTTTTGTCTGTGGTTGAATCCGGGAATACTCCGCTAACGCGAGTCAATAAGGATTTTTTGTCACTTTCCTCTCTTTTATCGGTCGCTTCAAAGAGTGGGATGATCTCACAGATGAATGCGTCCCTCGTGAACTCGGAGATCTTTAAGTTGTCGGGAGAATTCCTGAAATTTGGGGACAAAACCGGGCCCCAGAGCTCAATTCTCGAGGAGATACGAAATGGAAAGGGATTTGAGTATTTTGCGGGATTTGGTAGTAAGTCGGCTCGTCGTGGAATTGGAAAGGGTCGCATAAGGGTTTCGGCTGGGGATAATTCAAACAGAGTGTTGGTTAATACGCGTTCGGATCATGGCGTATCGGACACTAAGAATGTTGTGGCTGTGCCAGATCATGTTGTGTCCGATAGGGTCCCCAGAGCAGTTGACAGAACAGTTGACAGGGAAGTTGAATTAAGCGATAGAAAATTGCTTATAATGGACATTCTATCGGACGGTGAAAGAAAAACCGTTGGTGATTTATCTCGATATATTATTAACACCAGCGATAAGACAATTCAGAGAGACCTTGTGGCGTTGGTCGGTAATGGAATTTTGCGCCGGGAAGGGAAAAAACGCTGGACGAAGTACTATCTGGCGGAAGTTGTAAATGGCCAAGACGAGAAAAATACGTTGTATAGTTAAAGATTATAGAAACTGTTCAATCTCGATTTTGTCTCCACCGTTTTACGATATATTTACAAACCGCTTTAGAACCAGCGGAAATCGGTTTTTGCGTTTGACTTTAAAAGGTTTTTATGCAGAATTGGCAGTAACTGGTGTGTCAATATTATTCGGAAATTTTGAAAGATCGTCCGGGTAATATTGGTTCAATTCGCCAGTTATCCACATTGTTTCTTTGGACGCTGTCGCCTGACGCTCTATAATTGTATCTGACTAACGGATCGGAAAGAGCTGACGCCTTTTTTAGGATGATGCGATGACTGAATCCAACCAAGGAGTTTCTTGGTTGGTATTTGCGGAGTAGGGTTAACCGAGGCGGAAGAGACAGTGGAAGGCCGGGTCTTTGAAAAATTCATATTCCGGATGGTTCCAGATTTATCTGGAAGGTCGGCTGTCCTTAAGGCCGATAACCGAGCGGCGCGACTTTTGTTTCGCATCGAGTTATCATCTTTGGTTTGGTCTTGTTCCAGAAACTCTGTTTTTTCTTAAACGGTTGCGATGTCAGAAATTCATTCCAAATTTTTTGTCACTAACTTTTTTATCTCGTGTCGATGGTATGAGATAGAAAATTGGTGTTGGCCGAGAAGTTCCATTTTTAGTCGTATCGTTGTGAAGTTGTCGAGTAAACAAAATGGGATTGATCGGCAATCAATTTGGGCGGCAAGTTTAGTCGTGAAATCTACAAAGTTTTGCGGTTGGATTTGGCCCGTCCTTTTATTATGAATTTTTTATTCGGCGCTGATGCCCCCATTATTAGTTAATAGGCGTTGGCGATCGAGTAAGAATTATTAAAAATTAATTAAAATGAGTATTGTGAAAAAGTCTAAAATTGCGAAGGTTGTCTCGGGCTTGCTCGGTTTCGCGATGGTGCTCGGTCTTTCGTTTGGAACGGTTGTTCCGAGCGCAAGCGCCGTGACTGTCGAGGAATTGACAGCTCAGATCAACAGTCTTCTTTCCACGATTGCGGCGTTGCAAGCGCAACTCTCGACAATGGGTGGAGCTCCGGCAACCGGAGGAACAGGTTTTACCTTCATGAAGAACTTGAAGATGGGAGACAGTAATTCTGATGTCAAACAGCTTCAGATGGTTCTCAACGCAAGCGCCGATACGCAAGTGGCGGCTTCGGGTGTGGGTTCGTCTGGAAATGAGTCAATGTATTTCGGCGGATTGACCAAGGCCGCGGTTATCAAATTCCAGAACAAATACGCTTCTGAAGTTTTGGCACCGGTCGGGTTGACCAGCGGAACAGGATTTGTCGGAGTTTCAACAAGAGCTAAATTGAACGCTCTTAATGGCCCGATAGTTCCTCCTCCGCCTCCAGAGGGAACTGATTTGTGCGTAAACATCGCCGGCGTTCAGACAACTATTCCTTCCGGAATGGTTCGCGACACGGCTGGTAATTGTTCAACGGCTCCATCGGGAACAGGCATGACGGTTTCGTCTGCCGCACAGCCGTCCAACGGTTTGACTCCGGAAGGCGCGGCCAGAATCCCGTTCACCAAGTTCACAGTTACGGCCGGATACGACGGCCCTGTTACTCTAAACAGTGTAACAATCGAGAAATCAGGTTTGGCTAACGACTTAATCTTTGCTGGTATCGTCCTTTTGGATGACACCGGCACACAGCTTGGTTTGGCTAAGACCTTGAATTCCAATCACCAGGCGGTAATCGGCGAAGCTGTCATAATTCCAGCCGGCACATCCAAGACCTTCACGGTCGCGGCAAACATGGCCGCCTCGCTTGATAACTATGCGGGTGAAGTTGCGGGATTAAATGTCGTTGCGGTTAATTCACCGGCTACGGTTTCAGGTTCTTTGCCGATAACCGGAGCGATGCACACGACCAATGCCACCTTCGCCATCGGTTCAGTAACCGTAGCGAGGGGCACGCTTGACCCTGCGGCCCAGGCCGGCGGAGTGTCAAAGAACGTTGGCACGACCGGCTATACCTTCTCTTCGGTCAAGGTTACGGCAGGATCGGCTGAAAACATAGTCATCAAGAGCATCAGATGGAATCAGGCCTCCTCGTCCGCTTCAAGCGACTTGGAAAACGTGGTTACGGTTGTTGAAGGGACTTCATACCCGACGACCGTCTCCTCAAACGGCAAATATTACACCGCGAATTTCGGAGCCGGAGTTACCGTTGATAAAGGTTTCTCAAAAGAAATCTCGATTAAGGGTGATATCATCGGCGGTTCAGGACGAACGGTTGCCTTCAACGTTGAGAAAACGACTGACCTTTACTTGGTCGGCGCTTCCTACGGATACGGCATCACTCCTCCGACATCAGGCACCGGATTCTCGGCTGGTTCAATCTGGTACGCAGGTTCAACGATCAGCATAAACGCGGGATCAATCACAGTGTCCAATGACACGGGTGTCGCCGCTCAAAACATCTCTATCAACGCGGCGAATCAGCCCTTGGGCGGATTCACGGTTGAGGTGAAAGGCGAGCCGATCACGGTTGCGCAACTTGTCTTCAATTTGGGCACGATTGGCGACGAGCCTCGAGACATAACCAACGTATCGTTGGTTGATCAGAACGGAGCGGTCTTGGCCGGTCCGGTTGATGGATCTGGTACGGCCGGTGCAAGTTGGACTGATGCCTTGACCTTCTCAAGCACTATTACATTCCCGGTCGGTATCACGAAACTTCAATTGAAAGGTAAACTGAATACTGACTTTGCCACTAACGACACAGTTCAGGCCTCAACCACGCCTTCATCGGATTGGACGACGGTTACCGGCACGGTTACTGGAACGACGATAGTTCCTTCTCCGAGCTCGGCGGTATCCGGAAACACCATGACGGTTAAAGCATCCGCTATGACTATCAGTGTTGCTTCGGATCCGGTCGCGCAGACGGTTGTCGCCGGCGCGAGCGCTCTTATCTTCTCCAAGTACGTTCTTGATGCGGGAGCTTCAGGCGAAGACGTAAAAGTCCGCCAGTTGCTTCTTGACTTCTCGACCGACGCTGGAGCCACCAACTTTACTTCCTGTCAGTTGTGGGACGGAGAGACGGCTTTGAACACGGGTTCAAATGCGGTCAATCCTTCCGCCGCCGCCTCTTCGACGACCTTTACTCTGGACAATGTTCTCATTGTTCCAAAGGGAGTATCGAAGACTTTGGCTTTGAAGTGTAACACTTCATCCAGCGCTTCAGGCGATGCTTACTGGGGAATTTCGGCCGCGCAATCGGCCACAGGCGCGACGTCTGATCAGGCGTTGACTCCGACTTTGTACGCCGCCACAGGACCCGCTTTTGCCCTGTCCTCAACCGGAGGCGCATTGGCGGTTGCTCTTGACGCTGGTAGTCCTTCTTACAAAGTTGCCGCGGCAGGAACTTCTGACAACACAATATCTGTCTTGAGGTTTAGCGCTACGACAGAGGACATCAGTCTACAGTCAGTTGCTCTTCAAATGTCCAGCGCTACGACCACGAATGCTGATGTGGTCAAGGTTACCTTGTGGGATGGCGCGACAAAGATTGGCGAGGCGTCCTTCACTAACAGCGTCGTAGATTCGGCAACCGTTACTAATTACTTAGCTACATCTACGTTGTTGAACCCGTTAACTATTCTCAAGAATACTGACAAAATTATTACTGTTAAGGCCGATTTTGCCACTCAAGGATTTGAGTTGTCAGGTCATCCTGGAGCGTTGGTTACGGTTGATTGGGACGGAGGAGCGAATATCGGCACCAAAGGTGTCGGTGCGTCTAGCGGTCTTGCGATTTACGCGACCGGTACTGATACATCGTCCTCTGGTGCAAGAGTGTTTAGGTCAGTTCCGACTATCACCATGCCGGGTCTTGCTGAAACAACTCTCACGGCCGGACGAAAGGATCTATTCAGATTCAATGTTACGGCTGGTCCTCAAGGACAGGTTGGTATCGCCAAAATTACCTTCAGAATAGCTACCTCCTCGGCGACGGCTTCATCGGACATGGTTGACGCGGTCAATGTGTACGCCTTTACGGATTCTTCTTACTCGACGCCGGTTACCGGTGTCCAGAGTGATGGTTCGTTGGCGTTCTCTAACTACGATTTGACCAGCAACTGGGTTACCGCGAACACCCAGATTGAGATTGGAGCCGCCACTTCGGCGAACGCTTCCACTACGGTAATTGTTCCAGCTGGTGAGACGCGATACTTCAAGATTCAGGGTGATATTGCCAACTTGGCAGGAACCAGCTACAGCGTGTCAACGGTGCTAGAAGGCGATGCGAGTTACTCAGCAAACATTTACCCGTCATCCTTTGGAACTGCGACGACGACCTACTTGGCGACCTCGACTTACCTCTGGAGTTCGGCGCAGAACGATTTCGTCTGGAGACCGTTCTCAACGACGACCTCACAGAGTGCTACGGCTAACGACTACGCTAACGGTTACGGCTTGTCCGGAATGCCGCTTAGCAGTTCGAACAGCCAAACCTTGAACAAGTAACATAACCGCTTGTGATGAGTCCTCGCTCGCGAGAACTCATGGTTAGGACAACCCCCCACCAAATATGGTGGGGGGTTGTTTTTTTGTGTCCATGGGTTAAAATATCCTCCATGGGAAATTTTTTTGGAAAAATCATTATCGCTCTTTTAATAGCTGGCGTGGGCATTTACGGTTATCTTGAATACAAAAATTACCAAAATAATCAATCACCCGACGAATCTAATCCGACCGATAAACGCGTCGTGGAAATCGCTCCAGGTGTCGAGGCGGAAATAGAGGGTAATCTGGTGCCGAGAATTTCTGCCGATGCTCTGAAGTCCGCAAAATTGCCGGATTTTGATAGGATCCCGAAGGCCCCGAAGGAAATGTCTCAAGAGATCGGCGATAAATTTATTTCAAAACTCAATGCGTCAATCGAAGCGGTAAAAGCCGATCCGACTTCTTACGGGGATTGGATTGATATTGGCATTTATCGCAAGATCTTGGATGATTACGAGGGGGCCAAGGAGATCTGGGCTTTTCTGGTTAAAGCCGCGCCAGATGTGGCTACAGCGTACGTGAATCTCGGCAATCTGTACGCGTATTATTTGCATGATAACAAAAAAGCCGAGCAACTTTTCTTGGATGGGATTGACGTGGCGCCTCGATGGAAAGAATCTTATGATAGAGCAGTGGATTTCTACGTTGTGGTTACCAAAGAACCAGAAAAGGCG
>C687J35021_10002468_pt1 | contig 13130 bp, 16 predicted proteins | sample RifCSPhighO2_12_FD_35021 | JGI IMG/M metagenome (IMG submission 35021)
GAGCACGTGACCGTAGTAGCGGCGCAGGCGAAAGTCGTTAGGATGGTCGTGGACGAGCTGGCCACGTTGATGGTCGAAGAAACGGTCAGGTTCGCGAGGTTCGTAATCGTCTGCGGTGTCCCGGCCGTGGTCTGAATGTCCAACTCGGTCAGCGTGATGCTCGCGGTGAAATTGTGACTCGTTGTGGATTCTGTGACAATCCTTCCAGTGGTCCACGTCCCGGCCGAGATGTTCACCGTGTTACTCGGACGAATCTGCCTCCCCGCGCCGACCGCAACGGTCCCCGCGCTCATCGTGAACGTCGTGAAATTGAAGACCCGACCCCCGGAGCCGAGCGTCGTGTTGAGCGTGAACGCCCCGGCGAATGTCCCGGCGCCATGGAGACCGACCGTAGTTCCTTGGCCGGTGTTCGCGTTGATGGTCCCTGTGTAGCCCGCGTTCACCGAGAACGACGTGAGCGCCGCCGTCACTTCGTCAATCGTGCAGGTCTGCACACTCGTCCCGTCGAACACCACATCGTCCGCCGCCGCAGGCTTCGTCCCCCCGGACCAACTCGCGTCAACGGACCAGCTGCTCGCCCCCGCCGCGCTCCACGTCTTCGTCGCCGCCCCCTCAATGTTCGGCACGGCCCAGTCGAGCGCCTCCATAAGGTCGAAATATTGCGCTCCCGGGTAGGCGTAGACACCCGTCATTACGCCCCAGAGCCATCTTTTAGAATTGTCTCCCGGGTCCGGAGGACCGTCCTTCTGCCCGCTCGCCGCCGCTCTGGCGACATCTCTTAGATCTATCCCCCACATCTTGCTTGCAGTATGACAAAGATTGCCGTCATTGGAAACGCAGATAACGGCGTCGACGACCGCACTATCCACAACAGATGCGACCGTGTACCCGAAATATGCGGCCAGCGCCGGGGTCATCTCGTCCCGGAACTCATGGAACGCCGTATACTTACCGTCCATATCGTAAGTCTTCGGATAGGACTGCGTAGGAATCGCGCCGTCAACCCGCTCATTCCAATGCGAATATGTTACCATGATGTCACACTAGTCTTGTGGCGCAAAGGATAGGATATAGTCCACCCGGAGGACCCCTTCCTCTACGACAACTTCCTTGAAGGCGTCCTGTACGGCCTTCAGTATCTCGCTCTTTTTGTCGCTGAGCTTCTTGCCTTCGAGCTTGGCCATCTTGTCCCCGACATCGACCGGAATGGTGACTTCCTCGTTGTCCTTCTTTAATTCGATGTCTTTCACGCGCTTAATGGCCGGCAGCCCGTCGATCTCCACGCTGAGCAGCGCTTCCTCGATGGCCCTTGTCGTTTTCGCATAGTCGCTCGCGCCGGACGGCTTGTCCGTGAGCACCGCTTTCATCACCCACTTGCTCTTACTCATTTTTCTCAGTCTCCGTTTTCGCCAGTCTTCGTCCGCTATGCCTTTCGGACATATTTCGGCTTCCAATTCTGGCATCGGAAGCCGGACCGACCCTGAGCTCTCTATCTCCCTCTGTAACCTCGTGAGTATCGCGTTCAGGCTCGACGTGTGATACCGTCTCTTGAGCCAAAGCGTGTTTACTGGATACCATTCTTCGATTTTCCCGCCCCGGATTTTTAGCCCCTTCCCGCCGCGTATCTGCCCGCCCATCGGCCGGGACGATAACGCCTCTATGCAGTCCCGGGCATCCCTGACGCGGACTTCTGTTACAGGAAAGGCCCCTGGTTGCCGCGCCTTCGGACGGGTAATCCGGTACTTCATCTATGAGAATCACCTTATTTGGGAAGCGTCGACTTTCGTTCCCAATGAATCTTGCATCGCATGCTGGCGTCTGCCGCCGCGCCCGACGCCTGACTGGCCGTCACGCGAACGTGCGGAATGAAATCCTTGTTGGACCTGACGGCCTGCCCGTTCGGATCGACATCAGCGGCGTCCATCAACGGGAACCATTGCTGCCCATCCTGAGAGCCCTCGATCTGATACGTGGCCGTCGCGGCCGTCTCGGTCTCGATATAAATCGTACAGTCATTGTACACAGAATCAATCTGCGCGAGAGTCACGGTCGTTGCACTGAGCGTTACATAACCTGGATAGCTCGTTGACAGAGCAAGCGGAATGTTTACCACCTCAAAAAAGTATTACGTCGTTCGGAGCCGAAACGCTCCATGCACACCAAGGCGGTGTTCGTCCTCATTCGAGGTCCCTCCGGTGAATATTCCGGGGGGAGAGGCCCGGATTCCTCTCCCCCGATTCGGCTACTAGTCAGCCGTTAACTTCAGCTTCTACCGTCCTCGTCCTGCATCCCACCAATCAGGCAGACGGCTTCTGCCCGGATGACGGAACACGCATACATCTCCGTCGCGGCAACCACACGGTTGTCGAGCGTGATGTCGTCGTCGAACTTGACGGTGAGGGCCCGCTTCATGACGAGCTTCGCGCCACGCGCGGAGTCCACAACGACCACGTTTCCATCGGGAATCTGGGTAGACACGAAAATGTCCATCCCGAACGCCCGCATGACCCACCCGGCTTTGTTGACCTCTGCGTCCCCCTTCTGGGAAACGTCGTAGAACCGAGCCTCGTTCAGGAGATCGGCGTGCTGCGCAGGATGCATGAGCACAACATCGGGTTCGTAATCGTTCGCCCGAATCTGCGCCTGAGCCGCGAGCAGGTCACGGCCCTGAAGCAGCCCGGCCGTGTCGGACTGAAGCATCGTAAGAGACTGGGCGTACTCGTACGTAACGAGCCCGGCGGACGCGATTGTGGTCGCGTAGTGGATGACTCCGAGCTTGTGGTCGACCGTGTAAGAAGTCGATGCGGCGAGAGTCGTACCGGAAATCGTGACTTCGAGCACACGGATGACGTTTCCTACGGATAGTGTAAATGCGGTGCTGTCTTCAGAACCGGCGACGGTCGCAATGTCCGTGAGCCTGTCCAGAAGCGCGTCGATGATGACGGCGTCCTTCTGAAGGGCCGACGCACGGGTCAGCGTGTCGAGAACTTCCTCGATCACGTCGAACCGGGAATCTTCGACGGCTTCGTTGGTAATGACCACGTTCGCGCCGTACTTGGTCGGCGTGACCGTAACTGTCGTGTAAGAAGGCGTGACCGCTGAAGCGGACGCATTCTCGGTAATCGCGGCAAACGCCACACCGGCCCGACGCGGGAAGTCGATAGACTTGCCGGGCGAGCCGACGAGCTCTGTATTCACCGTGACGGCGTTGATGGCTACCGTCTTCGCCAGGGACTCCTTGCTCATCTCTGCGGCGAGCGCATTGATGAAAAGGGACCCGGAAATTTCGTCAGATGTGACTTGGAACTCTTCAAGACCCATTTTGTTCACCACTCCTTTTTGTTATTTCGCTTCTACCAGTTGCCGACCGGTCCGTCCGGTCCCCATTCTCCCCTCATGAACCCCTTCTTGGCACCGTAAATCAGGAGGTGGCCGAGACCGAAGTTCTTCCGCAGAACCTCTACCTTGGCTTTCTTGCTGAGCGTTTCCCATGCCGTCTTCTCAGGCGTGGCAACGACGCCCTTCGGCGCAGCCTTGTTCAGATCCTCAACTTCCTTCTCAAGCTTCACTTTTTCGGCCTTGAGTTTCTCGGTTTCCGCGGCCTTTGCGGCCACTTCGGCCTTGAGAGACTCAATAGCCTTTGCAACTTCTCCGAGAATTTCCTTCCGGAGCGTTTCAACGTCAATCTTTTCGTCTGGCATTGTTTCAACCTCTATGTTCTCTATAGAATTCGTATCCTCTGGATTCACGACCACCGGAACCTCGGTGGAGGCCCCGTTGGAACTGTAGATCACGATTTTCGTTATAGCCGAACCTGGCAGTTCAAAAGCTTCGTCGGCCATAGATTTTGTCTTCGAACAATAAAGCGCAGAAGTGGTATTTAAACATTTCTGCCTTCTACACCATTATTGTCATTATTGTGGAACTTCGTGCCTTACAATACCACACCCGGATTCCCAGTCGCACGCGCCATTCATCACCAATGACAATTCCCGAGGCTTCAAGTTCTTCACGGAAATCTTGAATGAGACGTTGTCCGCTCCAAACTTATTGTAAAGCCCGAAGAGGACATCGGACGCTTGCATTCTGCTCTCGACTTCCACAGAAGATTCCCCCTCTGGCGTTTTGGTGTGAAGAACGTAATCAACGAACGTTCCAATACTCACTTCTCGAATCGTGCCCCTCGTTATTGCGATAGCCGTGGCTTCATCGTCGATCTCACCTACGAACTCAATGGATGTGTCAACGGCGTTCCAAGAAGATTCGACAACCTGCCCAACGATTTCGGACGCGTCAAATCTGTGTTCAAGTACTATCGGCAACCCCTTGAACGCAGGCGCCGCCAATTCGAGCTCCCCCGACGGGAAATACAGTTCGTTGAACGTGCCCTCTCTAATGGCCTTTCCAAAAACCCGGAGCCGGGGGCCAGACATCGCCAGTTTTTCTATTCTGACAATGGCCATTTTGACGGACTTCGGATTTGGCGCCGCCGGCTTCCATCCGCCACTCTTATACCATTCGGAACAAAGAACCAGCTTCGTCGCCTTGCCCATTGAAGATTCCCAATATCTCATGTTCTCCGGAACCTTGGCGCGGAGGGCATCTGGAAGGTAGCTCTGACCATCGGGCGGAACGACCGGATCTTCCCCCTTCATGATTTTGTTCAGCACGTGCGGGATTTCGTCGACCGCCAACGCGAGTTTCCCTTCGGCGATAACATATCGGCCATTGTACGGGGTGCCTTCCATGAACAGCTCGCCGCCGGCTTTCGAGAACACGCCGGTTGAGCATCGCCCCGCCCCTCGGAGCGTCAGCGTTATCGGCTCTGCTGCGTTCGAGTTCCGTATAACGATTGTGTTCTGCCGGAGCCACGCCCCGCTCTCGCGCAACCCGCCGGAGACGGAACCATCCGACCTGACTATGTAGTGGACCGAATCCTGCCCATCCTGGATGAATAGATCGGTGTGCTTCTGTTCACCATCTCCATGACAGAAAGCGGCGTAGAGCCTCGGTTTCTCGGTGAGGTCCGCGAACCCCGCGCCTTCCACCGGCTTGAACCCGAGGGAATCGGAAGCGATCCTGATGATGAGCGCATGACTCAATACGAGCTCTTCGGTCTTCTCGGTCTCGGAGGTCGTTTCGACATTTTCAACACCTTCGGTCTCCATCTCCGATTCTGCCGACATCTCCTTCATCATATCGTCCATGCTGGACGTGTCCATGTCCATCTGCTTCATGTGATGTTTGAGGTGGGCCGCCGCAGACTTTTTATGCGACGCGTCCATGTCTGTTGCCCTGAGCCGCGCGATGGCGTTCCTCAGGTGCGGCATGTCGAGAGACGATTTCTCGTCACCGTCCTTTACGGATGCCGTGTGATGCGGCAGCTTCCGCAGACTTCTCGGAACGGTCTTCCCGTCGTCCCTCTCCCCGCCGGGCAGAATGACGGCAAACGCTGCGTCCGGGAGGTCGTTCACATACTTCGTATCCCACTTTGCGAAAATCTCTTGAAGCTCTTCGAAATTGACAGTTCTGACCATTTCATCACACTCGAAAGACAACTCCGACCTGTGATCTTGCACCCATGCGCCGGCTTTCTCGACGGTCCACCCCTTGACTTTCAGGAACCTCATAGCCTGTATGGCGCTCTTGCCGGTCGATTTCAATATACCGACTATCGCGCCGATTCCGCGGCCGCGGTTGAACCACATGAATCTGAACGTGCCCGGCTTGAACTGGTCCGGCTCGCGCACACGTGCAAAAATGAATTTTGGTTTTTCCTCCACAGGCACATCAATCACCATTCCGCTCGACTTTTTTGGAATTTCGTTTTCCTCTCGCAACCTGCAATCCTATCGTGAGTCTGAGATATTCTCCGAACGATATCCTCTTCCTGACAGGAACGACGTCGTCCTCGTATTCGGTCATCGCCGAACAACCCCCCTCTTTCCGTTCTTTATCCAGTCGATGTATGAATCTGATATGTCCTTGACAAGGTTCGTCGCCTCTTCCTTCACCGCGGCCCATTGATACGGAGACCTTCCCTCTTTGTGCGGCGGCTTCCAGAACTCCTGTATCACGCAATACGGCACCTGAGTCCCGAATTTGTACCGGACACGGTTCCCGCCCTTCTTGAGTTCATTTATCGGTTTATCGTAATTCGCCGGATGCTCCTCTTCCGGGCTATATCTACGCCGTATGAGTTCCGGCGTGAATTTGCCGTAGCTCGCGCGAAGGTGACCCGTATCCACCGGAGCGGACCTCTTCACGTTCTGGATAATCCTGTCCCCGCCGTCCACAACGCCGGCCGCTATGGCATTTATCGCGGACTCTTTCTCCCCTGCACGACTGAAGAGCATGCGAAGAGGGCCATCGCCAGTGACCGTTACACTTGCATTGACGCGTGGCATGTCATTTTTCCGATACTGGAAACCTGAAACATCGGCAATTTCGATGGATCGGAGGCATGGGCCCGTCTCCGGCCATATAAATCTTCCCATCGTAAGGAATGCAAAACCTGTCCGCGCCCGGCATAGCTTCATATCGTTCACGGGAGAAACCTGCGCCGACCCCGATTTCTGCAAGCGTTGCCCTGAATGCGTTCATCACATCGTCGTGCACAATCGCCCGCATCCGCCCGGCCATGGAGAGACTCGCCGCCTTGATATTGGCCGTTGCTATCTGCGCAGACAACCCTCGCCGGATGGCGTCCTGCAGAACCTCCGAATATTTCGCCTTCCACGCGCTCGACGCGGACGACGCCGCCGCAGACGCATATTCTTCGATGACGAATTGCAGGTCTTTGAGAAGTTGTCTCTTCAAGGCAGATGCGTCGAATCCGAACAAACTCTTCGATTCATCTATCGCAAGAAACACGGCATACCAGAATATCTGCTCGAACTGCTTTCGGAGCTCTTCCTCTTCGTCGTCTATGTTCACTCTAGCCATGACCGAGAGTCCTCTCCGACGCGGATATATATTTGGATTCCACTTTGGCCATCTGTATGAGCGCCTTCCTGTACGCAGACCTGATCATGTCGAGCAGAGGCCCGTCGAGCTTCGCACGTTTTATCGTGGGCGGGAAATCTTCTTTTATGTCATCCCGCTTGGCGAGGGTTTCGATGTGCCCGCAGACTTTCTTGATCGACCTGGACACTTCCATGACGATAGCGCTCTCCAGCTCTTCATCGTCCATATTCATTCCTTTGCTTCGAGTACTTTGGCCGCGATTTTCCTAGCCAACGACATCTCGGGCGAAGCCGGAGCGTCCGGGAACGGCCCGGGCGGTTCGTCGCCTTCTTCTCCCGGATTTGCCACCGGACCCGCCGCTTCCCCCTCCGCCGCAAACGGGATGTTCAGCACGCCCGCGACGTGCCTCCGCATCTCAGGCGTGACCGCTATCAACCCGATCTCCACGCCCCGATAAATCATGTCGAGATGAGCCTTGGTGTCCCATCGGCTGAGCGCGTTGAACTTGAACATGGGATACGATTCTTTCGCAATGCCCTTTGCAGCCGCCCACCGACCGATGATCTCGTTGATTCCGGATTCAATCGCTTTCTGCAACGACTGCACGTTCCTGTCTCCAATCTCCGTCAGAAACTCAAGCGTGGCCCGATTCGCGCCTTCGGCCGAACCGAGCACGAAAGGCTTTGCCACCCCGATGGACGCAATCTGGGAATCGATGTAGTAATCAAGATTGGTCCTCATGTCGCGTATCTCCGGCGCCGACAGTATCGTGAGGTCCGCGAACCACGGGATGATGAAGTCCATCTTGCTGGACGCATCGGCCAGTTCCTTCTCATAGTAGTCTATGATTTCGTCGGAAACGTCTGGCATCGCATCCTTGTCTCCGATTCTCAGTTTGTACACCGGGAACCCGATNTGNTAGATNGCCTGCCCGAGCGCCTCTTCGACATTGACCTTGATAACGGATTCATCGTAGCATGGTTCGATGACCCCTATGCCTACGAACCCATCTGCCAGTTTTCTCATGGTGAGATGCGTCACTTCATCCAATGTGAAGAAAACGTCCTTCTCGCCCGACCTGAATGCGAGCGCGCCAGAGAGTCTCTGGACGTATCCAACGGGCTTGCCGCTGGAATCAACCTTGATCCTGTTCGAACCGTCAGGGGAATATTGGGATGTCTCCCTGATGTAGTCCATCGTCTTCGGGTCGAGGATGACGATATCGACGACCCTGTTCCTGTTCTTGTTCATCACGTTCTCTATCCACGAATTGCCGTAGACACAGAGCTGGAGCGCTATCTGCCGGATGGCTTCGTCTATCTTAAGTCCCTTGAGCCACGCCGCGAGTTCTTTTTCGACTGCGTCGTCTGGACCCTGCACGGACCAACCCCGATTCACCAGATACGACAACGTGTTGCATCCGTTGAAGATGACCGGGTCAGACGCATAAATTTTTTCGAGTTTTGAGAACGCCACGCGTTTGACCGAACTCCCGACATGCTCGCCCTTGACCGTACGCTTCTGGTCCACGGCCCTGAAGAGCCGGTACTTCTTCATGGACGCCGCAACTTCGAGACGGGTCTCGGCCTTCGCGCGCTCAATGAGTTCGTCCGCACTCTCTCGACCCAATAGACGATCAATCCAACTCTTCTTTGACATGGGATCTCCTTCTCCTACTGAAAACGAATCTCGGTCTGGTCGCCCCACCTATGTCCCGCATCGGCGGCGCGGAATGCGATGCCATCTTCGTGAATCCTCTGATAAGTCCTCTCTTGGTGCCGGAAAACGTGGTATAGCAGTCCCATACCAGACACGCACTGGCGAAATAGTCATCATGACTTCCTCTCTTGTCCGGCGCGGACGCAGACATCATGTAATCCTTATACGCCACCTCAAGCTCCACCATCTCCTGCTTGAACCGGAACCAATCGGACTTCATCTCTTCCGGGCACTTCTCCTTCGTGTAATATGAGATTTCCTTGTTCTTGATGGCCCGCTTGAGAGAGACCGTCATCTTATGCTTGTTCATCGGATCGAAATATCTCGGTTCGATGATGCAACCGAGCCCTCTCTGCCTCGCCATATCTCTGAGCATCTGATAGACGGCCTGTTGCGGGCCGGACGAATCGACGCACATATACTTGACATTCCACACCTTGAGCGCCGGAATGATTATGGCGAACTGTACCGGATACTCGTCGCCTTCGAACGATAGCCACTTGACTATATTCCCCTTCTGGTCCATGATTGTGAGAACGGACCTGTCTTCCCTGCACGCGGGGTCAAGCCCTGCGAATCGGGGCTCCTCGGAATCCGGCTCGACCATAATGTCAGACGATTCGCATTTCTCAAGGTCTTCCTTCTCGATGAACATCCCCTTCTCCAATACCCACTCACCCATGTATTGCGTCCTGAACAGAACGTCGTCGTCACCGCGCTCCATCCTCGCCTGCTCCACGTGCTCGGCGTATTTGGGATTCTGCGCGCACGCCTCGGGAAGGCTTATCTTAAACGTTTCGTAGACCGGACTCCGCAGCGATTCGTAGAGATAACACTTCTTCGTGGACGCAGTGCCTATCATCACCATCAGGCCATTCCTTGCGGCGAGCATGGGCAGGATGTCTCTGCGTATCTTGTCGTCTTCTATGTCCTGCGCCTCGTCCAAAATGACGAGGTCGAGGTCCTGCCCCATAATCTTGGAAGTGGGTGAAGCTGCCTGCGCCTTAATCAGCGATCCATTGGAAAGCTCTAGGTGGGTCTGGGACGATCTGACTATCTTCTTGGCGTAATAATCGGATGTCTCTGCATTGTCACGGATTCCCTTGAAGATGATGCCTTTGGCCTGCTCCTCCTTTGGAGCGAAAACGCCAACCTTGAATCCTGGATATCTGTCGAGGAGATAGAGAATGGTCATAATAAGCGTGGTCGACTTGCCCGACTGTCTCGAAGCCACGGCCGCAACACGACGCTTTAACCCGGCCCCTGGCAATCTGGCCGACGGCGAAGAAAGCAGAATTATGATGTCGGCTAGGGCTTTCTGATACGGGTAGAAATTGAAGTCCTTGAAGTAATGATTACAATACTTGCCAACGTCATCGTAGAGAACGTTGGCCATCACGGATTCTCGGAGCCGGCTCAGCTCCCCGTTTATTGTGGGGAACGAGTCGAAAAAGTCTTTGCCCTTGATAGGCACAAATTATATATAGACCCCGAAGTATTTAAATGTTTCGTCTGGCGAGTCATTTTCCAAAAATCGCCTTTTCGTCACTTACCCACCACGAAGAGCCCGCTATGGCGGCACAGAGTTTAGGATAGAACGCGTGCCGGAGAAGCGTCGCGTCTACGATGTATGCCGCCACTATCAAAAAATGGCGAACGGACATGTGCGACTTCACACCGTCGTTTGCGCCTGCGGCTTGCTCTGCTCCTTGTTCTGCTTGAAACCATCGAGGATTGCACTCGCCCGGTCAATGGACAGCGTTCCGCTCTTCAACGCGCCATAATCTTCCTTGGATATGAAGAGACGCTTGCTGGCGATCAGGGAGTTGATGTAGTTGACCTGCTTCTCAGACGCCTTCACGGGGCCACTTGTGGACTTCCCCGCGGCTTCCAGAACGTAATGATAGTGACGCATCGTGTTTTGGGTTGCTAGCTTGGCGGCTTCGACCGCCAACGCTGCATCGACCTGCCCCAAAACACCGCCTTTCGCGATTTCGTTATAAACGTCACGGAACAGTCTAGCGGTCGCCATCGCGTGCTCCATCTCGGTCGGAACCTTTGCATCTACGGTTTCATCTGTCATGTCTCACCACATCCGGTCTCTATCGGGTTCTTCTGGTTTTTCTTCATGCTTGGAATCGAAGGGATATCGTTTGTATGTGTTGTGGTCAATCCACCCGATTTCTGCGACGGCAAAGCCGCCTGAGATGCCATCTGTCTCTCGTGGTATTTATACACGCCCATCGCTGATGTCGCCTATATAAAGCTGCCCGAGCACCCAATGGTGCTCCAGCGCCTCGTGACTGACTTCCGTTGCGAACACGGCAAGGTCCGACGCGCCCGGCTCGCCCCACTCGTCGTCGAGCCTATAGAATCCATAGACTTCGTCGCAATCGGCGCATATCAGGGTGAAGAAACAGATTTCGGACATGGCGTCAATCATCCATACTTTCGTCCTTTGTTATCGGAAGACCGTGTACGCGCGCTTCTTCCTTCCCATCCTCTAATTGCCCTGGAGCGCCCTCGTGGGAAAACGTCCAATGAGAAACGACTTCTTTTCCATCTTCGTCCACGAAGATGATGCGGTGCCCGCAGCAACCGGTGTCGCAACCATAATAATCGTGGACGACCTCTATGGCCACGGGCGGCTTTGCAGATCCGGGCCACGGATTCGTGATCATCTTCCTTTCCCTGCCGCAATTCTTACAATGCGCTCGATTGTATTCGTCGCGTTTTCTGAGATAGTCATCAATGGATGTCACGGGCCGCCACCTTGACGCACTATCAACGACGTAATCCACAACGCAAAGCATCTTTTGTGAATGTATATTTCACCCGATTCTGTCTCCTTGCCCGTAAGCTCGTATTCAATCTGGCGCATGCCGATACGGAACGTATCCACCTCGGCTTCATATCTGCCGTCATCGATGTAATACATGTGTTCGCCGCACCAGCGGCAATGCACCGGCCTGACGATGCCACCGTCGTCATCCGTCATGTGGCAAATCGGGCATTCGGTTGTTTTCCAACAGTGATCGTTCCAATCCGGATTATCGGTCATGGTGCCTCGATCTCCTCGCCACGGAGCCTCTTGGCCCAGATGACCGCGAGTTCATGGCTCAGGCGGATGGTGTAGATGCCTTCGGCGATCTGTTCCTTGTCGATGGCGACCTGCGCATCGTCCTTGGTGTAGGTCCGGTTCAGGACGTCGGAATAGTATCGCTCGACTTCGTCCAGCCCTTGCGCGATGCGCTCCGCGTGCCAGAGGAGACCGCCATGGTTGTCGCCGGCCGGCTCGCTGGTCAATTCGGCCAGCACCGCCCGAGCCGACTCCCGCGATGCTTCCTTGCCGGTCTCCGGCAAATCGGCGTATGGAACCATGTTGTCGTGGTGCGTGTTCTCGGTCGATTGCGATTGGTCGATACTGATACGACACGCCGTGCAGACCGTGAGAGAACCAATCCTCGCCGCATGGTATGGGTGATTCGCGTACCCCTGGGCGATGCGCACTTTCTTCCAACCGTTGTGGACGGCCTCGGCGAGGCGCTCGACGAGTGCGGGGTCGGTCATACGGACATCCCATTCTCACGGCGCTGCTTGACGAGGGCGCGGAGCTTCGCTGCGCTCTCGGTCATCCCGTGGGCTTCGGCCTCCTCGGCCATTCCGAGCAGAGCTTCGTCGCTGTAGACGCTGCGGTATTCGTCGGCAAACTCGATATGTTCCTTGTTCGCGGTCATTTCACAAACCCGTCCTCTCTACACATCTGGTATCTGCAACAGTACTTGCACATCTTCGTCACGTTCCTGTGAACTTCCAGGGGCGCCAAGGCCGCCGTGGCCTCCATCGCCCTCCGCGCCTGAACCGTGATGGTCTCGGCGTCCGCGAGCGTCTGATTGGTTATAGGATATGCTATCGATTCCCCGGAGACGAGATAGTCGACCGTGCACAGATCCGGCGGACGACCCTTTTCGTCATTCCACATGAGCGCGTAAAGAATGACCTGCCTGTAATACTCGTCACTGTGCGGCGTCAGATAGACTTTCGATGTTTTGTAGTCGGACAGAACGGTGATTTTCTCTCCGTCCGTTCCTTCCTTTATCGTGACGGAGTCCGCTCTTCCCGTAAGACCGAGCCGCTCGGACTTCAATTTGATTTCCGCCATGTTGGGCTTGGCCATGTTCCACGATCTCGCAGCCCCGAACTTGTACGCGTTCGACGACGCCCTCCCCTGGATTATCCTGATGAAGTTCTTCGCCATCTCCAGCGTTTCCTTCTTTGCGTATTTTGTGGCTTCCGGGAACTGGACCGCGATTTCCGGCCACTTCGCCGCAATCATGTCCTTCGCCATTCCCCGCAGGAACGTGGCGATTCTGCCCACCGTCTTGTATCCGCCCCCCTTGCTGGGCTCGAACCGGATAACGGCTTCGCAGATATTGTGGACCAGC
>C687J35021_10002471_pt1 | contig 13124 bp, 24 predicted proteins | sample RifCSPhighO2_12_FD_35021 | JGI IMG/M metagenome (IMG submission 35021)
GCCGAAGGTCGTGCCTCTCACCGCTAAGTCCCATGCGGTGATGCCGTTATTGCTGGTGTTAAACGCTCCCCCTGTCGCGGCTGAGTAGTTCTGCCACGTCGCATCCGATCCCGCGATCCCTCCCACGGTGGTTGTGTTCGTGGAGGAGGCAATCGTTTCCGTCGAGTCCCAGGACGGATCACTGCCCGTCCCATCCACCAACTGATCTCCCAACACCTCGGTCATGGAGACGATGGCGGACTGTTTCTTCTCCTCTAAGTATTTGAGGATCACGGCCTTGCCTTGGTTCATCGCCTGGTGCAGCCTGAACAAGGTAATCGATCCGTCAATCACGCGGACATTCCATTCTGAGTGCGTGTGGGTCTGCGGATCGGGTGTTGGAATGGTGGCATCGTGCGCCCGCGCGGCGAATGACGTATTCAGGGCGTAGTGCAGCGGGTGGGTGAACGTCCGTCCACCTTCCGTGACCTTAATATTGCCCTGTTGACGCAACACCCAGACCAACGCATTGTTGGTTGAGATGCCGTCAAAGACCTCATCCCCGAAGTTCGGGTTGGTGCGCGATGCCTGGGCTGTCCAGCCCGTCACCTGCATACTCGTATTCGCTGGCATAGCGTGTTCCTATCGTTTGGCTACCCAAAGATGGCTTTCGCCACGTCCCGCATGGTGCCGCCCTTGTCGATGATTTCAGCAGCGACCTCTTGCGTTGACCTCGACCTCCCAGGCAGTCCCGCCGTTTGCGGAATGCCTGAGGACGACTCAGACGCAGCGGCAGCTCGTTTCCCTGGGATCGCCGCCTGTTTCGTTTTGTAGGATTTGACTTCGGTGGTCAACCGAGGAAACAACACATTCCGTTTCGCGCTTTCCAGGGGATGACGCATCCCATCCACCCGCCCTTCCATGTACGAGACGATCTGCTGTTCTTCCTGCGACCCAGGCGAAATCTCTGGATTCTCATTACGGAAGTCCCGCAGATCGATCATCGCCAGCTTCTCCATCCCCGCCTGAATGACTGGTTGGAGTTCCTGCACCGCCTCTTGCTTGGCCTGTTGCCGTTCATGGCGCACCAAGTCGCGCATATTCGTCCAAAACCGCGCGCTTTCTGGGTCTTGCTGGCTCACATACGGTGCCCAGGGATCAACTTGAGGCTGAGCCAATGCTGGTTGGATGGGGGCAGTTCGCTCCACCACCTGTTGAGCGAGACGAAGCGCATCGTCCCGTTGCTTCCGAGTCTCCTCCAATTCCTTCTGCCGTTCAATCCAACGCGGATGCTGGTGGAACGGCACATCTCCTGAAGCGGGTGGACTAGTTGACGGAGGTGCCTGCTCCGAACCGGCTTCTTGAGATAGCGTCTCTTCCTGAGACACTTCCGCTGGTGGGGCGGCTTCGACACCTGGAGTGGGCGAAGCTCCTAGAGCGCCCTTATCGGGAGCCTGCTCGGTCTGCTTGTCAGACCATCCAGGCGCGTTGCCATAGATCTCCCGACCTTCTGCGTCTTCCATGCCTTCCTCCTTGCCGTGACGAGTCGGCTACGTCCTGCCCTGGATGAAGGGGCGGGGCATCCACGATCCATGAGGCCAACAAAAAGGCGACGGTCAGGAGGTTGGGCTCCCAACAGCCGCCGAGAACTTTTGCTGGTGTCGCGTGGATCAGACGCGACGAAAACTTACTTGCGTTTCTTTTGCTTACCCTTTTTCTTAAGAAAAGATGGTCTGGTGCGTGTGTGGGCGTTCCAAGTCGTGATCATTTGACCTGAAGGCATTAGGAGTACGTCAACGACGCCCTGTCGGAGCAGACATTGGTAAAGTTATCCGTCCCCCCCGCCCACGTAACGGTGGACACCCGATTGCTGCCGTCATAGACGAGTTTGGCAATCTGCCATCGTGCGGAAGTTGCGGTGATTCCGGCATCCGCCGTGCAGATATACTCGACCTTGCCGTTCCCGTTTCCACCAGAGACATAAAACAAGAGGGTTTGCCGACCCTGGTCTCGACTATAGACCGGCTGTTCTCCTGGGAAGTTCCCTGCTCTGGCTTGTAAGGCGAAGGACGCTAGGAGCACGCCACAGAACATCCCACTCAACCACCTCAACCACGTCCACAGTTTGGACATCAATAGTTGCTCCCAAACGTCCGATTGCGGGAACGCATGGTGGCATTGACCAACGCCTGTTCTAAGCTATCCAGTCGCTTCGTGACTCCACCCATGGACACGGTAATCTGAGGTTTCACCGTCACGCGGGGAGCAGGATGCGTCGGTTGAACACGCAGGGCGTCCTTGAGGTCGCTTGCGAATCCCGACAGACTGGACTTCAACTCTTCCATCGTCGAGTGCATCGGCTGATCGTGCGAACTTTGTTGCACCATCGCGGCCATCATCACCATCATGCGCTGAACCGACCGCAGGAGGACATCTTGATGTCGAGAGACCTTGAGGAGCGCCTTCGAGGAGCTTTCCTCGTTCGGGGTTTTCAGCCCACGCAGAGCGTTGGCGACACTCCGAAACTCTTGGAGGAGTCCCCGTAACATCGGATCGGTTTTCGGCTCTGGGACGTTAACGGTGACGACGGGCATCTTGCTTCCCAAATGAGACGATNGGTGGCGCGAAGTTGCTGAAGTTCTCTGGGACGCTCAAACCGCCTGTGTGAGGTTTCGGCATGTTGGTGAATCGAGCGCGTTCCTTGTCAATCGAACGCTGAAACCACTCGTTAATTTTCTTCATGTTCCAATCGGTAGGCCGCTTCATCGGTTTCCCCGTTTCCACTCCTGTTGGGTGGCCGTCAGAATCCAATGAATCTCGTTGCTGATCCACTCAGGGTCACGCTGGCGGTAGCGGTCCAATCTTTGAAATCGACGGGGCATCCTGTCTCGCGGCTTCTTCATCGTTCCCTCTTAGGTTGCCAACCCGTGTTCCTCAGCGTCCCGTAGATATAGCCCCTTGCCCGCTGAGACGTTGTGGAACCAAACTTCTTCCGCGCCTTTGCTTTGAGCAGGCGTTCCATCGCCTTTGGCATTAGGGATTAGGGCTTCGGCAAGGGTTTGACGTGCCCGAAGTGCTGGGACGCCTCCTTTGTCCTGACCTGCCGTTTGGTATTGATGTACGACACCCGTGTCGCGGGACTCCGCTTCAACGTCGTTGCCGTTTCCCCTGCCAACGCTTTGTTCCCATACGATCCGCCTGCCGGCATGACTCCCTCCTCGTTCTCGTTACTCGTTACAAAAAGTGTCCTCGCCCTTCTTGAATCCGCTTCAAGAGTCCTTCCGTCCCTCCACAGGAATCAAGGTATTGCCGAATCGCGGCGCGCTGGGGATTGCGTCTCGTTTTCTCCCTCCCCCCAATCTGCTTTTCAGGGTTGATCAGCTCTCCACACTCCCGCATCCCGTGGGCTTTCAGATAGGCGCGTTTCTTCGTGCGGGAGTCAAAGGTCTGCCGCATGACGGGATCGAAGTATGCTCCGCTGTGGGGCATCCAACACTCACGCTTATCAACCGCGACGTGGGAGGTGTCGATGTCGTTCAGAAAGACGTAGGCTTTGCTCATAGCTCATACGGGACTCGCCCCCTGTCCCCGCTCGCCGGCCGCCGCTGAGACAAGATTCGCCCGATTGATGGACGGGGGATTGACTCCCCCGTTCGTCCCACCGGTCGCGGGTTCAGACCGCTGACCATAATTCAAGAGCGCTTGTTGCATGGCGGGGTCTTGGATAGGCACGACCAACTTCCCTAGGTCTTGGAGGCCGTATTCGGAAAAGAACCGACTCCATTGGCGGATGGCCTCCTCCACAGAGATGCGCTTGCCATCCAGGGCCAACCCTTGCGTCACAATCGGCTCCATGAGTGCGCGCATGAAGCCCTCAAACTGCGCTCTGATAATTTCCAAGTTCGGCTTCTGCATTGAGGAGACTTCCAAATCAAAGCGGAAGCGGCTCGCTTTCAAACGCTCCGCCCGCTGTTCGTCAATCGCGGGATACCACTGGGTCTGCATCATCCCCGTCTGCGGGTCAGGTAGACCCGTGTCTTTCACAAGGTCAATTGCCGTTAAGTCCTGAAACTGCGCTTTCGCGCGCCAATACTTCGTGATGACCCGATTGAACCATGCCCCCACCAGATTGGCTTCATCCGTGCGCCGAAGATTCTGTCCCGATTGGCCGATTTGGGCTTCGGTGGCGGTGTTCGCGGTGGTGAGCCCGGTCAGTTGTGCGCGGGTCAACCCTGTGATAAGGATGACAAAATCGACGACTTGGTTGATGAGGACCAACAAGTCAGACTTCACCTGTTCCATCGAGATGACGGCAATCGCCCCACGGACATCATCGTGGCCTTCGATTTTGACACGCGCCCCAAGCTCTGAGGCATCCAGCGCCACTTGTCCATCAGCGGTGACTCGTTCGTTGTAGGCGATTTTGGCTTGGAACTTATCCACCTGTTCCAAGACCGCATCAAAGGAGGAGTTGATCCGGTCAATGAGGGGACGAATGACCGAGAGAGTCGAGATGGGGTAGAGGCGATGGCCGTGCTTGTTGAACGCCAACTCCTCAAATTGCCACCCCCCTAAGTCATAGACATTGTGGTCGTGCATCAACGGTTTCGTCTGCGTTTGGGTGGCGGCGAACGTCAGGGTGGTAATCCCCGTTGGGGAGTCGAGATTCTTATAGTGGACTTCCCAAATATCCACGGTTTGGAAGTCCTCAATGAAGGACTCGGTGACGCGGGGATCATCCAGGGTTTCCACCTGTAACTCCTGCTTTGCCGACCCGTAGCGACGGTCACGCTTCACTTCTCCCACCGTCCGACGAATTCGTTGCGCCACCCAGCGGGCATCGTAGATGTCGCGGGCGCGTGGGTCTTTCACGAAGTCAAAATCGCTTACCCATTGGATGTAGGGGTGTTCCGAACGAATCGATTCTTCCGCCTGCACCTGGTCGGGTTCGGTCTCCACGGGTTTGGGGGGTTTAACCCCCAACACAACGAGGACTTGCTGCATTCCCGCTTTGATCCGATCTCGAAAGCGTTTGTGGTCTTCCCCCTTGGTCGGAAGAATGTCAGCGCCAAACTCCGTGGAGTAGCCGATCTTGACGACGCCTAACGCCAGGACATACCCATCGAAGGTCGCCAACTGCCCTGTTTCCTTAATGCGAAGGATCGGGTCACGTAGGTCGCGGTTGAGGAGTTCGCTCACGTAGAACGCATCCTCCCCCGCCGTGTCGCTCTTAAACTCCGGGATCGCGGTCACGCGAGGATTCTGGAAGAACAATGTGGCGACGACATTCTTGACGATGGGGAAGACGATGTTCAGCGGAGGAGTCGCGTCATCGCAACGCGCCCCCTGCTCGAAATAGTCCAGATTCCTTCCAGCGAGCGTGGTGGTGGGAGGACTCCCAGGCGATTCTTGCCGGTAGGTGCCGAATTCCTTGTCACGGAATTCCGCCCCCAAATCAATCTCCGCCCGCCAGCGGGCGAGTTCGTCAGCCGAAAGCGAAATCATGCACGTACCTCGTTCGTCAACTGCTGGTGGTCAACCCGTGCGAACACAACACTCACATTCCTCGTTCCTCGTTCCTCGTTCCTCGACTTAAGCTCTGCGAGGATGTCATCCAACGGATACACGGCTCAGTCGCTCACGGTCTTTTCGTCGTATCAACGTATCAACTTGGCAAACGCCTTCTGAAAGCACTGGCGTTCGTAGGTGCGTTGCCGCACCGCTCCTGGAGGCGGCTTGCCTTCCTTGACGTTGACTTTCTCAGGTGTGGGCAGGGGTTTGAGGCTCGGATACAGCTCCATCCATCCCTTTCACTTTGGCGGTCAGCTCAGCCAGCTCCTCTTTCAACCGAGCCATCATCAGGACTAAGGCGTTCGTCGTCTCTTGGAAGGGTTGCGGGGTCATCGGAGTTCCCTGAGAGGCGCCCTGAGAGACGCCCTGAGAGCGCATATCGAGTTCCCCGTCCAACCGCGCGATCTCACTCTCAATGAGTGCTTGCTCTGCCTCCGCCGAGATTTGGAGGGGGTTGTCCTTCGTCCTGGGTTCCATGCCACGGGCGAGTTTCTCGCGCATCTGCGCGATCCGCTCTTGGGTGCGAAGGACAAAGGCTGCTTGGCCTTCTTGATCCAACCGTCGATCCGACTTGATGGCTTCCAACGTCGGCATTAGCCTACCAGGGGTCGATAGGCGGTCTTCTCCGCCGCGTCTTGGGCTTTCTTCACCACCGCTCGACGCGCTAATTCTGCGTTCCGCGCTTTCTGCGCCGTCTCTTCAGCGTGCTTCGCGCGTACTTTCTCTCCATCGTCCGCCATGCGTTCCTCCTACTCTCTCTACTAACTACTAACTAAACGCCAACTGCGGGATGGGCGGCCGAGACCACCTCGGCAACCGGGCCCGCACTCGCAACGTTTTCTTGTATTGTTCCCGCTCAAACCAGGCCGCCGAACTATAGGGCAACTCTTCTGGCGGCGCGTCTTGCATGCCCTTGCGGTAGATATTGACATGATACGCAAGGCTATCGACTATATCGTCATGTGGGGCGCGGGGAAATTGGAGCATTTGGTAGGCCAATTCCGTCCAGTGTCCTGTCAGCAGCTCTAATTGCTCCCCAGGGAATTTAATGGCCCCCCGTTCGTGGTAGGGTTGCAAAGCGCGAATCCGCATCTCTTTGGTGTTCGCGGACGTGCCGGTGAACTCCTCGATGTGAAACAAGTGGAATCTCGGATCACGTTGGCGCTCCAGATCAATCCGACGGTCGAGATCACGACGCAACATCCGTTGGAAGGCGTTGGTTTCAATCCCAAAGGCGCTGAAGCGCCAGTGGGTATGCAGACGCATGATCTGGTCGATGAGTTCGTCCGGCAGGAGGTGTCCTGCGACGACGTCCAGGAGATACCAGTCTCCTGTGCTATCAGCGCCAACGACCGTGATCGCACTCTGATCCGCGCCGGAGTTTTCCGAGATCGCAGGATCAACCGCACAGGTGATGTACAGTCCCTGAGGACGTTGGGTGTAGAAGCGGAAGTCACTGGCTTTGAAGATGGCATTCTCGTCATCGACGGGACTGTTCTGGTAGAGGCAGGAGATCAAATAGCTGCCTTGCGAGGCCCGCTGTTGCGCGAGGAATTCTTTGGTGAGCGGGGTGCTTCCCTGCGTCGCAAACGGATACTCCCCATCGACTTCGGCTTTGCGGATATGGGTGTGGAATCCCGACGCCCCAGGTTGCGCTAAGAGTCGTCCGTACAAGTCCCCAAAGTGCCAGCGAGTACCGACGACTAAGACCTCGCCTCCCGGTCGAAGCAGCGAGAGGGCTTTCTTGTAACAGTCTTCGACTTTATCCATCTGTTCTCGTGTCGTGATATTTTGGGCGCTCACAATGTCATCAAAGATAATGAGATCGTAGTGCTTGCCGACTTTGGAGGTTTCAATCCCGGCGGTGTCAATGGAGGGTTCGGCTTGGGCGTTGGTGCGCGGACGAATGACAATCGCCGCTTGATTCCACACCCCGCGCTTGGGATCGACTTCCCACCCTCCATAGATTTTACGGAAGGCGGATTGAGGTTTCATCCCTAAGAGGTGGTTCTTGATCTCGTTTAAGAACCCTTCGGCTTTCTCATTCGTGTCGGAGTAGAGCAAAATCCGAAGATTGTCTTTATGGGTGAGTCTCCACAGACTATACCCAATGGTGCAGATTGAGCTTTTGAAGGTGTAGCGCGGCATGAGGATGAGCTTGCGAGTCCCTGGGGATTGGAGGAATTGACACAGTTCTTCATGCTCGCCAATCATGTCGCTATACCCCAACGCATTTCGACAAAACAAAGAAAAATTCCGCCCCAAGGTCGTAAACGTTCGGACTTGGGTTTCTTGTTCAGTCGTTAACATGCGCCTTCTCACGGCGTTGTTTTATGTCTGTGGGAGGGCTTTCCCTGTGAACTCGTTACCCATTTTGGTAGTCGCGGGTGTTGGGGGTCGCTGAGGCTCATTTTTGCTTCGCCCGCGTCTTGGGGGTCTAATGAATCAAGAGAGGGACGCCATGCGGTGGGGTGGGGGGGCAACTCCCAACCTTTCACCCTCATCCACGCATCCCAGGCTAGCGCCGCGTCAAGCCGTTCCATGCTCACAATGTCTTATAATATACAGTCCGTCTAATAGGATTTTAGGTGTAAGTCTATCTGCTAGAGAGCGTTGCATCAGAGTAGTAGACAGGTGTTTCATTCCCAAACACAACCTCTGGTAGTTAGTTACTTCTTAGAGCCTCACTGACAGTACGACGGATTGCGTCCTTTTGGGCATCCTCAAGGTGGGTGATCTCTTGTACTTCCTTCCAGTTACCGGTAGCTTGGAGATACACCTTCGTCCCTTCTCGATGGTCAGCGAGTTTTCCCTGGTCTTGAGAGGTCTGGATATTCCAGACGAGACCTTCAATAGCCTCATCCTTCCCAAACTTCAACTGCTTGGCCTGTTCAATGATAGCCGCATGCACGTGACGGTTCCTTACGGTTTCGTAAGCGCGAACTCCAGCAGCTTGCCGACTCCCGCAGGTCGGATGACTTTGAAGATACGCTTCCGTCCCATTCCCAAACGTGGGACTTGTCGGATCAGTATAGTGCTTGATAAATGCTTCTTGGGTAGGTTTCAATCGGTGCTTGAAGGCACCACAGCGGGATCGGCGGGCGGAAATGTTTTTTCCCTGAGCAACAGGGACTGGCGCGCCCGTAGAGACACGAGCTCCCGACGGGTCATCCTGTATGACCGTAGGCGCTATGCTTGAACCTTGCGGCGCTGGAACCCCAAGAACCAGTGGTGTAGAGGGAGGAGGCAAGTCTTGGGAAGGAATCTCGGATAGCTCCTGAGTCATGTCACCTCCAACAGCGTGAACGCTCAGGATGCCCAAAGGCAGGATGATACGTTACTGAAAGTCTAGCAGAGATCGAGGAGCAATACAAGGGATTTCTTGAGAATCTTTTGGGCGAAACTTTTTTCTCTTCATCATAAAATAATCCTCGACATGGCTAGGCTAGGCTAGTATACTTGACACAGTCCGCAATAAGTAAGCAGATCACCGCCCGCCACATTAGACCCCAAACTCCCTGATCTGGACTTGGGGTGACATGGGAGCTCCTGCTTTGTCCACCCGTCCCACCATGACGAGGACATCAGATTTTGTCTGATGACGGATCAGATCGTCGAGCCGGTCATACAGTTTAGCGAAAAAACTTCCCGCCTGAGAGGACACCCGAAAGCTCCCCCTTGAAAGTCTCACAATCAGGATTCCTTCCCCCTTGAGCGAAAACGCCTCTTGTCGAAAAGCATCGACCAAGCCGGCCGGTAAATCTTCCCATGTCATCGACAGGACTGAATGACAAAGCGAAGCTCGGTGCGATAGACCACTGCCTTATACAAGACAGCCACGAAGAGCAGACACAACCCCAACACCACGAGCCGGTAAACCCGAAGAATCAAAAAAGGGTTACGATCAGGCAGATCAAACCGCCACACCCACCACGCACTCAATATGCCGACCACCACGACCCACGCAACGACCCCCATAATGTCACGTCCTCAACGGTTGTCGGGAGAGATTCCTCGTCGGAGATGCTCTACTCCTTGCGTCGACTCCTCGTCAGAGATGTCCCTCCCCGTCCAATCTGACAAGATATTGCTCCATTCTTTCTTGCGTGCTTCCTTCCAGGCGGACAACTCTGATTGGATGGGAGCTACTTCATGTTTCACCGCCGCATCCAACATGCGTTGATACGCGGTTTCAATTTCCCCTCTCACTTGACGATTATCTTGATACGTGCCGGTCAAAAAGAACACAATATACACTAACGCCATGCCGAACCATCCCCACCCCACACAAGACGGCCAACAGCGATGCGGGCCGCATTTATTCGCCGCACATCGACACAGCACACCTTGGGCCTCGGTCAGGTCAAAAATCACCGGGGCGTCTTCGACGACTGCAAACCCGTGATTTTTCAAAATGCCCGCAAACCGTGTGCGGAGCCACGCCGTGCGTTCATTCATCCTTTTCCTCCACAGAAAGTGTTAGGCCATCAGCCATTCCTTTCTCTCCTGTAGCGCGCTGTCGGAATTGCTCAGCCAGTCCAAGGCAATGCTGCTCAAGGTGTGGAGCCACATCGCAGATGACCTTCGCCAGCTGCTCACGCACCGCGGACAGGTAAGGGGTCAAGTCGGACATATGACTATCTCCCAAAGGAATCGCTCGAATGGTTCGGTTGTTTCCTGACGTGGTCTCATCCTCGATGCCAATTTCCATGATCGAGCTGGACGCCGTGCGATGCATCGCCAGTTGGAGGCTTTCAGACTCGCACCTGACTCGTCGGTTCTCGTGTAAGTAATCAGCCGACGATAACCGAGAGCGAACGTTGCGCGTTGCGCGGCTCCATAGAGCATTGAGTTGGCATTTTTCGTTCCATCAGTCGCCGTACGGAGGACTTCCAATGTTTCACCGTCGTCGAAATGCCGTGCAATCGGTCGCCCGACAATGCAGACTCCAACAAGAGTTGTCGGCCCAGTTGCAACACCGATACTAAACTTATGCCCCACCACAGGCCGATGATGACGATGCAGTTTTCTGACAAACTCATTCGCTTGATTAAGTGAGATCGGAACGAGCGTTATCGATGTCCGCACCGCGGCCAGATAGGGGGTTAGGTCAGTCATGGCGTTCCTCTTTCCCTCATCTCAAGTAAGCCCAAAGCATGTTTAGCGTATCGAGGCCACCAATAGATGCATCCAATTTTGAAGCTATAGAATAAATCATGTCCGCACACGTGAGTCCACGCAGCATTCGTTAGCCCAGCACACCATCGCCTAAACCATCGTGGAAGATATTTTGGTTGCTCCCTCGTCGGTTGGGCAGCCCACTTTGTCCATTGGTGAATCCTTGAAGCGAGAGGCTCTGTCCACCATCGGACAGCCTTGATATAACACCAGCGTCGAAACAGCCATAAACGATAGTGTTTACGAGTAGCGACTTGACCTACCTCCTGCTGTGCTACTGTGGGGTCACTCATGGAATAAGAATAAGTTGGAAGATTGCGGTAAACAGACACGCATATCCTAAGACAGCCATGCTCACTACCCATATGAGGTTTGTTAGGCCGTTATACTTTTCCATTGCACCAACTCAGCCTGGGCTTCAAGGGAAAGCGTCATATCCCCAACGCCTCCCATTCGGCGCGCAGCTCAGACTCGGTCATGCCTTTACGTCCCCGCGCGTTGATCCGCATGGCTTCGAGTTGGTCGCGCCACGTTTGAAGGGTTTCACGTCCACCTTCCCCGTCCCGTAGCACGTCAACACGATGGGGTGGGTGGGGGGTCATGGCTCACACCGGAAGTCGATATAACGCTGGCCAGTGGCAAACTGTTCCTGCACCCCAAGAATCTCCGTGATCTTGCGGCCTTCCAGACCGAGGAGGTTCGCATGGCGAATCACTTGGGTGAGATAGGAGTCCGACAGGGTGAGCCACTTAAAATCCTGCGGATCAAGCGCCTCCAGCGCGATAGCGCTAATCGCTAATCGTGAATGACTCATTTCCTCCCCCGATCCGTGCCGTAGTCTTCCGCATCACGCACCAGCCAGGTCTGTTTGTTTAAGGTGAGAGTAAACACCGGGTCAGTAGGCATTGCGTCTCTCCAAAAAGGTGCATGTCATATCCCCCACGCCTCCCATTCCGCACGCAGCTCCGCTTCGGTCATGCCTTTGCGTCCCAGCGCGTTCATCCGCATGCATTCCAGTTGATCACGCCAAGTGTGGGGGATGACGTGGACGTACCATTGCCAGGCTTCGACAGGATTGCGATGCCACCAAAATAAGTGATGGCGGGCGCACATCGCACAGCAATTCAAGGGAAACAGCATAAGCAAAGGGTGGCTGCCCTTCGGATAAAAATGCGAGGCGTGCAAGACGCCGCCGCAGACCCCGAATCCATGACCATCAACCAGGCACCGCTTGTCCCGCACCCGGATCCGCTTGGAGAACTCCGGCCAGAGCTGGTAGCGCATGGCGGTCGCTTTCTTGCGGTGCAACTTGGTCATCGTTTCTTCCAGTGTATGGCAAGCAATCGAACCGGCATCGGCACACGCCAGTGATGGGGTTCATGTTGTAGATCGGTGCGTGTTGTGATATATCCGTACTGCGACGGAATAAATCGCTGGCTCCTTAATGGCGTCGCCATCGTAATAATAGTGCTGAGACTTCGTGAGTAAAAAGAGATATTCATGGCTGCGCGTGGGACGATCTTGAACGCTTTCGGGCATACAATTCTTCTTCGCCCAAATAATATCTGACCGTAACCACCAGCCATCCATGCGTAGAGCAAATGCAACAAGCCACGGCACGCCAATCAAGTCTTTGGGTTTCAGACCATTCGGTTGGCGAGAGGAAATATAATTTGGAGGACGCTCAAAACCGATCTTGGATTCCGTGAGTGGTTGATTCAGACTCCCTAGGTTTGTTCGCTGTTTTGAGCCAACATATTGTTTTCCGTGTCCCCATCCTTGTGCAGAGCCCGCATAGGAATCTCCGAGATTGAGCCAGAAAACACCGCCCACTTGAATGAGCGCCGCCCCGGCGTAAATCAGCGCCCAGGGGTAGTTGTTGATCGCCAAAAAGCTCACAGTGGCACCCAGATTCGCCAGTATCAAGAGGCTGATAAGCCAGGCGGGGGTCATGATGAAGGTCATGGTTGCTCTATCGCTGCCCGAATCATCCAGGCAACTTCCTCGGCGATTTGGGGGACGACGGCGTTGCCCAATCCTTTAAGGAGGAACTCAGTCCAGAGACCGCTGCAACTCCCCGCAAGGCCCGCGCCTTTCCCCGCATAAGAGATGTCTTGGCAAGGAAAGCCTCCGGTGAGAACAGTTGGGGTTGCGAGGCACTGTCCACAGGATGGCGCGGTCTTATAGCCATCGTTTTCTAGCCTCCCGCTTGCAACCGCATGAGCGGTTCTCTGTGGACAGGCCGCACTCCCATGCACCGTTCGCACATCGTCATAGCGCCTGGCGTCAGGAAAGTGATGTGCCAACACTCGCTGGCAATACTCGTCGATTTCCACTTGCCAAATAGTCTCAAACCCAACACCCTCAAATCCCCTGTCGAACCCGCCAATTCCTGC
>C687J35021_10002476_pt1 | contig 13110 bp, 2 predicted proteins | sample RifCSPhighO2_12_FD_35021 | JGI IMG/M metagenome (IMG submission 35021)
CCCAAACCCCAAACCCCAAACCCCAAACCCCAAACCCCAAACCCCATCTGTTGCATCGCTGCGAGGAAAGTGTATAGAACGTTTACAGTTGTACACTCAAATAGGTTAGTTATCGTCGTTGAGGATGAGTGCGACTCCTGCGAGGATCCACTTCCACTCTTCAGTTTCTTCTTCGCTGTCCATCTTGAGGTTGGCTGTGAAGATGTAGGTCGGTCCTCTCATCGTTGTGTAGTACACTGGGCAAGGATACTGACCCTTCGTCACCTTCTTGTCGATTGGCACAGCTATCACCTTGATGATCGGCATCAGCGGATGTAGGATCTTCAGTTTCTGTTCGGAGAGGTTGCCTTCTCCTGATCCTCCGGTTTCCCAGTCAGCTCCTTCAAGGAAGAACCCGTCCACGTATGCACCGCCTTCGTCTTTTTGTTTGCGGTCTGGATCTTCTTCCTCTTCTTCTTTCTTCTTCTCAGGCTGAGGACGTTTCTCGAAGGCGATGAGTTCGTTGACATCTTTGAAGTTAGTGATTTTGGTGACCAATGCCATGTTATCGAGTGGGAGAGAGTTCTCTCTGGCAGTGATCTGCATGATGGCAGTCAGGAAACTCATCGGGTTGAACAAGTAGCTCAACTTCAGTGGCTTTGGCAGGATTAGGCTCGACTGCCATTCTCTGAGTTGGTCGCATCTCTTCTTGAGGTCCATGAACCAACTGTCCAAAGGCTTCTTGCTCATGTAGAATGTTGACCATGTTGCTGGTACCTTGTTCAGGATCAAAGATTGTGAGAGAGCATCCATGGCATCGGTCATGTTGAGTGCACCATCGAGTCCCAGCTCAAGTTCCACCAAAGTAGTGACCAGCTCTCCAATCAGTTGGTTCATTCTCTCGCATTCTTGCATGCAGACGATCTGGAAAGGAGTTGGGGCTTCACCCTTGTTCAGAGTGCTGATTCTTTCTTTGAGGTCAATCAGGTCGTATGTGTTCACTTCGATTTCCCTTCTGAGTCTGATGACTGTGTCCTTGATGGAACTGCCACTGGCTCCACCAACTCCCTTAGACTCTCCCATCATTTCGATGACGGATTTGAAGATGAAGTCTGTTTGGTTCATCAAGAAGTTGATTTCAGCATTAGGATGCATACCAAACATCAACGGACTCTCATCTGGTAGCTTCTCAATGGAGTTTCTGTACTCCTCGTATTGAGACTTCTGAGGATCCAACATTCTGAAGATCTTTGTCTCGACAGGGATCAGGTTAGTTTGTGTCAGGAGGTTTGGAGTGATGAGCTTCTTCAAGTATGTGATGTTGGTTCTTCTGTCCCAGTCATCTGTGATGTGGCCACCATACATAATTTCTCCGTAGATGTAGATCAGATCGTTGTATGGAACAACTTCGTACTTCTCCAGGTAGTTGTGGAGGACATCGGCGCAGATAGTGAGATCACCATCGTTGAAGTTGTAGACTCTGGACCATCCTTGGGCTCCGAACTTCTTTCTTCCGGACACCACTGCATGGAAGTAGCAAAGGGCAAACAGAATTGATTTGTACTCACTCTTCTTGGAACTTCTGTCGATCTTTTCCTGGCTGAACTGTGCGTAGGCTCTTCTCATGTTTGCCTTGAGGTCGGCTGGAGCCTCATTCGACACCTTGATGCACTTCTGGAGAATTGGCTCAGGAATGATCTTCATGGTTGGGAAGAGTGGTGGTGGAGGCTCAGAAGAAATGAACACTCTGAAGTTCTTGTGTGCAGTCGCACTGATTTCTTCTAGTTTCAGTTCGAGATCCTTCAGCCAGCTTTCCATCAAGTGGACGTTTTGGAGGAACACCCAATGCCCATCCTTGGCACAACGGGAGATTTCGATCTTGGCGACTTCTTCTTGTCCTTGACCCATGGAAATGTTGGTGAATCCATTTCCACTTGAAATTCCCATCTTGGATCCAAGTTCTTCCACAGCTGGTGTTGGGTCGACACCAGGGAACAACACGAAGAAGATTGGTGAGTTCTGGTTCGATTCGTTGTAAACTTCTTGCATGTCAAATGGTGGCTGTTCGATGTATCTTTCTCCCAGTTGTTTGAGGAGGAATGACCTCAATGCATAGCTGACTCTGTCAGGTCTGAGGATCTTGATGAGCATGAGCTTGTGGAAAGGAGTAACTCCTTGGAACATCTTACTTGGAAGTTCTTCATCTTCAGCTTTCTCTGTGACAACCCATTTCTTCCAAGACAAGTGCTCACTCAAAAGACTGTCACAAAGACCTTGGAACTTGTCAATATATTCGAGTCCCTTGCACTCCTTGTATTGGCCTTCGTTGACGTATCTGATGCTCTCACTTTCAGGATAGTTCACCTGTGCGGCCTTTTTGGTGATCACGAAGTTCTGGTAGTCTTCTGGTTTCAGTTCCTTGGTGCTGATCATGATCTTGAAACACAACATCGCAGCGAAGATCAGCTTGTGCTTTTCGAACAGTCCTCTTCTGACGAAACTGAATGAACAATAAGTGATGGATTCTGTCAGTTCCGTCACTCTCTTTCTCAGTGATCTTGGAGTCAACTCACCATCTTGATTTGCATCAGGCTTTGGATGGCTAGGATCTCCAACGGATCCTTCTTCTTCACCCTTTGGTTTGGATGCTTCTGGGACTCCATCGAGGGTGGTCTTGGATGGTGACTCTCCCAACTTGCCTTCTCCTTCAGGTTGTCCATCCTTGACACCTTCGAGTTTAGCCTCAGACTTCTCCTTGTTCATCTCACCTTGTGTGGCTGCTGCAGCGGCTGCTTCGAATCTCTTCTTCTCCTCCATCAGCTTCTTGGACTTGTTGGCCACGATGTCCACGGACCTGTCAATCACGTTGATGAAACTCTCCAACGAGTACATGTAGAAACTTGAGAGTTTGTACAAGTCGTTCATCAAGAAGAAGATCAAAGCTCCTCTTGTGGCTGCCTCTCTGTAGAACTCAGAGGTTACGTTGATTCTCTCGGTTGTAACCTGGGCGATCTCGACCTTATCCTTGATTTCGGTGGCGAGAACCTTCGAGCTTTCCAGTCCTTCGATCAGTTCGATGTTCTCGGTTGGATCTCCCACAGTCTTGTTCAGTTTGTCGAGCAGCCCTCTCTCGAGTTCCTTCAGTTGGATCTTGTATCTGTTTTGGTCCAACACGAGTTTCTTCTTCAGACTCGCCAGATCTGGCCTTTCCTTACCCACAATGAAGTTGAGCAACTGGTCACCCAAACCGATCTCTGTCACTGTGAAGTTGATCAGCACAGCCTCAGCTTGGATTTCTGGAGGGTAGTTGGGATTGGAAAGCTTTGTCTGCATGTAGAGTCTGAAGTTTGGATGCAAGTCGAGTTGCTTACCACCGAAGATCATGTACTTCTTCTGTCCTCTCTTGATGACGTTTCTGGCAATCACAGGCATGAGCACAGGATCGATATACTCTTCCAAATTTTCGATGAGGACTGGTGATCCTTCCTCAATGGCTCTTTCCAAATCGAAGGCGTAACTCTTCTTGCTGAGTTTGAGGACAACCAGTTCGTTGTTTTTGAGTCTTTCTCTGATCCAAGTGATTCCTTGCAGTTGAGGATCGATCATCAGTGGGTATCTCTCAGAGTTGGTCAGGATCGTTCCGTTTTCCACTGATACGTCATCTGCTGGAAGCCCTTCGTTGTTCCACTCAGCGATCTGAGCTTCTGTCACCAACATGGTAATTGGGTTGAGGTCTTTGCTCATCGGAATCTTTGACCTCATGGCGAAGTTCCTGAAATCTCCGAGAATGTTCGTTGTTCTGAACTGCTTCGAGAAAGGACCAGCATAAGAGATGAATGCAGCTGAGAGTAACACGTCTCCCATCAAGACATCGAGCTTGGAAGACAATTCTTGGATACTGAAATCCCATCTCTTTTCCTCAGAGTCCAGGGCAGAAACAAGTCTTCTGGCCAAGCTGAGTTTTTTGTTACACTTGTCGGCTTCAGCTTGAGCTGCTTCTTTCTTGGCGGTGGCATCATCGAGTTCCTTCTGTTTGATGGCCAGCTTCTTGTTGAGGTCTGCAACGAGTGCCTCCACCTCGTTGAGTTCGTTGACTCTGTCGGTCAATTCCTGTTCAGATTTCTTGAGTTCGTTCTGCTTTGGAATCATCTTCTTCATCGCTTCCGAGTACTTCACCATGTTCAAGATGAACTCGAACACACCGAACACTGCTCCGGAGATCTTCTTGACGGAGTCAGGTGTCAAGTTGCTGTTCTCAGCCAACACTCTTTGTACTTCCTTGAAGTTTTGTTCGGGCACGTTGTTGTTGTCGATTTCCATGTTGAATCTCTTCAGGTTGGTGATCAGCACGTCGACTTTGAACAGGATTTCTTTCTTGATACTGTTCCAGTCCAAGTTCTTTGGCAATTTCTGTTTGTTGAGTTCGATGCCCTCAGTGAATCCGGGCACACCAGCAAACATGTACTGGATACAGTTGAACACCTTGTCGACACCCGGTGGAGGGTTAGGCAAGTTCTTCACGAACTTGAAATCATCAGGGTTGATCTGCTTGACTGCCAACAGAGCCTTTTCGACCATGGGGAACAACTCATCGACTTCCTTTTGATTGGCAGCTTTCTGTTTTTCGACCTCGGCCTTGATGATGGTACAGTTGTCTCTCTTGACTTTGGCCTTTCTGTTCTCCTCTTCGACAATGACCTTCTCAGCTCCGACGACCTCAGCGACTTTGTCAGCTTCAGACTTCATGGCATCGACTTGAGCTTGTTGGATGATAAGGTTCTGTTCGAGCAGGTTGACTTCCTCCTTAGTCTTGATGAGTTTCTTCAAACCCTTCTCGTAATTGTCTCTGTCGTCGATGAGCACCTTCCTCTTCGACTCCAACATGTTGATGTACAGGTAGATCAACTCCAGGAAAGACTTCGGGGTGTTGTAGATATATCTTCTTTCTCTCTCGAAGACCAGTTTGGCAGCTTTGTTGACCAATCTGAAGGACTCGGGCATGAATTTGACGATGCTTCTTCTGATGTCCTCATCAGGTCCGAGATCAACCTTCTCCAGTTTGTTTCTGGACACATCCTCGAGTGCCGCATCTGGCCAAGGTTGGAACCAATCGATGACAGTGGAGTTAACAAGTGCAGGGAATCTTCTTGCTCTGGTTCTGAAGGCATCTCCGATTGGAGAGAAGCACAAACTCACGTGGAGGTTCTCTCTGACCTTGTCTATGAAGAAGTTCCAGATGTCGTCGTTGGAGTCACCTTTGCCTTCTGATTTGCATCGGGCTCTCACTGCGTTGATGATGTTACCCTTCTCATCTTCTGGATAGAGGTCTGCGATTTCTCCTGATGAGAGCAGATCGTTGATGTAGACCAAGAACCTCTCGTCTGTGATGTGGGAGTCTGTGATCATGAACATGATTGGGTCATCCTTCACACCTGTCTTGTTGTACAAGTCGGTGAGGTCAGTCTTCAGGTCGTTCATTGAGTATTCCTTCGACACTGTGATACTGAAGACGACGTAACTCTTGATGTAAGCGCTGAGCTTGGACAGACTTTGCTTGCCTGAACCTCCGACTCCGACCAACAGTGCGTGTCCGGCGGTGTTGGAGATGATTCTTGTGATTCTGCACACATGCTTGATGGCGTCCTCGAACAACACCAAGTTCATTTCGACCTTCTCAGAGTTGTGGTTCTCGAGGGCTTCTGTCATATTTCCACTAACGGTCTTGAAAGGACTGAGCTCGTACATCTTGTCGTTCTGGTAGCCGTTCGGGAAGTGGCAGAAGATAAGTGGTTCTGGCTTGTCTCCAGTGTAGTGCTTCTGGACAACGTTCTTACCGAAGACCTTCTTGACGATCTCGAGGGCGCTCTCAGTGTAGGTCTTGATGTGAGTCGGCTCTATGAGTCTATCAGCATAGATCCTCTCACTCTCGTGGAACCACAGCTTGATCATCTTCTCGACATCACTGAAGTTGGAGGGCTGAGCTTGAAGCAGTCCCGCGAAGATGTTCGAGATGTGTCTGATGTTGAACTCGTAATGGAAGTTGATGGCTGTCTTCTTGAATTGTGCAACCACCTTCTCGTGGAGACTGATGGCAGCCTTAATGAGTTGAGGAGTCATTTCTTGGATGCTTGGCTTGAACTTGGTGAAGTGTCCCTTCAAGAAACACTCGTAGATAATCGTCAACGAGCTGGACTCAGGGAAACTCACTGCACATGTCCAGAAATGTCTCTGGTATCTTGGGTTCACAAAGAAAGAACCGGAGGTTGGGTTCATTGCTGCTATTGTCAGTGTGTTTCTGATGTCCTTCAGGATTGGAGTTGGTTTGGTGATGTCATACCAATGGCCGTGATCGATATGTTGTCTCAGGAGAGCAATTGCTGACTGGGTGTTGTAGGAGTCAAGCTGAGGCATGTTCAGATCATCAATGAAGTATATCAACTTGATTGTACTTCCCTTCTTTGGACCATAACTATTACCCTGTTTTACCAACTCTTGCTCAAGCATGGTCTGGAGGTAGGTTGCATCGGTGTAGTAGTTGAAGTTGATGCTCAAGAAATAGTACTCGAACAGGTTCTTGCTTGCTTGTCTCACTTCCTTGAGAATACCCTTGATGAGTTGGGTCTTTCCAGAACCTGCGTTACCGATCATCAAAGTGGCATGGTTCTCGTACATCAGACTCTTGGTGATCAGCTTGATGGAGATAGTCTCAGGAATCGGCACAGTGATGTTCTGCATAGGACTGGTTCCATCATACTCAACATTTGCTAGAACTCCTTCGAAAGGATTTGGAGGGAGGTTGGAGTTGAGTGAGACCGGTGCTGCTGGTTTGTCTCCTCCTTCATTCTTTTCCTTGGGGAGCATGAATGATTTCCACTCTTCGAATTCTGCCTTGGTGTCGTCCATCTTGACGAAGTAATCGAAGACAGTTCCTTTGGATTTGAACTTGACTGGCTTGTTGAACTCTCCCTTCCACCAATCAGAGAATTCCTTTCTGTAGTCTTTGTTATCCTTAACGGTGAGGGAACCTCCGAAGGCCCAAACAGCACACAGGGCGAAGATGTGTTCAAGTTTGATCATGTTAACTGACTTCACCTTCTCCTTTTCATCAGTTGGGTAGAGGAACTTAGACTGGATGTTCACCTGTGAGGTCATGAGCTTAGTGAATGCGACAGTCATCCCGAAGAAACTCACTGGACTCACGAACTTGCACTTCTTGTAGAGGAATCCAACGATTTTTTCGATGTACTTCAGACTGAGTTCACGGATACCCTGAGCAAGACTTTCCTCGAATGGAACCTTGGCATATCTGAGCCAAGACTCGATGAACCACGATCTTTGGTGACCACTGTCGTCTGAGATGTACAGGATACCAGCTCTTGAGACTGTGGCAGGTGTGGCGAACTTCAAATCTCTGATTTCGAAGATGAGTCTCATGTAGTCCTTGACCACGATTCTACCATTGTTGGCCAAAGTGAGCAGCTTGTTGTCGTCCATGACAGAGTTCATGGACTCGATCCAATTGGCGTCCAAATCACCGTCGAGAATGATCCACTTGGGCTTGCCGTCGGTAGTCTCCTCGGAGAAGTACTGCATGTAGTGTGACATCAGGCCATTTTTCCACTCTCTGGTGCTCATGTTGGTATAGCCGTAGAGTTCCTTCGTGGACACAGTCTTTGGATCCAAGTCTTGTGTGATGGTCTTATTTCCTGATGCAGTGTTGGACTTTGCAAGGATCTTCCAGGTTGTAGTCTTACCAGCTCCAGGTGGACCCATGATGAAGACGCAATGTCTGATTTCCAACAGTTCTCCGAGTTGGACGATCTTCAATGTAAACGCTGGATCATCGATCAAGGCGTTCTCCTTTGAAACCTTGGAGACTGTCTTCTCGAACTCGAGGTTGGCTTTTCTCGGAATGTCGACCTTAGGGAAGAGATCTCCCAGGAGACCGTTGAAGATGCCCAGATCAACTTGAGCGATCTTAGGGTAGTTGAAGTCTCTGAGTGCTCTGAAGAGAAGCATGTCTTCCTTGATGTCAGGCTCAGCTCTCTTGAAGGTACCAGCAACCACCAACACTGATTTGATTGCTCGGAGTCCCCAATCGTAGTGGTCTTGTTTGGACAGGAGATCTCTGCAGAGTCTGTAAAGAGTGACGAACTTCCTTGCCAGAACCTTTGCACTGACGAATCCTTCAGCCATGAGAATATTTTCGCAGATCAGTTCGTTATCAGGTACCACCACTGTGATCGGTCTGAAAAGTGCTTTGAGTCCTTCTGGTAGTTCTGATCTTCCCAAGTAACCAGGATTCATGGTGATGAAGGCACCACACGTTGGGTCGAGGTTGATCTCGTCTTCGCCCATTTTGAAACGGGTCTTCTGGGCCTTGATGCCATCTGTGACTGCCTTGAACTGGACTGTGCACACAGAGAGCACTTCAGGAACGAGTCTGTTGAACTCGTCGAAACAACCCCAACATCCAGAAGCAGCGAGTCCCTTGAAGATGTTACCCATGCTCTCGTAGTTCATTTCAGGAGCGCAGTTGAAGACGTAGCAAGCCTTTGCAATGGCACTTGCAAGATCCTTTGTGGTTTCAGTCTTTCCTGTTCCGGCAGGTCCTGCTGGAGCACAACCCATCTTAAGATGGAGTGCTTGAGTGGCTGTCACGTAGATTCTGTCAGTCAGTGGAGTGACCACAAGTCTGGCACCGTTACCCAGATACTCGTAAGCGTAGTTCAGCTTTGCATCAGCAATTCTACTGTAGAAGAATTCTCCCTTCTCATCGTAGTAGAACTTTAGTTGAGATTGCCACTGGAATTCATCAGCTTTTCTGACTTTTTCGTTCACCAGTCTGTCAATGATGTCTCTGTTGTGTGTCTCCATGGTGATCATGCACATGGTCTTTCTTCTGGTAGCACCATCGAGGTCTCCTTGGACCAACTTGATCAAAGAGGTCAAGTTGTTGATGACAGACTTCAGGAACAGTGTCATGGCTTCAGTCTCTCCTTCTTGAATCTTTCTGAATCTCTCCTCAGTGCCTTTGACCCAACCTGTAGAAGAAATGAGTAGGACGAGTTGTGCATAGCTGGCCTTGATCCAACTAACCTTGTTGTCACTTGCTTTGTCTCCTTCCTTGACCACTTCGTTGATGAGGGTCGCCAGGTACTCCTTGTAGATCCTCTTGGCACCTTCTCTCATGGTCTTCCACACAATGTCGAGGATGTCTTGCAGGTAGATCTCAACCTTTCCTTCGAGTTTGGCCTTTGGATCATTCACAAAGGTGACCTTTTCCTTTCCGACACAGGTGTTCATCGAGATGATGGTTGGTCTCGATCCTGCCTCTTCCTTCATCTCCAGTTTGTCGGCTGCTTGGACAACCTTGCTCATGTAGTTCTTCTCTTTGAACAGCAGGATTGGATTGTTACCGTTTGCCAAGATATCGAGCAACTCCTCCATTGTCAAGAAGTAGAATCTAGGGAAGACCTTTCTCTTGGCGGAAATGAAGTTGTTCAGACCCTTTTGGCACTTAGACAACTCGTTCGAGATGTAGACCAGCTTAGCGTGAACAGTGTCATCATCGTGGCTTGCCTGGCAGAAGTTCAAAATGTTGTTCATGCCAGGTTTCTTGCTCAGAGCCAGGATTCTCTCGACTTCTTTGTCAACCTTTCTAAAATCTTCGGTTTCTGTTGGCAGCTCTTTCTTGACTTCCTCAGAGAATCTGAAGAGGTTGATCAGGAAACTCCATGTCTTTTGTGTTTCAGACAACAGAGTGACTGTTTCATGAATGGCGTTCAAGCCTCTCTGCCAACCCATGACGGTTTCCTCGAAGTGAACCATGTACTTCGAAGCAGAAGTGTTTTGGATGAGGAGTTGATCTGTCTCGAGCTTCTCCATGTCTTCATCACCCATCTTCAAGATCTCGAGTTGAACGTCCTTGAGTTGGAGTGGCACACGTTCGAAGGTGACATTCTTCCACTTGCCGTCGACTTCTGTGAGGTTCTTCTCGATCTTTCTTTCTTGATCGGCCTTCTGAGCGATTTCTTCGATCTGCTCTTTGTACTTCGCGTCAAAGATCTCCAAGTTGTAGAACAGCTCCAGTTTGAGACCTTCTTCGACGGAGAAACTTTCAGAGAAGATGGATCTGACATCATTCCAGTGTCTGTCATCATCAACAGCCATTGATGGTTTCTTGAGTTCTCCGACCAAAGCCATGAAGGTTTCCCAGTTCTTTCTCTTCTTGTCGAAGTCCTTGTAAGCCAGGTTGGTCTTTCTGTCGAGTTTCTTGATGGCATTCAGAGGTTTGGTGATCTTGCTCTTGATCTCGTCTGCAATAATGTTTGGATCGACATCCTTCCACTCCATGTTCTGGTACTCGATGAACTTCTTCTCACAGAAGCTGATGTGTTCCCAGAGTTGCTTCATGACCTCGATCTCGGAGTGGATGTTCTCCAGGTTCTTGGCTGCACTCAGTAGTGTCGCTGGCTCCTCGTCTTTCTCGAACAGCATCTTCGAGAAGTATTCGAAGTCTTTGTATCCTGAGTCATACGTCTTGACTTCTTCTTGGTACTGAGCTATCTGTGCCAGGATGGCTTCGTTGTTGATGGTATACTCGTAGATGCTGCTCTTCTTCAGCTGCAAGAAGAAATCCTTCAACTGCTTGTCGAACTTCTCCATGCTGATCTTGGTAACCTCCTTCTGTTTGTTCATCGAAGGAGCGATAATTCCTTCAGCCTTCTCTGCCTTTTCGCTGAGCTTTTCGATCTCGACGATGAGCTTGCCAGCTAAGTCGACTTCAGATGTGGCAACTCCAGGGATCTTTTTCTTTGTCAGCTGAGACAGTGCTTGTTTGATTTCTTCGAGTTCAAGGAGTTTGGAGTCTTTCTTGTGCTTCACCTCGATGATACTCTCCTTGACCTTGAGGAGGGCCTTGACATCGGTGTCGAAGATGGAAGTGTCCTTGTCAGCTGAAGCAATGCCTGTCTTGGTCTCGTCGTAGAACTGGTTGATGGCTGCCAGCTTCTGTTTGGCGAATTCGACCATTCTCTTGCCCTCGAATCTGTTGTTGTCTTCTGGAACTGAGTTGATGAAGGAAGCTGTGTATGGAGATCCTCTTATGCCAGCCAACACTCCATCATCGTTCTTGGTCATGATTTGGACTGTGACGAGGCGAGGCTCTGGCATGTGGTAGGTGAACTGATAGGTTCCGTTCTCGAAGTCTTCCATCTTGAGGATTGGTACTTCTTCCTCGGTTGTGGTCATCACCTTCTCTTCTCGCTCGTTGATGCTCTCAACTATCTTGATGTAGGTGATCTTGACTTGGAGGAAGTCCTTGCCTGAGTCTCTGTTTTCGTTGAGTTTGTTCTTGGCTTGGACAAAGAAAGTTGTTGGCACCTTGCAGGAGTTTTCTCCCAGCAAACCTGGACCGAAAGCAACCGTGAACTTTGGTGAAATGTTGAGGAAGAACTTGAACTTCTTGAATCCGAGTGTTGGATCTCCTCTGTCAGCTACAATCCTGACATCCACGTCTCCTTTACCATAGTCTGAGAAGTTAGGAGTTTCGCAGATCAGCTTTGGTGGACCGTCTGGGGAAGTCATGATTCTCGCAGGAACTTCGATCGGGTTCTGTCCAGGTTTGCCTGATGAGAATTGGATTCTGTAGGACTTGGTTGAGGTAAATCCTTCTCCTGATACTTCGACTTGGGTTCCTCCTGTAACTGGACCAACGAGGGGTGAAATGTCTCCAATGGAGTAGTCGGGACCTGTGATGCTGGAAATGTTGAGTTCCCACATGTCGTTCAAGTAGTTGCCCGACCAGCCACCGAAAATGATCAGTCTTTGGTCAATCTTGTCGTAGATGATGGCTGAATTTTCTCGAGGAAGTGGTTTGAGCTCTTCCTTTTGGTCGATATGCACAGGAGCGAAGCGCTTGGCTTTGAGCTCCTTGAGGTCCATGAAGGCGACTGAGTTGTCAAGTTGGCCGAACTGACGAGCACCACCTTCTTCGAATTGGCCTTTTTCTCCTCCGAAGATGAAGATCTTGCTCTCTGGCAAGCATGGGACGACAACTGCACAGTGGTTCCATCTTGGCTCATCGTTGATTGGAGTGTCGAGATCGATCCACTCGTTTTTGGTGATTTCGTAGATGTAACAATTGTAGTGTTGAGTCGCTCCAGACCATCCTCCGTGAATGAAGATTCTGTTTTGGTCTGGAAGCAGGCAAGCGAAGTGACCTCCTCTTTCCTTTGGTGGATTTCCTGAAGGATTGGGTCTGGTCCATTCGAAAGTCTTGCAGTCGTAGATGATGATGTCGTTGAAGCTCTTGCGACTGAAGTTGACACCTCCTTGACCTCCGAAAACATACACGCAGTTTGTTTTTGGAGAGTAGGTGGAGCTGTGATTAGCTCTTGGCTCTGGTGCACCTATCTTTGACTCGGTGTTCTTTGGGATAGGGTTGGCCTTGGCCAATTTTTGGTTTGGTGGTTGAACCCACTTGTATTTCTTTCCTAAAGTTAGAATTCTGTCAAAAATGAAACTGGCGATAAAAACAACCCTCATTTCCGTTCAAAAGAACGAAATGGTGGTTTGGCTGAGCCAGCGATCAAGGAAAGTGAAATTTTACCTGAACTGGTGACCAAAATGTGGCAGTCATTGAATCTCTTCTTCGATGTGTAGTAGCCACCGAACACAAACATTTCGTTCTTGCTGATCTTGCAAGCCGAGTGGTTTGTTCTTGGAAGGGGAATTTCATCTCCTTCGCAATCAATTGCGGTCCAAACGCAATCACCCTTCACAGTGATCTTAAGGTTGTAAACCTTATCACTGGGGAGAAGTGCTCCATCTCCCTTGGTGTTGTTTTCTAGACCGCCGTACAAAATGAAAGTATCTTTATCCATCTCAACCAGGGTATGTCCCAGACGAGGTGGAGGACCACCTTCTGAGGTCTTAAGCTTAACCCAAACTAGCTGCTTAGGCATCGCAAGCCAAAGATACAATTATTATTTATCCGCCCATCTCGCCTAATCGAGCGGAGTTACCACCAAATACTCAGACGTTGGAGAAATTTCTAAGCTATACACTTTATCAGCATCACGANNGGTTTGGGGTTTGGGGTTTGGGGTTTGGGGTTTGGGGTTTGGG
>C687J35021_10002477_pt1 | contig 13104 bp, 10 predicted proteins | sample RifCSPhighO2_12_FD_35021 | JGI IMG/M metagenome (IMG submission 35021)
GCCTGAAAGAAGATCAAGGCAATGCCCTAGAGTCGTCAAAATAAAGCCTCAAAAGTACCCAAGAAAATGCCAGTCAATTTCTTAACTGACTGGCATTACCTCTTATGAGGGCTTTTTCAATGTCTTAAAACACGATCTGCATGCTATTACTTAGCCGCTTCACCCCAAGCAGGTACAACTGCTTTCATCAGAGGTTTCAACATTTTCATAGAACATGCCAGTACTTGGCCATTTTCCATAGATTCGCTACCACCACGTGCATCAACTACTGTACCGCCCGCTTCTTTCACGATCAACTCGCCAGCTGCGATATCCCAAGGCTTTAAGCCGAGTTCGAAGTACGCGTCGAAACGACCTGCTGCAACATATGCCAAATCTAATGCCGCAGAACCTGTGCGGCGGTATTGCGCGCCAGCTTCAGTCACATTTAACAATGAATCAAAATGATTTTTTGCATAAGAAATCACTTCACCATTACGTTTTGCACGGTAAGCATGACCCACAGACATGAATGTATTTTCAAGACTGTCTTTCACGTTTACGCGAATACGGCGTTGGTTCATCATGGCACCACGACCACGACTTGCAGAGAACAACTCATCTTTCACAGGGTCGTAAATCACGCCGTGTTGAGTAATGCCTTTATGTTGAACTGCAATAGAGATACAGAAGTGAGGAACACCGTTAATGAAGTTTAGCGTGCCATCAAGTGGGTCGATGATCCAACACCAATCTGCGTCGTGACCTTTACCTTCTTGAAAACCAAACTCTTCACCAAGGAAGCTGTGATTTTTATAGCTTTTACGTAGGGTATCGATAGCCAATTGTTCCAAATAACGGTCTACACGCGTTACAGGACCATCAATTCCTTTTTCTTCGACTTGTAGATCGAGCTTATGACGATTTTGATGCGCTTTTAAAAGCTCTTGACCGACTAATTGAGCCGCACGCGCAGCCATCACCACCATAGGTTCCATTGAACACCCACTACAATTTGAAGATATTGATAAAGAATAATGCATAAAAGCCCGCGCATATTATCAAAGATCGGGGCTTTTAGGGAAAAAATGTTTCTAAAATTTAAAAACGGTGCTTAAACCATATGTACAAGTTTTAACCATGCTTGGCGCACCGAGCTTTCAATGCCTTCTGCATCTAGTCCTGCCTGATGCAACATTTGCGCATGAGTCGCTTGATGCATGAATGTATCCGCTAAACCGAGATTTAACATCGGTTTCACGATTTGAGCCTGTGCCAAATATTCATTGACTGCACTGCCCGCACCCGCCATTACCGCATGTTCTTCAACCGTAACAAATAAAGCCGTTGATGGTGCTAAAGTCGCTATCATCTTTTCATCAAGCGGTTTAACAAAGCGCATATTCACCACACGAACCGCTAAATCTTGTTCAGCCAATGCCTGTGCTGCCTCTACTGCGGCCTGAACACGACTACCAAAGGCAAGAATGCTAATAACGTCGTCTTGGGCATCATTAAAGCTCGCTACAATTTCAGCCTGACCAATTTCCATCGGGGTCATCTGTTGTTGAATTTCAACACCCAGACCATTGCCACGCGGGTAACGCACTGCGGCAGGGCCATTGTATAAATAAGCGGTATGCAACATTTGACGACATTCGTTTTCGTCTTTAGGCGCCATAATCACCAAATTCGGTACGGTACGCATAAAGGCATAGTCATAGGCCCCAGCATGAGTCGGACCATCTTCACCCACTAAACCTGCACGATCAATACCAAAGGTGACATCTAGATTTTGCAGGGCCACATCATGAATCAATTGATCATAGCCGCGTTGCAAGAAGGTCGAGTAAATAGCCACCACAGGTTTTAAGCCTTCACACGCCATACCCGCCGCCAAAGTTACAGCATGCTGTTCTGCAATCGCGACATCAAAAAAGCGTTGTGGATACTGTTTGGCAAAACCCACCATACCTGAGCCTTCGCACATGGCAGGGGTAATCGCCAGTAAGCGCTCATCTTGTGCGGCTTCATCACATAACCATTGACCAAAGACATCTGAATATTTGGGCGCCGTTTGCGGAGCAGACTTGGCATTTATTTTTGTAATCGCGTGATATTTGATTTGGTCAGCTTCAGCAGGTGCAAAGCCTTTGCCTTTTTTGGTATAGACATGAATTAAACGTGGCCCTTTACGTTTTTTTAATGCGGTAAAGACTTGTGTCAACTGCTCGACATCGTGCCCATCAAAAGGCCCAAAGTAATCAAAACCAATCGCTTTGAATACGTTGTCGGCCGCATCTGTCGCTGCGCTATGTAAGCGTGAGTTATAGGTCCACTCAGGGTGTGGCTGCACATAAGCTTCGCCATCCGCTGAAATATTAATGGACTGACCACTCTCCCAAATCGAAGCCAAATGTTTAGCAAAACCACCTGTGCTGCATGAAATCGACATATCGTTGTCATTTAGCACCACTATCAGGTCAGCATCATGCGCGACTGCATCGTTCATAGCTTCAAAGGCCATACCCGCTGTCATCGCCCCATCACCAATGATCGCGACCACTTCACATGGATTGTTTTGATAACGACGTGCCAGCGCCATACCTAGCCCTGCTGAAATCGCAGTCGAAGAATGTCCGACTCCAAAGGTATCAAACACCGATTCATCACGCGCAGGAAAGGCAGCCAAACCATCTTTAGCACGAATAGTCGTGAGCTGTTCACGGCGGCCCGTCAAGGCTTTATGCGGATAAGCTTGATGACCGACATCCCAAATTAAGCGGTCATTCGGTGTGTTAAAGCAATAATGTAATGCCACGGTGAGCTCGACTACACCGAGGTTTGCACCAAAGTGTCCCCCACTTTGTCCTGCGGCATACAGAATAAATTGACGTAGCTCGTCTGCCACTTGTGCTAATTGACTTTGCTCAAGCGAGCGAAGTTGTTGAGGATGATCAATCGTATCCAACAACGGTGTTACAGGGCGATGAGCTGGTATTTCTGTATACAACATAATATGGCAAAGCCTTCTAAAGCCTGGCAAATCTAGCTAGGTCAAATGGGTAATTCGATCATATCGTCGAATGCTATCACCTTCAATCAGCCATATTTCTAGCGATGCAGTTTTGAGCAGTGCTCTCACTGGGTGTTCGTTTAGTGCAGGTGATTATCCTGAATAATCTTACTATTTATCAACTATTATCGTTCGCTTTATACAAAAAAGAAAATCTTCTGCATAAATTCATGGATGCAATTCTACCAATGTCGATGCATTACGCTATACTTTAGCCAATTTCTGAACTATTTACAGGTTTAGCTGTGCCTATTGAATTTGTTGCCACATCCCGTTTACCGACTGCTTTTGGTGAGTTTAACATCACCGTATTTCAAGATCCTAAGACCGGTGAAGAACATGTTGCACTCTCAAAAGGTTTGGATCAACCGATCACAGAACCCGTTTTAGTCCGTGTTCATTCCGAATGTCTCACGGGCGATGCCTTTGCTTCCTTGAAGTGTGACTGTGGCCCACAATTGCAAGCCACGCAAAAACTGATTAATGAAGCTGGGCAAGGCGTGATTCTGTATTTGCGCCAAGAAGGTCGTGGCATTGGGCTTACCAATAAAATTCGTGCTTATGCGCTACAAGATCAAGGGCATGACACGGTCGATGCCAACCTAATGCTCAACCTCCCTGCCGATGCACGTCGTTATGACATGGTCAGCATTATGTTGAATCATTTGAATATTCAACAAGTCCGTTTGATTACCAACAATCCATTGAAGATTGCAGCACTGCAAGAGCAAGGGATCAATGTGGTGGATCGTGTACCTTTGACGGTCGGTTTAAATCCTTTCAATGAAGAATATTTAAAGACCAAGCATGAACGCATGGCGCACTTGTACAAGAAAGATGATTTTTAAAATTTAATCATTTGCTCTAAGCCTGCTTGAAAAAGGCCGGCTTAGAGCACTTCAATCAGATTAAATGGTCATAGAGAAAATACGGCTCTCGGGTCGACGACGTTTTAAATGCAAATCGAACGCCATACAAATATTGCGTATAAAGGCTTTGCCCTGCTCAGTCACCCGTATACTGTGTGGCCCAATCTTCAATAAACCATCATCCTGCATTTCTTCCAGTTGTCCCAAGACCTCAGCCAATTCCGGAAATTGCATATCTGGTTCTGTCCATGACGTCTGAAAGCTACACATCAAATTTAAAATGTGCCGACGAATCATCAGATCTTCAGCATTCAAAATATGCCCGCGATAGACCGGAAGTTCATTGTTTTCCAGTCGCGCATAATAATCTTCGAGTTTTTTTTCATTTTGCGCAAAGCTATACCAGCTGTCGCTGATGGATGAGATACCTAAACCAATCATCACTTGGGTTTTCGATGCGGTGTAGCCCATAAAATTGCGATGCAGAGTGCCTGCCTGAAATGATTGGTACATTGCATCACTTTCTAAAGCAAAATGATCCATACCAATTTCATGATAACCCTGTGCCAGTAATTTATTTTTTCCTTCCTCATAGCACTGCCGTTTTATTTCATCTTTCGGCACATCATGGTCTTTAAAACCACGTTGCCCATTGCCTTTGATCCATGGCACATGCGCATAACTATAAAATGCCAAACGGTCTGGACGTAAACGATTGGTTTGATCAATGGTATTGAGCACATCATCCAAGTTTTGAAAAGGCAGACCAAAGACCAAATCATGTGAAATTGAGCTATAGCCTATTTCACGTGCCCACTGCGTCACTTGCTCGACATGTTCAAAAGGCTGTATCCGATGAATGGCTTTTTGTACGGTTTCATTATAATCCTGTACCCCATAACTAACACGGCGAAAGCCCAAGTCATACAAAGCTTGCAAATGCTCCCGAGTGGTATTGTTCGGATGCCCTTCAAAGCTAAACTCATACTGCTCGGCAATCTCTGCTTGCGCAAGGATGCCTTCAATTAACTGAGTTAAATGCGCTGGAGAAAAGAAAGTTGGCGTTCCGCCACCCAAATGAATTTCTTTAATGCGCGGCTTTTCTTCAAACAATTCAATATAAAGAGACCATTCCTTTAAAACCGCCTGAATATAGGGCTGCTCCATCTCATGTTTTTTGGTCACGCGTTTGTGGCAACCACAAAAAGTACAGAGACTTTCACAAAAAGGCAGATGAATATACAGACTTATGCCTTCAGTCGAATTCGATTCAGCAAACGATGTTTTCAGCGTCTGTTTCCATTGCTCTAAAGAAAACTGCATCTCTTCCCAATACGGCACCGTTGGATAACTGGTATAACGTGGACCAGGAACATTGTATTTTTGAATCAATGAATCGCGCATATTTACCATCAGCTTTTCCGCATTCAGAAGATGCAGCCCATTCTGCATCGCCAAACTCGGGTCTGTACTGTGGTTATTCTGCTGAGCTTAGAATCAGAATTCAACCTAGCGAATTGGTCAGGTTATTTTTCGAATGGCAGCATTTCATTTTTAACTTGCTTCACAACAGCGAATGCTGCGGTAGGACTCTTCGGAAAATATTCTTAATCTTTTTGCTGTTTTATGTTTTGATGTAGGCAGTTTTCATCTTTTCCCATGAGGCTTTTCATGCAGCACCCAACGTCTGCGGATATCCAACGTGTTCGCGAATTTCTCCTCGACTTACAAGCTCGTATTTGTGCCACACTTGAACAACAAGAACGTGCTGGCGGCGGGACTGCGCAGTTTGAAATAGATGATTGGGAGCGTCCTGAAGGCGGTGGGGGGCGTTCACGCGTATTGCAAAATGGTACGGTGATTGAAAAAGGTGGAGTGATGTTCTCACACATCAACATTTCTAAACTCCCCGCTTCAGCAACAGAACGCCATCCGCAAATTGCAGGTGCCAAAGCACAGGCCATGGGTGTTTCTTTGGTGATCCATCCGAAAAATCCAAATGTCCCTACTTCACATGCCAATGTGCGCTTATTCGTGGCTGAAACAGAAGGTCAAGATCCGATTTGGTGGTTTGGGGGGGGCTTTGATCTCACTCCATTTTACCCGAATGATGAAGATGTACTGTCATGGCATCAGACAGCACACGACTTGTGTGCTCCCTTTGGCGCTGAAGTCTATGCCGAACATAAACAATGGTGTGATGACTATTTCTATTTAAAACACCGTGATGAACAACGTGGCGTCGGCGGACTGTTCTTTGATGATCTCAATCAATGGGACTTTGAAACCTGTTTCCAATATATTCAAGCCGTCGGCAATGGCTACCTCAACGCCATTCTTCCAATCTTCCAGCGCAACCAAGACAAGCCTTATAGCGAGGCGCAACGCGACTTTCAAATCTATCGTCGTGGTCGTTATGTCGAATATAACTTGGTCTATGACCGCGGCACACTTTTTGGTTTACAAACAGGGGGGCGAATTGAATCGATTTTAGTGAGCTTGCCAAATTTGGCCGGTTGGTCATATCGACCTGAATGGGAAACCGATTCTGCCGAGAAAAAACTGACCGATTTTTACCTGAAACCGCAAGATTGGCTCAAGCTGCTCAAATAGAAACACAGTCTTACAATTCTATATCCCCCACGCATGCCCTTTTCACTAGATTAGGGCAGCTTATACATTAAATTTTATATATTTCCCGATCAATTCCCCGTAGAATGCCCACTACACAAAGCGTCATTTCTTTGCATTTATTAAAGCATTGTCACAGGTTTAAAACAGCAATTGGGTTCTTTTAAGTTCGCAAAAACCGTAAGCTAAATTAAGTCATTTTCAATGTATTCATTTTAATGACATCAACATTTAGTATCCTCCTTTGCTGTTCTCTGAGGTCCCAAACATGTTCGCAAAAAGAGTTAGCTCGACCACCATGGTTCTTTTCTGCTTTGCTATTGTGTTGCTAAGCTCGATCAGTACTACTATTTTTTCTGAAAGTGCGTTTAATGACAATGCATCCATCAGCATCACCGTATTTGCAGGTATCGGCTTAACCCTCACCGCAGCAAAATTATTGTTTGATGCGATTCACAGCATCTGTAACCCATAATCGCCTTTCTTTTTTCTGTTGATAAAAAACCACTGAACGCTTTAGCCTGTGTGTAATTTGCCGTATATTGAACGGCATTTCTCACATGGATTTGGTGCGATGAACAAACAATTCGCTGTCATTGGCAACCCGATTGAGCAGTCTCGCTCACCTGAACTTCACCATGCGTTTGCACAAAAAATGGGGCTCGACCTCAACTATAGTAAACGTCTTGCGCCACTCGATGGCTTCCTCGCCAATATCCAAGAATTTTTCTCACAGGGTGGCATTGGTCTTAATGTCACGGTCCCGTTTAAAGAACAAGCCTTTACAGCCTGCGCAGTCCTCACTGAACGCGCTAAAATCGCAAAAGCAGTCAATACGCTGTGGATGGTCGATGGTCAATTACATGGTGACAACACCGATGGACAAGGGCTAGTCGATGCCATTCATGCTTTGGACTGGAACTTAGACCAGACAGATTTACTGATCATCGGTGCAGGTGGTGCAACTCGCGGCGTCATTTATCCACTGGTCCAAGCAGGGGTGAAAAAAATTGTGATTGCCAATCGTACCCTTGCTCGTGCTGAGCAACTGGTTGCTGACTTAAAAACAGCTGTGCCGCAAGCCGAATTGCAAGCCATCGGCTTAGATGCGCTCGAAGGTCAGTTTGACTTGGTGATTAATGCAACCTCTGCCAGCCTAAGTGGCGATGCCTTAATTCTGCCTGAAGCTTTGCACTTTCAACATGCTTATGAAATGGCCTATGGCAAACCCTCAACCTTTTTAGATCAAGCCAAAGCTCGCGGCGTACCCACCTCAGAAGGCTACGGCATGCTGATTGGTCAGGCGATTGAGTCTTTTTCAATTTGGAATGGCATCAAACCCAACCTGAAAGATTTTTTATAAGCACAAATAAAAAAGAACCTCCGCAGAGGTTCTTTTTTTCAGATTAGTTCATGTGTTTCTGTACGGCTTTATAGGTCTCGTAATAGGTCGAATCGCTAAAGAAGTCGTCATGTTCAAGCTTCAAACCTTGCAACGATTTTTCTGTCAATTGGCCCTTTAAGTCATCTGCAAATGCTTTAGCAAAAACTTGTGCAGACTGAGTCAAATATGCGCTCTGCTCTTGGTCAATCTCATAGGTATCGGTAAATTTGTCTTGATAGACCTGAGCAAAAACCGCTTGCTTGGTTTTGTATTTCTTCGCCAAATCCTTCCATTGTTGATTTTCTTGTACATCTTCTAGTGCATCATTAACGATATTGGCGATACTTTCACCCAACTCATCAAAGTCTTGTTCGTGTTGTAAAGCATGTTTTTGACGTAACTGATTCAAACGTTTGAGTGTTGTACCCTTCGGCTCTGCAATATCCATGAACTCGTAGGCATACACTTCTGAAATTTCATTGATGGTCGCTGAGCTATAGTAACGAATATACTCTGGACGCTGTGCGGCAAACATCAAAGCAAATACCGCTTGATAGGCTTTGACTTCAGAATGCTGACGTGCGTAGCTTTGCTGCGCTGCCTGCTGGTAATAATCTGAAATAGCCTTAGGTAATTCTGTTGTGCTTGATGATGCGCTCTCTACACTTGATGAATCTGCACCTAACGGGCCCAGCATGCCTTTCACTACATTTTCCAGCAGTGAACCTTTAGACACTTCCTCAATCGATTTGGCATTTCTTAAAGCTTGACGGTCAATGGCTGTCGCACTGCCATAATTAAACACCTGATTGGTGCTTTTAATTTGTAGCTTACCAATTTGCTCATCGCTAATCACAATGTTGTAATCCATGTTTTGCGCACGACCTTTTTGGTCGAGTCCAACATCCATCACAAACGGTGAACGCTCGTTACCCAGCTGTGCCATGATCGGTGTAATTTCAGCCTGATGTTTTTGCCAAAGTTGTTTAAAGCTTTGTGCGTCTACCAGTTGCTCTGTTTGATACGCGCTAAAGAGTGGTTTCAACTCTTCCAAAACATTGGTCGCTGCTTGTCCAAAGCTCTCTTCATCTACAGATCCATTGGTTACTTTAGGTGCAAGTACATCAATATCTTGATAATCACGGCATGCGGTCACTTTACCAATAGGAATGTTCTTGCTGTTGATGAGCGCATCGCAAGCTTCTTCAGACAGTGTATTTGGTGCTGCAGAAGCAGTCACTTCAGTTGCTGTCTCATCAGCATCTTCTGTCGCGGCCTGCGCATAAGCCACATCTGCTGCTGCATCAACCGTAGCATCGGCAGCGGCATCTACAACAATGTCTTGTTCATCGCTCTGCCCATAACCACTCAAGTTCTGCATTTTTTGGTTCACCAAATGACTGACACGTTCGAGTGAATCATAGGCTGGGTCTTCACTTGCGCTACTTGCAGCAATCTCTGCTTCTTTCGCCGCCTGCATTGCATCTTCCGCTGCGCTTGGTGTTTTTGCAGCATCCTCAATCAGACGCTCAGCATCAAAAGCTTGTATCTGCTGGGTATAGTGCAGTTTATTGACGTATTCAAACAAGCCCAATTGTACTTGTGCTGTTTCTAAGTCACCCATATAGCGAATTTTTTTGCTTAGCCCAGCTTCTTTTTCTGACTTGCTTAAATCAACACTATGCACCTGATTTGGCTCTGCCAAAGCATATGGCAGTGCATTCATCTGCTTTAAATATTCTGCAAACTTTTTAAAATCAATATGACCAAATGCGTCTTTATGCTTAGAAAAGTCAATGTAGGCAAAACGATCCTGACTTTCACGATTCACCATGAACGGCATAAAGGCAAAGTAGTTGGTATAAAATTTATAGTCATTAAAATCAACCACCATCGGCAACTGTGCTTGCACTTGTAAGGTTGGTTTTTGATAACTTAACTGTAAAGTCAATGCTGCCAATTTTTGACGGAAATGCACAGAGCCTTGATAACTAAACCGTAAGTCATTGAGTAAATTCACCAAAGATTCTGCGATTTGAACCTTAGCAGAACGTGATTCACTACTGCCATATAGCGATGCATACGGATTTTGTTCACGCGCAAGTGCATCATATAAGGCTTGTTTTTCTTTGGCCGTAAAAGAAATTTTTTGATTTTTTAATAGTTGATCTAATTGTTTTTTCAACTCTGGATCTAAGTTCGTCCCATTTGACTGAGTATTCGACTTAGAATTTGGCTTGGACTCATTAAAATTAAAGTCAGATTGAATAGAGAACTGACCTTTAAAATCATAGCTGGCATTTTCAAACATGGCATTAAGGCCTTGCGTGGCTTGTTGCCCGAGCTGCTGATCTGAAGAGGCATTGGATTTAATGACATGCTGAGTACACCCACTGATACTCAAACCCAATAAACAAAGTGTTATATATTTTAAGCGCATAATACTTGCTGAAAACCTGAGTTAATTATAGTTTATTAAAAAAGTACATGATCAAAAGACCACCGAGTCAGTGTAACAGAAGTGTCTTTTTAGATTGATGATTTTATCTACCAATTCGCCTTTCTGACATTTTCTCAAGTCGGATCTATCAATGTATTTTGATACGATGTATGAATAATGAAATGATCGATTTAAATAATCCAATACTATTTCTAAATTAGGATTACACACATGCCTGCATATAAAGCTCCCTTACATGATATTCGCTTCTTAATGAATGAAGTGCTGGACTATCCTGCACATTATCAAACCCTATCGAATGGTGAAGCTGCCGACGCTGATACGGTAGATATGATCTTAGAAGGCGCAGCAGATTTTTGTGAAAATATTTTATCTCCTTTAAACCAATCGGGCGATGAAGAAGGTTGTACCTTCGACAATGGTGAAGTGAAAACACCAAAAGGCTTCAAAGACGCTTATGACCAGTTTGTCCAAGGTGGCTGGCAAGGTTTGTCTTTCCCTGAAGAATTTGGCGGTCAGAACCTGCCTCAATCTTTAAATCTGATTAAATCGGAAATGATGGGCACCGCAAACTGGTCTTTCCAAATGTACCCAGGTTTAAGCATCGGCTGTATGAACACCATTTTACAGTTTGGTACAGACGAACAGAAAAATCTGTATATGCCGAACTTAGTGGCAGGTACATGGTCTGGTACCATGTGTTTAACTGAACCTCAGTGTGGCACCGACTTAGGCCAAGTAAAGACCAAAGCAGAATTAAATGCCGATGGCACTTATAACATCTCAGGCACCAAAATCTTCATCTCTGCAGGTGAGCAAGATTTAACTGAAAACATCATTCACATCGTACTTGCTCGTCTTCCAGATGCACCTGCAGGCACCAAAGGCATTTCACTGTTCATTGTGCCTAAATTCTTGGTCAATGCAGACAGTAGCCTTGGTGAACGTAACCCTGTGACTTGTGGTTCAATTGAACATAAGATGGGGATTCGTGCTTCTGCAACCGCAGTGTTGAACTTTGATAATGCTGTCGGTTACTTGATTGGTGAGCCAAACAAAGGCTTACATGCCATGTTTACCTTTATGAATACTGCACGTATTGGTACAGCAATTCAAGGTATTGCACATGCTGAGCTTTCTTTCCAAGGTGCACTTCCATATGCCAAAGAACGTATGTCGATGCGTGCACTTTCTGGCAAGAAAGACCCTGAAAAAGTCGCGGATGCCATTATTCATCACGCTGACGTTCGCCGTATGTTACTGACACAAAAAGCGATTGCTGAAGGCGGTCGTTCAATGATTTATTACGCAGCGCAAATTGCCGACAAAATGGCAGATGCGCTTGAACATGGCGATACTGCTGCATTTGAAGCACATGATGATCACTTAGGATTTTATACCCCAATTTTAAAAGGCTTCTTAACTGAATTGGGCTTGGAAGCTGCAAACCACGGTATGCAAGTCTATGGCGGTCATGGCTACATTAAAGAATGGGGCATGGAGCAAATTGCACGTGATGCACGTATTGCGACATTGTATGAAGGCACAACAGGTGTTCAAGCACTTGACTTAATTGGTCGTAAAGTACTTCTAACCTCTAAAGGTAAAGTGATTCGCGACTACACCACTGAAATTTTAAAATTCTGTGGTCAACAGGCACGCAACAAATACATGCGTCGTTTTGCATGGGACTTAACCAAAGTATGCGCACAGTGGAATGCCTTAACTGTTCGCATTATGTTGGCAGCTCGTAAAGACCGTGACGTGGTATCTTCAGCTTCTGTCGATTTCTTGATGTTCTCTGGCTATGTGATGATGGCGTATTTCTGGGCACAACAAGCGGCTGTGGCTTCAGAAAAATTGGCTTCTGGTGATGGCAAAGAATCTGCTGAATTCTATAAAGCGAAAATTAAAGTCGCTGACTTCTACTTCGAACGTTTATTACCGCGTACCCAAGGACATGCTGAAGCAATGGTCAATCCTTCAAAAACCATGACTTCTTTAGCACCTGAACACTTTAGCTTTGATTACTAAGCGAAAAAGCTGAATGCATCATCCTATTTATGTACCTTATAAAATAGAATGACAATCATCAAAAATAAAAAATCTAACTATCGGCAGATAGTTAGATTTTTTGTCTAAGTTGTTGGATGATTTTACTTTACAGTGACAGTAATACTGCCTGTGTTCGCCGCACCAATCGCTGAGGTTTTGATGGTATCAATTGTGTTTTTAAAGCCTTTGGTATTCACAGAAGCATCAACCGAACCTGAGTTAAATGCTAGGTTTGCAGCTGCGTAATTACTCAAAGTACTATTCAACTCTTGATAATATTCAGTATCAACAGCTCCACTAACAGCAGCTTCAACACCTGAATCGAGTTGTTGATGATAATGACCACCCACATCGTTCCAAGCATTCAAAGAAGCATCAAACTCTCCAGCAAATGACCCAGAACTCACTTGATACACACTACCTTGTTCAAGCGTGATGTTACCGGTGTTCACGGCACCAATTGCAGAGGTTTCAATATCTCCCAAACTATTGATTCCACCAGCAGTATTCACAGTTGCATCGATACGGCTTTGTTGCACAAACCTATTTGTAAAGGGTTTTTCAGCGATATAATTTTCAAATGAAGAAGCCTACACACAAAATCTACCGCACAACCAATTGGCCCGCATATAACCGAGCACTCATGAGT
>C687J35021_10002491_pt1 | contig 13072 bp, 7 predicted proteins | sample RifCSPhighO2_12_FD_35021 | JGI IMG/M metagenome (IMG submission 35021)
TAACGGGAATTGCCGATACAACAGGATTACAAGCCGATGATATTTTAATTCAAAAAATGGTAACCAATACGGATAAGCCGGCGGCGAATAGAACCAATGACACAATTTTTGTTTTTGAAAATCAGTTAGTTTTGGGTTCTAACGATGATAATGAAGTTTATATTTCAAAGAATAACGCTTATGCGACTTTTACTTATTCATCGCCGAGAATAGCAGGCGAAGGTGGATTACTAACACTTGACGCTCCGAGTAATGGTTTTGGTTCATTGGATAAAAATTTAATAGCGTTTTCGGGAAGAAATTCTATTTATAAAGCCAAGTATTTGGAAATAACAGTTTCAACTACATTAACGGAAACGCTGACAGTGGAAAAAGTTGACGCGGGAGTTAATCAAGGTTGCCAATCGCCTGACAGCATAATCCAAATTGGAAATTCATTAGTTTATCTCACTTATGAACCAGCATTAAGAATGATTGATAACCCGGACGCAATCGGAGGACTTAATCCGAGAACCTTATCCAATCCGATTAAACCAGATTTTGATAATGAAACTTGGACGAATATTCACGCAATTTGGTATAAAAATACGCTTTATTTGTGTTCTCCTCAAAATTCAAAACTTTATATGTTGGAATTTGTGGAAGATGCTGATGGGAAATTAAGAAGATTTTGGCAAGCTCCGCAAATATTGCCAATTAGGGCATTTTCATTTTTAGCGGGAGTTTTGTATATTCATTCTAATTCTGTGCCAGAAACTTATAAATTATTTGATGGTTATTCCGATACGGCTTCCGATGATTCAAAATTACCGATAAACGCAATAGCAACTTTTGCCTATAATACTTATGGCAAGAGAGCATTGGAAAAGAATTTTGACGAGTATTATGTGGAAGGAGAAATAAGTCCATCAACGGTTGATTTACTTTTGACTTTGGGTTATAATTATGGTGGATACAAACAAATTATTTATAAAATAATAAACGGAACGAATGAAACTATTTTAGAAGATGTAGTTGATGTGAATGCTTTGGGACAGACGGCTTTGGGACAACAACCATTGGGAGGATTATTTAACGCTCCTGCCAATGCGAGAAAGTTTAGAGTAATCTTTGAAATACCGAGAGAAGATTTTAATGAAATCCAGCCAATATTTTCAACAAATGAAGTTGATAGATATTTTTCTATCATTGCTCACGGGGCAAATGTCGCAATGTCCCTTAGAAAAAATATTTTCATAAAACAATAATATGTTTGAAAATTTATTTAATAAAATAGCATCTGTCGTAATCACAAGCAGTTTATTTATAGCTTCGTTATTTGGATATACTCCACCGCAAGAATTTGGAGCGGTTAATCCAATAGCGGGAGCTGTTTATTATCTTTCAGGAAGCGGAGTCGGGGCTTCGGCAAGTTCAATTACTTTAACATCTTTAACAGTTCCGCAATCGGGATATGAATTGGTTGATAGCGATTTCTCTACTACTTTTTATTTAACTATTGAACCCGGGAATAGAACTCGGCAGGAAATTGCCTCTTGCACGACTGTGGTTCAGAACGCCGACAATACGGCAACTTTATCAGGATGTTCCAGAGGACTTTTGCCTTTTTCGCCTTATACGGCTTCTTCCACTTATCAATTTTCTCATTCAGGCGGAACTTCTGTGATTTTTTCAAATCCTCCGCAGTTATACGAAGAATTTCCCGCAAGAGGCGATGCGGAAAGTATAACTGGTCTTTGGACTTTCAGCTCTTCTTCTATTCCGAGATTGGATAGTTATTTGGCGGCGACTAATGACGCTCAATTCATTTCTAAAAAGTATGCCGATGACTTAACAGCTTCGGGAGTAGCGGATGGCAATTATACAACTTTCGGAGGTTATGTTTTGGCAACCACTTCGCAAATAATAGCTGGCACGGCAACTTCAACCGCTACCAGATATTTAGTTTTGCCTTCGGAATTATCAAATACCACTTCATCGGCAAAAAACATAATTCCAATCACAAAAGATAACGGCAAACTCTCGCAGGGATTTTTAGATTTAACGGAAGGATTTACTTTTAGCGGGGGAGTAACGAGCACGGCAACAACTACAATTACTGGTAATGTGGTTGGTCTAAAAGGTTTTGGCGGAGATGGCTCTGATGGAGCATTATCGCTTACTTCTGGAACTACTACATTAGCATTATCAACCAGTTCAATTTATTTAATAAAAAATTATACTTCTATATCCATAACAGGAACTGGAACTCTTGCATTTGCGAATGCTACAACTTCGGGAAATATAATCGTATTAAAATCACAAGGTGATGTTACTTTGACTTGTTCTGTAACTTGTATAAATGCTTCGGGTCTTGGTGCAAATGGCGGTGCAGGGGGAATAGATGCTGGCAATGGAAGCAAGGGAACATCTGGAAATGCTTTTTTTGCGAGTAGCACTCCTGGGAATGGAGGACTTAATAGTTCAGGAGTGATAACCGCAAGCACTACTAATATTATTTATTATCAATTAAATGCATTAGGTAAAATGATTAAGTATTCGGTTGGCGCTGGTGGCGGAGGTGGAGGTGGTGGAGGACTCCAAGATGGCGGTAATGGTGGAAGAGGAGGAGGAGTGATAATAATTGAAGTTGGGGGAACATTAAATATGACAGCCAGCAATGGCATTAGTGTGGCTGGAGAAAATGGTTTGGTGGGTCAAAATGGCTCATCAGGAGGCAATCCAGCTGGAGGCGGTGGCGGTGGTGGAGCAGGTGGGACAGCAACTGTGCTTTATAATTTTGTTTCTGCGACTTCAACTATAAATGTAAATGGCGGGACTGGGGGAAATGGAGGTGCTAAAACACCGGACGGTGCAACTAATGGTGGAGCAGGCGGAGCTGGAGGTTCTAATTTGTGCACAGGAGGAATGGGGGGTGGACAAAATGTTGCTGGTGGGATAGGAAGTTGTGTTAATGGTGGGGCAGGTGGAGCGGCTGGCGGAACTGATAATAGTGCAGGCGGTGGTGGTGGCGGTGGTGGAGCGGGTAGTTATGTGTTTTTATACAATACAGAATTTTAATTTATGCCAATTCCAACTTATAAATAGTTAATTTTAATTTGGCAAACACACTTTACGAATATTATACTCAACAAGGATTAGAAATGCCCACTTGGCAAGAAAGAATACCAACTGCTGAACAAGCGGGTATTTCTGATTACACAGGAACAGAACAACAAAATGTTTCTTTATTAGCTTATTTACAAAAACAACCTTCATCCGAATTAGGAGTGATGACTTCTGATATTGCCGATAGTTATGTTCAGCAAGGAAATCAAACACTTGATAAATTGTCAGGCGTTGAAACTAAAACTCCGATTGAAACAAAACCAACTCCAACCTCACCCGAAACAGAAACTGGCAAAATAAAGTTTCTCAATCTTAGCGGACAAACACAGGAAAAAGACCAAAATATAACCCCTGAAGAATATCAAAACCTTATCAATCAGGGTTATTATGTAATAGAAAGCTCGGGTTCAATTCCTTCTTGGGTAACAACTGGCGATGTTCAATCAGGAAAGATGCAGGCAGAACTTAATCAGGCAAGGGAAGAAAAAGACCAATTAATTGCTGATATGAGCAAGTATATGGTTTCTGACGCTCAACTTAATTCTCAAATTCAAGGAATAAATGCTATGTATGACAGCAGAATTGCCGATATGGAACGCATAAACCGCCAACGAGAGGGGGCAATCAAAACATTGGGCGTAAGGATAGGTTCTCGCTACACAGGGGGCGAGGGGGGCGTATTTGGAGGGATAATTACCGAAGAAGAGAGGCAGGCTTCGGCAAGAATTACAGAACTTCAAAATCAAAAGATGCAAGCGGTAAATGCGGCAAAATCAGCCGCTCAACAACAAAATTGGCAAGTATATGGAAAACAACTTGATTTAGCTCAAAAGAAATATGAAGAGCAAACCAAAGCAGTGGAAGATTATAATAAACTTCTTGTGGAAGGGAATAAAAAGATTTTAGAAGACCAAAAAACAAAATTAGAAATTGATAAATTAAAAATGGATATTGGAATAAAAAAAGCGGAAACTCTGGCTCCATTTATTTTGGATTATTTAACTGGCGATTCTGCCACTGACGCAAAATTGATTAAAACAATAGCCGATATTCAGGGATATGAATATGATTATCTTTTAGGAGCTATTTCAAAAGCACAGGGTGAAAAAGAAAAAACAACTTCTACTTCCGATATTCTTAATTGGCAGGAAGCCAAAAGAGGCGGATATACAGGAACTTTTGAAAAATGGCAGACAGATGAAGCGAATAGAAGAGCGAAAGCCAATATAACAGCAGGAGGAGGATTAGATTGGAAAACAACTAATTTAATAACGCAACAATCGGATAAATTTAGCGCCAGTCCGATTGTTAAAACATTTAACGAGGTTCAAAATAAATATATGTCGGTGGCTAATATCGTTGAAAATGGAGTTGGCGGACCGGCTGATTTGGCTTTGGTATTTGAATTTATGAAATCTCTTGACCCATCTTCTGTGGTAAGAGAGGCGGAATATGAAACTGCGGCTAAATCTGGAAACATATTTAAAGGTTGGGCGGCTAAATTTAATGGTTATCTAAAAGAAGAAGGAGGATTTTTGCCCGATAATGTAAAACAAGAATTTGTAAAATTGGTTAAAATTAAATATGACGCAATTCAATCCCAATATACTAATTTACGAAATGAAACGGCAAGAACTGTTGGATTAAGCACTGGTCTTGCACAAGAAGATGTAGCAAACAGATTGCCTGATTATAATTATGATATTTTTGGCGATAGCGCAGGTGAAGAATATGACTTAAACGGAGTTATTTATATTAAAGGTGCGGATGGAAATTATTATCCAAAATAATGGCAGGATACACATTAGAAGAATTATTACAACAAGGAGCTAAACCAGTTCAACAAGGTTTTTCTCAACAGGAATTATTACAAAAAGGAGCAAATCCCATTGAAAGCTCTGCGGCTTTAAAGTATATGACTGGGCAAGAAAAATCAGCCACGCCAGAAGAAAATACTTTTCTTAATAGATTAAAGATGAGTTTTGTTGACCCGAATAAAATTAAGGCAATAGAGCAATCTGCGGGAACTCGTGGCAAATTTGATTGGAATGATATTGCTGATGTGGTTGGTGGGGTTCCAGAAGTTGTTGGTGGAATAGTTGGTGGAGCCGCTGGAAGTGCGGTCGGTGGAATTGGTGCCGTGCCAGGTGCGGCTATTGGAGTTGGAGCAGGTGCTTCCATAAGAAATCTTATTGGTAGAATTTGGGAACAATTTGATGGAGGATTAAAACCAGAAGAGCAAACTAATAAAATTATACAAACAATAGCAGACCCTGCTCTTAAAGTATTATTCACTTATGTTGGTGGCAAAGCATTTGAAAAAATTATCGCTCCTGTTGGTAAAGCTATTTTTAAGAGATTGCCAGAAAGATTATACGGTGGATTTTTTAGGGAAACTGCGGATGATATTATTGATTTAGTAAAATCAGAACAATTAGTTAATTTGAAAAATACTAATCCGCAATTATTTGATGATTATCTAAAAAATGGAATTATTCATTTGAAGAATGGAATCCCTGAATTAAATCAAACATTGGCAAAAGAATTATTACAAGAAGGACTAAGGGGTAATCCACGAACTATGATGGGAGTTAGTTATGGAAAAATGCTTGAATTGGAAAATCAAGTTAGAGAATTAGTTAAAGATAAAACTATCACTTTATCAAATAAGCAAGGGTATCAAAAAATGTTACAGGACTTTATAATTCATTTTAAAGAAAATAATTATGGGTTTAATCAAGAAAGAGTAAATAATGCCAATCAATTATTAAATACTTTGAAATCAACATCAGGAAATGAAATAGATGCTGGAACAGCTCTATGGTTAAGAAGGTTCATTGATAGTATTAGAAATACAAAATCATTTAAAGCAGATACTTTAATGGCTCCGAAACAAGAAGCATTCAAATCTGCGGCCGATACTTTACGAAATGAATTATCTACTCAAATTGGAGAAATGGGACAAATTATGAATAAATATAGAATTTATATTCAGGCATTTGATTCATTGGCTGATTATGCCGCAAAAAGTGAAAATAGAGCTTTGATTAATTTAACAGATGCTATTATTGGCGGAGGAGGATTGTCCTCTGGTTATCCAGGCACAGGTATTGGAACAATGTTTATGGTTCGTTTATTTCAACAACCGTGGTCAAGAACTGGGTTAGGGCAAATATTATTCAAAACAGGAAAAGTGGGAGAAAAAGTATTACGGCCAGGAGTAAGTGAATATTTATCAGGTAAAGGTCTTCAAGAAATGATGCCCGATTATTTTAATAAATGATTTTTTGGATTATATTATTTTTTGTAATAGCATTATTATTGCCTAATTGGGATGATTGATACAACTTATTTACAATCTCTTAAAGATAAAATAAAACAGCCCATAACTGATTATTTTAGTCAGTTAAAAAGCAGTATTGATGAGCAGATTAAACCACAAGAACCAATTCCTCAAAATGGAGATGAAAGCGAAATAATCAATAAAATCAAAGATTATTTATTGTCAGCCCCAATAGGTAAAATCTATCAATCAATACAACAACGAAGTTTTGAACCAATTAAACAAGAATTGACTAAAAAGATTGATATAACTAATCCAGAAGAATTGGCTAAAATAAGAGAACGAACTATGATGATGACGATAGGAATGACTGAACCATTGGCAAAAGTAAAAACATTTCAAGGATTAAAAGGACTTTCCACCAAACTCTTAGAGAGATTCAAAGGAATGCCAGAAGAAATAACTCCACAGCAATTTAATGAAGTAATAAATAAAGCAACGAAAGAAGGAATTAGAAAAGCTGATTTGGATATGATAAAAGAGATGGCGGAGCGACAGATTAGAAAAATAAAACAAGGAATAAAAGTTTATAGAGCTACAGAAATACCTTTTGATAAAACAAAAATAGACAAGTATGGTATTTCTATTGGAGAGTCATTGGAAGATGCTGAATACTTTTTAACAGGGAAAAGAAAAATGGAAATTCTCAATATTGATAAAAATGCAAGAATACTTAAAGATATACCAAATGAATTATTAGAAAAACCAAAAGGATGGGAGGAAGGAGATTATTTATTCATTAATGAGGATAAATTAGTTGAATTTGCTAAAAAACATCCAGAGTATGATGGATATAAATTTATTCCAGAACAAAATAATGGAATATCTGAAATAAGAATATTTAATCCAGATATTATTATGACAAAACAGGGTTTTAAACTCTCTCTCCCCCAACTCGCCAAAGATGTAGAAACCCAACTTGTTCCTCTCACTCCTATACCAGTAAAATCTCCTCGTTATTCTTCAGTAGGTCAAGATTTCATTGGTGATGGCAAATATGGAGAAATAGTCTATCAAAGTCCAATAAAGACAGGTGGTGCGGAACAACATTTTTCAAGGTTTGAAAGACCTAATGCAACATATAATCAATCTTTCCCCAACTACTTCTCCCACATCCGCTATGAAGATATGGCAGATGGCAAGACAAGAAAGATATTAGAAACACAAAGTGATTTGTTTCAGAAGGAGAATTTTGCGAGAGAGATAAAAGAAATTCTTCCAAGTGCAAGAAGTGAAGTAGGTAGAAACATAATTAAAAGAGGAGAGGCAAGTGAGATGTTAAAAAGAGATGCTAAAAGATATAATGAATTACAAAAATTCCAACCCTACTCCTCCAACGACCCTCTATCTCATCTCCGCACCTTCCGAGAAGAAGTAAAACGAGCCGCTAAAGATAGCAAGGATACTTTGCTTATTCCCAGTGGACAAACAGCGGTGGATATTGAAGGAACAGGAAAATGGTTTGATGCAGGAAATACAACTAAACAACTTGGAAGAACTGAAACGGATTATTTGAAAGTCAATAAATCTATTATAGATGCTCAACAAACCGAATGGGTTATTACAGAATTAAGAGGTGGAACAAAATTTAAGGCAGTCCCCAGAGAACAAATTCAATTTCAACCAACAAAAACCGCATTCAAATCACTTGAAGGTAAAAGATGGTATTCTCCCACATATGAAGAAAACTTTGATTTATTGGGCAATGAGTTCGTATACAAACTCAATGAAGAAGCAATTCCGAGAGAAGCAAGAAAAATGGGGTTGGAAATTATAGGGAAAATTAAAGAAGGAATTGGTGAATGGTGGAAAATTAAAATTCCTCGAGAGCGTGCTCGTTTTCCAGTTGAAGCGTTTGGAGTTTTGCCTTTCATTCCGCAATTTATAAAAGATAAAGAAAAATAATCATTATGAACCTCAAAGAAGCCATAGAAAAATTAAAAAATCCCGACCAATTTTTTGCTAAACAATTTAAGCAACTTCTTGAGGAGTTCAAGGAAGAACTGGAAGAATTAAAGCAACAGAAAGACGAATTATTAGCAATAGATAAAGAAGAAATTATTGATGAGATATTAAAAGAAGTTAAAAGTAATTTAAAAGATGAGAAATTTTTGAAAGTTTTTGATAATATACGAGGGAAAGACGGAGAACAGGGATTAAAAGGTGACAAAGGCGATAGAGGCGATAGGGGTGATATTGGATTACAAGGAATACCGAGTAAAGATGGAAAAGATGGAAAAACTGGAAAAGATGGCGAACAAGGATTACGAGGTGAAAAAGGTTTAATTGGAGAAACTGGAAAATCAGGAAAGGACGGTTCGCCAGATACGCCAGAAGAAATAGCAAAAAAATTGAATAAAACCGAAGAAAGTGTTAAAATATCAGTAATAAAAGGATTGGAAACATATCTTAAAAAACTCGGTCAATCTATCCAGCAAAAAACAAAAGGTGGAGGCGGTATGGGATTGCCAATTCATCAAACATTTGCTTGTAATGGAGTATTAACATCTTTTACACTTTCAAATAATGTTGCGGCTAATGGAAATGCGGCTTGGATATATTATCAAGGGCAATTTCTTGTAAAAACTACACATTGGGCTATTTCAGGCAAAATACTTTCATTAACTTTTACTCCGGAAAATGGAACTAATATAGATATTACATATATACGAACATAAAATGAAAAAACTTTTACCAATTATAATTTTATCTTTAATAATTCCAAGCATTGCTTTTGCTGGTTTTTGGGGCGATTTATGGAGTTATTTTTCTAATGATAATTTAGGCGAAATAGTTCGGATTTTTACAATAAAACAGGGAGGAACAAATACTTCTTCAACTCCCACAGACGGTCAACTTCTTATTGGCTCAGGAGGAACTTATAGCGTAAATAATCTGACTGCTGGCTCAAACATAACGATTACCAATGGAAGCGGGACGATATCTATCGCTTCAACTGGCGGCGGAGGCGGCGGTTCAACCACAACCATAGCAGGACTTCAGCCGAATACCGATATTTTCTTTTTAACTTCTACTTCGGGAATAGATATATCCACTTCCTCGCCCGCCACAATACGATTTAATTTAGGCATAGCCACGACAACTGAATTGGCGATTACTTCTTTGAATAATGGTTTCTTGAAAGTGAATTCTGTCGGGAAGATTACTACTTCAACGATTAGTTCTGCCGATGATGTTAGTTTTTCAGCGATTAACACAACAACTAATATGCGACACGCATTTGGTGATTTTGCTTCTGCTGGCTGGATAAGTGGTGGGATAATTACCGATGCGGGAAGCGGAAATATAGATATTGCGACAGGAGAGGGATTTATCCGTTCTTCAAACAGTTCAGAAGCGGATATTTTTTATACTACTTGGTCTGCTTTATCGGGACAAAACATCCCAAGCGGAGCAACGAGATATATTTCAGTTTTTTACAATGCTGGCAGTCCAATAGCGACATCAACCGCATCCGCTCCTCCGAATTTTAATACTTATATTTATCTCGGCGAAGTTCATAATCTTGCGGGAACTTTAATTATTCATAATGATAATCGTCCTGTTGGCGATTTTATAAATAGAATAGAACAATGGTCTTCCGATTTAATACAAACAAGAGTTGTTTCAGGAGAGGTGATTTCCGACCCTTCGTCTCCTTCGCAGAAAATAAAAATCACGGCAGGAAATTATTGGGATAGATATTTTTTGGAATATACCGATGCCACAGTTGACACAAGCGGAGCAGGAACTTTTGTTCCAATGTATAGGAATGGAGCAGGTGATTGGACGACAGAAACAGCAACTACAACTTGGGAAAATACCAAATGGGATGACGGAGATGGAACTTTAGCCACGATGACTGCCGCTTATTTTTCCAATAGATGGGTAATTAGAGGATTTAACGGAAACATTTATGTATTATATGGTCAAGCGGAATTTTCCGATATAACAGGAGCACAAGATGAAACTGCTCCGTCTTCCAGACCGGAATTTTTAGATGAACACGGATTTTATGTTGGGAAAATTATTGTTTTGAAATCACAAACATCACCGCAGGAAATTACTCAACTTGCTCCTGTTATTGGTGGCGGAACTGATGGAACTGGCGGTGGAATAAGCACTCTTAACAGCCAAACTGGTTCTACGCAAACTTTTGCCACCGGCACGGCTACTGGTATAGGATTAACTGTTGATTCAGCCAGCAACATTCATACTCTTACTCCGACAGTGTCTTCGGGTTATGAAATACCGACAACCGCTTCTACGAGCAACTGGAACTCAAAAGAAAATGTTTTGACATTTAATTCTCCATTTTCAAGAACTGTTAATACGATTGATTTAATTGGAAGATTGGCAACAATAAATTCAATAGCCACTTCAACTGGTTCTTTAATTATCGGCAGAAATGACGCAACTGGCTGGTATGGATTGGTCGTAGGAGCTAATGGAAAGGTTTTAACCGCTTCTTCAACCGCCACAAATGGCGTTTCTTGGGAAACAGTTGCGGGTGGCAGTGGCATTACTTCGCTTAACGGACAAACTGGAAGCTCTCAAACATTTGCGACTTCTTCTGATACGAATATAGGATTAGAAACAGGTTCAGCAGGCGATATTCACACATTAACTTCCAAATGGATAGGAACTTTGGCTGATAGCAGAATTGCTTCGGCAAATACTTGGAATGCGAAAATAACCACGACATCTTTGTCTATGGCTTATCCGCCTTTGGCTTATAATAATACGACAGGAGTATTCACGCTTCCAACTTCAACAGCTTCGCAATCGGGTTTCTTATCGTCTGCTGATTGGGAAACTTTTAACGGAAAACAAAATCAATTATGGGGATTAAGCGGTTCTAATCTTTTTGCTTCGTCCACTTCTTGGAATGTCGGTATCGGAACAACGACACCAGCAACTACATTATCAGTAATAGGAACATCAAGATTTGGCGATGCTTCTAATTATGGAAGTTTTGATGTTGATGGAGATTTAACTTTTACTGGCACGGCTGATTATCTTGTAGCTGGTAATGATTATGCTTTCCGCTATTCAGCCGATGAGGATGTGGGTATGTTCTTTAATTCAACTAATGCTCGGTATGAATTAAGAAATACAGTAGGGGTTGCCGACCAATTTTTCGGAGCCAATGGAGGCGTAAATTATTTTGCCAATAATGTCGGCATCGGGACGACCACACCAGCTTATAAGCTGGATGTCTGGGGCGACTTGCGGGTGAACACTTCTTCCACTTTGGGCAATGTAATTTCAGGCGTATGGAATGGAACGGCAATAGGGGATAGTTATATTTCTTCGGCCGCAACTTGGAATGCCAAACAGGATGCTTTATCATTTCCATTGGCTTACGCTTCAACAACTCACATCACAGCAACTCCGCCTCTTTTAATCACAGCAGGGGATTTATCTTTGACTGGCAGATTATCAACGATAAACAGCATTGCCACCACAACTGGTAATTTAATGGTAGGCAAAACAGATGGAACTGGCTGGTATGCTTTTCCAAAGGGAACTGATGGATTGTGTTTAGTTGCGTCATCTACGGCTACTTATGGGCTTTCTTATCAATCTTGCGCGTCTGGCGGAACTGGATTGTCAAGTTTGAATGGACTTACCGCTTCAACGCAAACATTTTCAACCTCAACTGCGAATATATCAAGCATAAAAATAGTTTCTTCTGGTTCTGACCATCAATTTCAATTATCTTCTCGGCTTAATACTATTGGAGGACTTGCCACAACAACAGGAAGTTTAATTGTCGCAAGCGGAACAGATTGGACGGCAAAAACAGTGGGAGCAAATGGAACAGTTATGACAGCTTCTTCAACCGCCGCAGGAGGAGTTAATTGGGAAAATAATATAATATGGAAAAGTAAAACCGCAGATGAATCAGAAACTGGAGCAACTGTTCAATCGGATAATGAGCTTTTCTTTCCTGTATTAAATGGCGAAACTTGGACATTTGAATTTCGTCTTCAAGTAAATAATACTAATGCCGCAACTCCTGATTGGAAATCGGTTGTTTTGGGAGCAAGTGGTTGGACTTGTGCGGTGATACAATCTGGAATTGAACCAGCAGCTGCCGCATTTCCACAAGGAGCTACAACTGATTGTGATAATGTTCCCGCTACTTTGAGCAATGGAACGATTGCGGCTGATGGAAATATCCCATTTCAAGTTTATATACAAGGATGGATAACCGCTACAAGTAATGGAAATGTTCAACTTCAATGGTCGCCATTTAACACAGGTGGCACTATTACGGTTAAAAAAGGAAGTTATGTAATAGCCAAAAAACAATGAAATACTTAACAGAATACTTGACGCTAATTTTAATTTTAATAGGCATAGTTTTATCTTTTTTTATAGGCAATTTTGTTATTCAAAAATATCAAGCATACAAACAATGGAAAGAGGATTTATTAATTTGGCAAAACAACATAACAAACCAAGTTATTGTCAACAAACAAAACATAGATATTTTAGTAAAGGTTTATAATGAATATATAAATACAAAAAAATGAATGAAATTACCACACTTATAGATTTTATTCAAAATATCGGCTTTGTCGGTTTGCTTATAATTTTGGCTATTCCAAGTTT
>C687J35021_10002494_pt1 | contig 13069 bp, 9 predicted proteins | sample RifCSPhighO2_12_FD_35021 | JGI IMG/M metagenome (IMG submission 35021)
GGGGCAGGGGGGGCGCCCGCAGGCGCCATGGCTGCCCCTGGCGGGCGGCCGGTGCAGACGTCAGATATTGCCGCCGGGGTGTACGCGGGGCCGGGCTTTCCCAACCCCCAGGAGCTGGCGGCCGTGGAGGTGGACGAGCCCCTCATCACGCTGGACGGCAAGGTGCTGCCCCAGGTGCTGCTGGTCAACACCTTCCTGGGCATCAACCCCGATGCGCGCAAGGCCTGGCACCGCGCCATGGGCGTGCCGGTCATCAATATGCTGTCCTACCGCCAGGGCACGCGCGCCGACTACCTGCGCGATACCGTGGGCGTGAGCAGTTTCAACCTGCCGTTCTCGCTGACCAATGCCGAATACATCGGCCTGCAGGACCCGGTGGTCGTCAGCGCCAACGAGGGTGGCGAGCTGGTGCCCATGCCCGAGCAGATGGGCCTGCTCGTGGGCAAGGCCGTGAACCTGGCGCGCCTGCAGTCCACACCCAACGCCGACAAGCGTCTGGTGCTGTTCTTCTGGAACCACCCGCCGGGCGAGAAGAACCAGGGTGCTTCCAACCTCAACGTGCCGCGCTCGCTGGAGCACCTGGTGCAGCGCCTGCGCGCCGAGGGCTACCGCATCGACGCCACCACCGAGCAGGACATCATCGCCACCGTGGCGACCCTGCTGCGCCCGGCGTACCGACCCGGCACGCTGGGCGAACTCATGAAGACGCCGCACTGGGATTTTCTGCCCCTGGCGCGCTACGAGCGCTGGCTCCAGGGCCTGCCCGCCGAGGTGCGCCAGCGCATCACCACCTTCTGGGGTGACCCCACCAAGAGCCCCTGGGTGGTGCGCCACCAGGGGCAGCAGGGCTTTGTCATCCCGCGCATGAAGCTGGGTCAGCTGGTGGTGCTGCCCCAGCCCATGCGCAGCGAAACCGCGGCCGGCCACCACGACGAAAAAAAGCTGTTCCACGACACCAAGGTGCCGCTCAACCACTTCTACCTGGCCACTTACCTGTGGGCGCGTGAGCAGCACGCGGCGCACGCCATCGTGCACTTTGGTACCCACGGATCGCAGGAGTGGACGCCCGGCAAGGAGCGCGGCCTGTGGGCCTACGACGACCCCAACCTGCTGGTGGGCAACACGCCGGTGATCTACCCGTACATCGTGGACAACATCGGCGAGGCGCTGCACGTCAAGCGGCGCGGGCGCGGCGTGATCGTGAGCCACCAGACGCCCGCCTTTGCGCCCGCGGGCCTGTCAGATGATTTTGTGCGCATCAACGACCTGATCCGCGAGTACCAGTCACTCGACTCGGGCCTGGTCAGGGACAACAACCGCAAGCTCATCATTGCGCAGGCGGTGAAGATGAACATCCACAAGGACATGCAGTGGAAAGTGGCCGATCTGGAGCGCGATTTTGACAAGTTCCTGCGCGACATTGAGGACTACCTGGAAGACCTGGGCGCCGCCCAGCAGCCCCTGGGCCTGCACACCCTGGGGCTGGACGCCGAGCGCGCCCACCTCGTCAGCAACGTGATGCAGATGCTGGGCCAGCCGCTCTACGAGGCCACGGGCGTGAAGAACGCCAAGGCCGCGTTCAAGGGCGACTACAAGGATTTGCCCCAAACCGCGCCCTACCGCTTTGTGGACGACTGGGTCTTCAGCGAGCGCCCCCTGCGCGAGCTGGGCGACCCGCAGCTACGTGTGCTGGCCGAGAAGGGGCGGCGCTTCATGGTCACACTGCGCGCTGCCTGGGAGGTGGAGGGCGTGCTGCTGGGCCTGTCGGCGCGCTGGATCGAACCGTCCTACGGCGGCGACCCGATCCGCAACCCCGACGCACTGCACACCGGGCGCAACATGTACGGCTTTGATCCCTCGCGCATCCCCACGCGCGCCGCCTACGAGGCGGGCAAGGAGGCGGTGCAGGCGCTGATCCAGTCGTACCAGGCCGAGCACGGCAAGTTCCCCGAGAAGCTGGCCTTCAGCATGTGGAGCACCGAAACCCTGCGCCACCTGGGCATGCTGGAGGCGCAGATCCTCTACGCCATGGGTGTGAAGCCGCGCTGGGACGAGGGCGGTCGCGTGGTGGGCATGGAGGTGATTCCCTTGCAGGAGCTGGGGCGCCCGCGCATTGACACCGTGATCTCGCTCACCGGCCTGTACCGCGACCAGTTCCCCAACGTGATGGAGCGCTTCAACGAGGCCATCCAGTTGCTCGCCGCGCAGCCCGAGCCGCGTGAGAAGAACTTCGTGCGCGCCAACACCGAGCGCATCGAGGCCGCGCTGCGCGCGCAGGGCGTGCCCGTACAGGAGGCGCGCGAGTTTGCCCTGACCCGCATCTTCGGCAACGAAAGCGGCGACTACAGCACCAAGCTGACCGACGCCTCGCTCGCCTCCGACATGTGGGAAGAGGGCGACGGCAAGCTCGAAAAACTCTACCTCTCGCGCATGTCCTGGGCCTATGGCCCCAACACCGCGAACTGGAGCCGCAAGTTGGCTGACCCCACGGGGCGCGAGATCAACACCTACGCCGAACACCTGCGCGGCACCAGTGCGGCCGTGTTCTCGCGCTCGTCCAACCTGCGCGGCCTGCTCGATACCGACCATCCGTTCGAGTACCTCGGCGGCATCTCGATGGCCGTCAAGCACCTCGACGGCAAGAACCCGCAGCTCTACATCTCCAACATGCGCGACCCCAACCGTGCACGCCTGCAGACGGCCGAGAAGTTCATGGCCACCGAGCTGCGCAGCGTGTACCAGCACCCGAACTGGATGAAGGAAATGATGAAAGAGGGCTACAGCGGCACGCTGCAGATGCTCAATACCGTCAACAACTTCTGGGGCTGGCAGGTGATGGACCGCAACGTGGTGCGCGACGACCAGTGGCAGGAGTTTCACGAAACCTACGTGAACGACCGCCACCGCCTGGGCACGCGCGAATGGTTCGAGAAGAATAACCCCACGGCGCTGGCGCAGGTGGCCGAGCGCATGCTCGAAGCCATTCGTAAGGATTATTGGCAGGCCGACGAGCGCACCCGGCGCGAGCTGGTGGCCACCTACCAGGACCTGGCGGCGCGCCACGATGTGCACACCAGCAACGAAACCTTCAAGGCCTACGTGGCCGAGCTGGCGCAGGGCTTTGGCATCGGGGCACGGCCCGCACCGGCTGCACCCAGTGCACCGGCTGCTGCGCCCCCGCAGGCTGCGCCGCAGCCCGAACCCCTGGCGCCCGAGCCAGAACCGCCCGCACCGCCCCCCGTGGTGCGCGGCCAGGAACTGCGCGAGGTGCTGCGCGACACCCCCGTGCAGCAGCTCATCTGGGCCTACGCCTGGCTGCTGGGCGCCGTGGTTCTGGCGGGCATGGCCTGGCAAATCTGGCGCGTGCGCCGCAACCGCAATTCCTTTTCCCTTCCTTTGAAAGCCTCCGCATGAACGCCCTTGAAAGCTTCCTTTACGAGATCTCCAAGTTCTTCCTCACACCGGTGCTGCTGCTGCTGTGCCTGATGTTCCTCTATGCGCTGTTCAGTCTGGGGCAGGTGCTGGTCGAGGCCGTGGCGCGTGCGCGCCGCCCGCACGGGCTGCAGCCTCTGCACCGCTACTGGCAGCGCCACGCCCACCTGGGCACCGACGGGCTGGAGCTGCAGGTGCTCAAGCAGCTCGAATTGCAGCGCATCGTCAGCCGCGTGGCGCCGCTGCTGGGGCTGGTGGCCACCATGATTCCCATGGGCCCGGCGCTGGTGGCCGTGGCCGCAGGCAACACGCAGGGCATGGCGCAGAACCTGGTGGTGGCCTTCGCCGCCGTGATCGTGGCATTGCTGGCGGCCGCCATCACCTTTGTGGTGCAGACGCTGCGCAAGCGCTGGCTCATGGAGGAACTCAACGTGCTGCTCATCGGCCTGGACGCCGCCCCCGTGGCCGTGCCGACCCACGCACACGACGCCGTGCCCTCGCGTGCCACCCGGGAGCTGGCCCATGGCTGACACCCGCCGCATGCGCATCGACATCCTGGGCGACTCCGACGAGGACGATCCCATCCTCAGCGTGGTGAACATCATCGACGTGTTCCTGGTGGTGATCGCCGTGCTGCTCATTGCCGTGGCCGAAAACCCGCTCAACCCCTTTGCCTCGCAGGACGTGGTGGTCATCAAGAACGCGGGCAAGCCCAACATGGAGATGCTGGTCAAGGAGGGCAACGAGCTCAAGCAGTACCAGTCCTCCGGCCAGATCGGAGAAGGCCAGGGCATGAAGGCCGGCGTGGCCTACCGGATGAAGGACGGCAGCATGGTCTATGTGCCGGAAACGGGGGCGGATGCCCCAACGCGCTGACCGATGGCGACGGGCGACAATCCGGGGATGAAAACAATTCGCCTGCGACCCGGCAAAGAGCGCTCGCTGCAGCGCCGCCACCCCTGGATTTTTGACAGCGCCATCGCCAAGGGCGGTGGCGACAGTGGCGAAACGGTGCGTGTGGAGTCGCACGAAGGCCAGTTTCTGGCCTGGGCGGCGTTCAGCCCCAGCTCGCGCATCCGTGCGCGGGTGTGGAGCTTCGACGAGGCACAGCGCATAGATGCTGCGTTTTTCATAGCTGCTTGCGCACGTGCAATAAGCGCTAGAGGCCGATTTGACATACAAAGCAACGGCGTGCGTCTGGTGCATGGCGAATCCGACAGCCTGCCCGGACTCATCGTGGACCGCTATGGCGACACGTTGGTGGCACAGTTCACCAGCGCGGGCACCGAGCGCTGGAAGGATGTGCTGGCCGATGCGCTCCTGCAGGCCACGGGCCTGGTGCGCCTGTACGAGCGCTCCGACGCCAGCGTGCGCCAGCTCGAAGGGCTGGAGAGCAGCACCGGCTGGCTGCGCGGCGGCCCGGCGGAGGGCGGCGAGGCGCCGCCGCTGGAACTGGAGATCCACGAGCACCAGTGGCGCCTGACGCTCAACATTGCCGAGGGCCACAAGACCGGCTTTTACCTGGACCAGCGCGACAGCCGCAAGCGCTTTGCCGACAGCGTGCAGCGCCTGCGCCTGCGCCGCGTGCTCAATTGCTATTGCTATACCGGCGGTTTTTCGGTAGCGGCGCTGGCGGGCCAGCGCGCGGCGGGCGTGGAGGATGGCGAGGTGGTGTCCATCGACTCGTCGGGCCCGGCGCTGGAGCGCGCCCGCGCGCATGTGGCGCTCAACGGCTTTGACGCCGCACGCGCCACCTTTCTGGACGCCGACGTCAACACCTCGCTGCGCCAGTTTCTCAAGGAAGGGCGCACTTTTGACGCCATCGTGCTCGACCCCCCCAAATTTGCCCCCACCGCCGCACACGCCGAGCGGGCTGCACGCGCCTACAAGGACATCAACCGCCTCGCGCTGCAGTTGCTCGAACCCGGCGGCATGCTCTACACCTTCTCGTGTTCGGGCGGCATCAGCGCCGACCTGTTCCACAAGATCGTGGCCTCGGCCGGGGCCGACGCGGGCGTGGACGGCTACATCCTGGAGCGCTTGGGCGGAGCGCCCGACCACCCGATGACGCTGGAATTTCCGGAAGGGGAGTATCTGAAAGGGCTGGCGGTGATGCGCAAGCCGTGAAGGGTGCGGTCGATTGCTATTTAAAACATAGCTGTCGCCGCAGTATTTGTAAGTCCTGCAGCACAAAAATTTCCAAAATTGCAGAAGCCGCACCGAGATCGCAGCTTGACAGCCCCGCTAAACTGTTTCCATCCCTGAACCCGATCCCCGCTGGCGCCCTGTGTGCTGGCGCCACCGCATTTCCCCAAGGTTTCCCCATGTCTCTCATTCCTGCCACCATCCTCACGGGCTTCCTGGGCTCCGGCAAGACCACGCTGCTCAAGCGCCTGCTCTCCGAAGCCCATGGGCAAAAAATTGCCGTCATTGAGAACGAGTTCGGTGAGGAAAACATCGACACCGACATCCTGGTGACCGATTCGAAGGAGCAGATCATCCAGATGAGCAACGGCTGCATCTGCTGCACCATCCGCGAAGACCTGCGCGAGACGCTGCAGCTCCTGGCCGCCAAGCGCCGCAAGGGCCTGCTCGACTTTGACCGTGTGGTCATCGAGACCACCGGGCTGGCCGATCCCGGCCCGGTGGCGCAGACCTTCTTCATGGATGAGGAGATCGCCGAGACCTACCTGATCGATTCCATCATCACGCTGGTGGACGCCAGGCACGCCCAGCAGCAGCTCGATGACCGCCAGGAGGCGCGCCGCCAGGTGGGCTTTGCGGACCAGATTTTCCTGTCCAAGACCGACCTGGTGAGCGCCGAGGATGTGGATGCACTCACCCACCGCCTCAAGCACATGAACCCGCGCGCGCCCATCAAGGCCGTGCATTTTGGCGAGGTGCCGCTGGCCGAGGTGCTGGACTTGCGGGGTTTCAACCTCAATACCAAGCTGGATATCGATCCCGAGTTTCTCCAGGAAGAAGTGCCCCACGCCCAGCATGACCATGGGCACGAACACCATGGCCATGTGCATGGCGAGCACTGCAACCACCCCTCGCACCAGCACGGCCATGGCCACCACCATCACCACGACGATGACGTCAAGAGCTTTGTCTACCGAGCAGACCGTCCCTTTGACCCCGCCAAGCTGGAGGACTTCCTGGGTGCCATCGTCAACATCTACGGCCCGCGCATGCTGCGTTACAAAGGCGTGCTGGATATGAAGGGCACCGACCGCAAGGTCATCTTCCAGGGCGTGCACCAGCTCATGGGCAGCGACCTGGGACCGCAGTGGGCCGAGGGCGAAAAACGCCAGAGCAGGATGGTGTTCATCGGCATCGAGTTGCCGCGCGATATTCTGGAGCAGGGCCTTGACCAATGTCTGGTCTGAATCAATGCGCGCCATCGTTGCTTGTGGAGTACCCTTGTGGATATTTAGCAACGTGGCGGTATCCGTCAGCGGGTGTCGATACAATCGCGCCCCGGTGATCACAAGGGCTGACCATTCACCGACCCGCCAGTGCGCCCAGCGTGTGGCTGCCGGTCCGCCCGAACCGCGAGGAGACAGGAATTGAAAGCTGAAACCAGCAAAACCAAGGCGGTTGCCAAAGCCCCTTTGGCCGCCACCAAAACAGCCGCTGTCAAGGCGCCTGCCAAGGTGTCAGAGCCGGTGGCGTCGGCGGCTCCGCCGCAGGCTGGCGCACAGGTACCTTTGCGCAGCACTCGGCCTTCTTCTCGCCTGGCCCAATTGACCGTACCATCCATGGCGCAGTCGGTTGCATCGACAGCCGCCAAAGCGAGCTATACCAATACCATGCCCTCCACAATGCAAGTGTCGCCTCCCATGGCCTCCGCCAAGAAAGATGCCAAGCTGGCCAACAACTGGAAGACCAAGCCTCTTGAAGAGCTGACCGATGCCGAAGTGCTGGCCATGCCCGACAGCGAATACATGAACGACACGCAGATGGCGTTCTTCCGTCGCAAGCTGGTACTGCTCAAGCAGGACATGCACAACAACGCAGGCGAGACCACCGAGCACCTGCGCGAGGACACCGTGGTCGTGCCCGATCCGGCCGACCGCGCCACCATCGAAGAAGAGCACGCCCTGGAGCTGCGCACCCGCGACCGCGAGCGCAAGCTGCTCAAGAAGATTGAGCAATCGATTGGCCGCATCGACGCGGGCGACTACGGCTACTGCGACGAAACGGGTGAGCCCATTGGCGTGGGCCGTCTCCTGGCGCGCCCCACGGCCACCCTCTCGCTTGAAGCGCAGCAACGCCGCGAGCTCAAGCAGAAGATGTTCGGCGATTGACCGGATGGCAGCATCGGTAGCGCTGCGGTGTCACTGACCACCACCCCACCATGAGCAAGGAAGAAACCACCCCTTCTGGCGGCGGCCTCTTGTCCAAGATGGTGCGGTTCGTGCGCAACCCCACCGTCAACTGGACCGACCTGGACTCCATCCAGGAGGACAAGGAAAGCCAGTACAGCAAGCAGATGCTCAAGGAGATGATCGAGCGCAAGCGCCGCAACGACTTTGTGCGGCGCCGCGAGTTCGACCAGCTGCGCAAGCTGCGCCAGCGCGACGCCTTGTCGGGCCAGCGTACCGAAGACCCTGCGGCCCGCCCCTCGTTTTTCCAGAGCAGTCTGACGTCGCCCGACGAGCGCGCCGTGACGATCAAGAAGATCGACGAGATCGAAGCGCAGATGTCGATGCAGTGGTGGAAGAGCAAGCAGTCGGGCGACGCCCCCGCCCAGGGCGATAACCCGCCCCTCGCTGAGGGCGTTGCGCAGACCGATGGGCCGGTGGGCAGTGACGCGGCGTCAGGACGTGCATTTGCGCCCACGGCGCCGCTTTCGCTCCATGCATCGCTGTCACCGCAGGCGGCTGCCGAACCCCTGTTTGCCGACGACAGCATGACCATCGAGGGCTTCGGGAATGTGTCCTCGCGCACGTTGACGGGTGAACCCCTTTTGCCTGCAGGTGTCAAACCGCCAGTGCCAGGGGCCGCATCTGCACCCGCACCCGAAATGGAGGAATTCGTGCACGAACCCGATCTCGAAGAAGCCGCCATCCGCTTTGCCAACGGCGACCATGTGGGTGCCGAGGCAGGGCTGCTCGATGTGCTCGCACAGCACGGGCAGGATGACGCCGATCAGCAGTTCGAAATCTGGATGACGCTGTTCGACCTCTACCGCGCCACGGGGCAACAGGACCGGTTTGATGCCCTGGCCATTGACTTCGCCGCCCGTTTTTCGCGTTCGGCGCCGTTGTGGTTCTCGATGCCCGCGCAACTGGGCCTTGAAACCGTGGTGCAGGATGCTCCCGCACCCGTTGTGCGCCGCGACTTCACCTGGAACGCCCCGGGCGCACTGGCGTTGCAGTCGGTGGCGGCCCTGCAGGCATCCCTGGCGCGCACGGCTTCGCCCTGGACCATGACCTGGTCGCGTATCCAGTCGATTGATGATGCTGCGCTGACTGCGCTGGCCAACGAGTTCACGCACTGGGGCGATCTGGACGTGCAGATCATTTTTGTGGGTGCTGATGTCCTGCAGGCCCTGATGGAGGCCCATACCCAGTCGGGGGACCGCAGTGCCAACCCCGAATGGTGGCGCCTACGCATGGCGGCGCTGCGTTTCATGGGGCGCCCGGATGAGTTCGAAATGGTGGCGCTGGACTACTGCGTGACCTACGAGGTGTCTCCGCCGTCCTGGGCGTCACCGCGCTGCGGCTACAGCGACAGCGCGGCCCCTGCGCCGGTTTCTGCCCCCGCTCCCATGCCGGAGTTGGTGGCGCGTCCACCCCACTGGTCAGATGCGACAGCCCCTGCGCCTCTGTCCGGTTTTGGTGATACGCGCCCACCTGCGCTGCAGGGGCTTTCTGGGCACATCGAGGGCGATGCCGGTGCGTTGCTGGCCGGGATGGAGGGGCGTGTGCCTGCTGGCGAGCCGCTCATCATCCCGTGTGACCGCCTGATCCGCATCGACTTTTCTGCGGCCGGTTCAGTGCTCAACTGGGCCGCCGAGCAGCAGACCCATGGCCGCGTCGTGCAGTTCCAGAATCTGCATCGTCTGGTGGCAGTGTTCTTCAACGTGGTGGGCATCAACGAGCATGCCTGGGTGGTCCCGCGCAAGAATTAGGGGCATCCCCCTGAGCCGCTGCGCGGCTTCCCTCTTCTCGCGCACCGCTGCGCGATGCGGGAAAGGGGACACCGCCAGCGCGGCGGGGTGGCCCTTGCGCGGCGGTCGCTGCCTTTGGCCGCGCCCGTTTTAGCGCGTGCTTGCAATATGAGGGCTTGGCCCCATCTTCCGCAGCTATGGACTCCTCTCAAAACAACCCGGTCTTCCACGGGACCACCATTCTTAGCGTGCGCCGCCAGACGGCGGACGGTATCCAGGTCGCCATTGGCGGCGACGGCCAGGTGACGCTGGGCACCATCGTCGTCAAGGGCACTGCGCGCAAGGTGCGCAAAATCCACCATGGCAAGGTACTGGCCGGTTTTGCCGGGGCCACGGCCGATGCCTTCACCCTGTTCGAGCGTTTTGAAGCCAAGCTGGACAAGCACCAGGGCCACCTGGTGCGCGCAGCCATCGAACTGACCAAGGACTGGCGCACCGACCGTGTGCTGCGCCGCCTCGAAGCCATGCTGGCCGTGGCCGACCATGAGGCCTCGCTCATCATTACCGGCAATGGCGATGTGCTGGAGCCCGAGCAGGGCATCGTGGCCATCGGATCGGGTGGTGCCTATGCCCATTCGGCCGCCAAGGCGCTGCTGCAAAACACCGACCTGTCCGCCGAAGAAATCGTCCGCAAGTCGCTGTCCATTGCCGGTGAGCTGTGCATTTACACCAACATGCACCACACCATCGAGACGCTGTAGGCGCATCGATTTGCTATTAATTTAATAGCTTTTGGCGCTTTTCAGGTAAGCGCTAGATGCTGATTTGAATGAAATTATTGTCCATGTCGTCCATGACCCCCCAGGAAATTGTCTCCGAACTCGACCGGCACATCGTCGGTCAGGCCAACGCCAAGCGTGCCGTGGCCATTGCGTTGCGCAACCGCTGGCGGCGCCAGCAGGTGCCCGAGACGCTGCGCCACGAGATCACACCCAAGAATATCCTCATGATCGGCCCCACCGGCGTGGGAAAAACCGAAATCGCCCGGCGCCTGGCTCGCCTGGCCGATGCGCCTTTCATCAAGGTTGAAGCCACCAAGTTCACCGAGGTGGGCTATGTGGGCAAGGACGTGGACGCCATCATCCGCGACCTGGCGGAAATGGCCGTGAAGCAGGAGCGCGAAACCCAGGTGCGCCAGGTGCGCACGCGTGCCGAGGATGCTGCCGAGGAACGCATTCTGGATGTGCTCATCCCCACGGCGCGCGTGTCCGGCAGCGAGCCGCCAGCCGACAGCACGGCCCGCCAGGTGTTCCGCAAGAAGCTGCGCGAGGGTCAGCTGGATGACAAGGAGATCGAGATTGACCTGGCAGAAAGCCGGCCGCAGCTCGAAATCATGGGCCCCGCCGGCATGGAGGACATGGCCGAGCAACTGCGCGGCGTGTTCAGCCAGATGGGACAGGGCAAGCGCAAGGCGCGCAAGCTGCCGATTGCCGAGGCGCGCCGCCTGCTTACCGAGGAAGAGGCCGGCAAGCTGGTGAACGAGGAAGAGATCAAGGTTCGCGCCATCCAGAATGCCGAGCAGAACGGCATCGTGTTCATTGACGAGATCGACAAGGTGGCCGCACGCCAGGAAACCAGTGGCGCCGACGTGTCGCGCCAGGGTGTGCAGCGCGACCTGCTGCCGCTGGTGGAGGGCACCACGGTGTCCACCAAGTACGGCATGGTCAAGACCGACCACATCCTTTTCATCGCCTCGGGGGCCTTCCATCTGGCCAAACCGAGTGATCTGATCCCCGAACTGCAGGGGCGTTTCCCGATCCGGGTGGAACTGGGCTCTCTGTCGGTGCAGGACTTTGAAGCCATCCTGACGCAGACGCATGCGTCGCTCGTGCGCCAGTACCAGGCCCTCCTGGCCACTGAAGGCGTCACGCTGGAGTTCACCCCCGAGGGCGTCACTCGCCTGGCACGCATCGCCTATGAGGTGAACGAGCGCACCGAGAACATCGGTGCACGCCGCCTTTCCACCGTGATGGAGCGCCTGCTCGACGAAGTCAGCTTTGATGCTGCGCACCGCAGCGGCCAGACGGTGACCGTGGATGCCGCCTACGTGGATGAGCGCCTGCAGGCCCTGAGCCAGGACGAAGACCTCTCGCGTTTCATCCTGTGAAGTCTTGAATCTGCGTTCATTCCCCGCTCCGGCGGGGATTTTTTTGACAAAGGCCGTGCCTCAGGTGTTACTTTCACAGGGCTGTCTAACTGCTTTTCGTATAACGGTTTTTGTGGCTTTTCTGGGTTTCAAACCACGCCTAAGTCCTTGATTTCATTGCAAGTAGATGTTTCAGGTCCTCTTGTTGCAAAAGCTTTTCCTGCTACAGTGCAAAAAAGTGCAATTTAGTGGTGAAAAGTGCCATGACTCCCGATTTCTCGGTGGTCGGGCCGGTCGATTGAACAGCAAGGGGTTAGGCAGTGTTTCAAGGGGCTTCTTCGCTCAGTCTGGATGCGAAGGGTCGGCTTTCCGTGCCGACCCGGCATCGTGACGCCCTGAGCACGCAAGCTGCTGGCCAGATCACCATCACCCGGCATCCGCACGGCTGCCTCATGGTTTTTCCCCGGCCCCAGTGGGAGATGTTCCGCGAGCGCCTTGCGAAATTGCCCATGTCGGCCCAGGGTTGGAAGCGCATCTTCATGGGCCACGCGTCCGACGTGGAGATGGACGCCACGGGCCGCGTGCTGGTGTCCCCCGAGTTGCGCGAAGCGGTAGGTCTGACGCGCGACGCCATCCTGCTGGGCATGGGCGATCACCTTGAGCTGTGGGACAAGGCCGCCTACGAAGCGCAGGAGGCAGCGGCCATGCAGGGCGAGATGCCCGAGGCATTCAAAGACTTTTCCTTCTGAGGACCTGGTGTGACTGAACCCAACCTACACACCACCGTGCTGCTCGATGAAGCGGTTGATGCGCTCCTGGCAGGTGCGGGAGAGGCACCGTCAGGCACCTGGATCGACGGCACGTTTGGCCGGGGAGGGCATGCGCGGCGGATCCTCTCACGGTTATCAGCAAGCGGGCGCTTGCTGGCGTTCGACAAGGACCCCGAGGCTATCCAAGAAGCAGCGCGCATCCAGGATGCGCGTTTTTCCATTCGGCACGAAGGTTTTCGCCACCTGGCAGACCTGCCCGCGGCCAGCGCGGCCGGTGTGCTGATGGACCTGGGCGTGAGCTCGCCGCAGATTGATACCCCGGAGCGGGGATTCAGCTTTCGTTTCGACGGTCCGCTGGACATGCGCATGGATACCACGCGCGGTCAAAGTGTGGCCGAGTGGCTGGCAGACGCCGAAGTAGGGCAGATTGCGGAGGTGATACGTGAATACGGTGAAGAACGGTTTGCTGGCCCCATTGCAAAGGCGATTGTTGCTCGGAGGCAGGAAAGGGGGCCTCTCGCTACCACCGCAGAACTGGCCGATCTCGTGGCTGGCGCGGTCAAGACCCGTGAGTCGGGCCAGAACCCTGCCACGCGCACA
>C687J35021_10002496_pt1 | contig 13055 bp, 30 predicted proteins | sample RifCSPhighO2_12_FD_35021 | JGI IMG/M metagenome (IMG submission 35021)
AGCTAATTGAAATTCCCCGCCTTCCGGTTTACGAACGGTCAGAGCCATTTGATCCCCCTAATGCTTGTTTGTAATCGTCGTATATCCCACAGGCGACGGCGATGTTATCAACGTCAGTCTGGTTCAGGGCGGTGTAGTTAGAACAGGTGTCCACCAGCAAGCGCAGTTCCAACAGGTTTTCAAGCAGCGCCCGGCGCATNANNAGCATGTCTTCATGCTGTGCGGCCTGATAATCAAAGCTCGGTTCAATCATGCTTCCTCCGGTTTACCGTAAAGCTCGGTTTCAATCTGCTCAAGCTCGGCTACAGTCGGGCCAATTTCCCTGTCACTGAATTGGCGCTTAACCGGGATGCCATGACGAACGCAATAGCCTTCTTGAAGTCGTTTCACTTCTGCCANGATGTCAATCATGTGATCTCCTTATTCGCTTTGTTGATGTCNCGCGCCCGATCCCTGTCATCCAGAATCTTCTCCATGTTCATCTCCGCTTTCGCGGCCCATCTCCAGTCCAGATCGCTCTCGTGCTCGACTACAGCCTGAGTCGTAGCGGCCCCAATCAGACGGGAGACTTCGACCAGATCGCCTTTCAGGATGGCGTCGTAGCAAGCTCTATGGACATGGTCGCCCATATCCGAGAAGGCCTCGCGCATGAAATCGGATTTGGTCATGGTGTTCTCCTGCTAAGTTCCAGGTGATCCCAGTTTCGGCACGGAAGCCGTGCCATTACGGTCTGGCGTCAGAAATACCTTCATTTCACCGGAAGGGTCTTCGACCTCAAGATCGCCTTCCATAAGACCTTGGTTCTTGCCGTATGTCTGGCGTGTAATCCGCAGTGACTTGAGACGCATAATCCCTCCTGTTAGAGTCCACCCATGATATAGGTAGTAAATAGGACTTGTCAAGCATTTTGCTTTGTGTCAGTATCCTCGAAATGAACTATATGAAATATATACTGAAAATGCGGGAGCGCCAGTCCGCTATTGTCAAGTTATTTACAAAAGGACACACCACTTCTCAAATAGGCGCTAAATATAAGATTAGCCGGCAGCGCGTTCAACAAATACTTAAGAAAAGCGGCATTGGGAGACACGACGGTGGCTGTTATCTCAGAAAAGTTAAAAGAACGGCAACGCAAAGAAAACAGACAGAGAAAAAACTTCGAGATCGAGAGAAGAGGTGTCAAAATGTTAATGGATGTTCTTTAGCTGAATATAGGCTCGTCCAAGAAAAATTTAAGAGGAATTATTATTCTTCACCAGCTTATTATTTCAGAAACCATAAGCACGCAGCACGCAACAGAGGAATAGTTTTCAAACTTACATTGCCTGAATGGTGGGATATTTGGGAGAAATCAGGGAAATGGCCTGAACGTGGACGCGCCGCTAACGAATACGCTATGGCAAGATTTGGAGACATTGGACCATATTCAATTAACAACGTGAGAATTATTACCGCAAGAGAAAATATTGATGAGTATTACTCAAGACCAGCTACCAAGAAATTGCATAGGCAGTTAACCGCTAATGGAAAGAAGAAACGCTTCTACCAAATTCTGTCCAAGTACGGAGTGAAACTGGCAGGAGGTTGATAAATGTACGAACATGAAACGGTTGGCAAACTACAAGACGCAATGGGTTTGAAGGTCCGCGGCATCGCCAAGCGGGCCAAGCTCAAGATCAGGCCGGAGTGGTTTGAAAAAGTACCGTTCACGGGATATTAAAACATGTTGCTTGGTTCAAAAAACTTTTCCACCGACGTACATATTGTGAGCGGCTACGGGTACACAGAATATGAAATCTGGTTTTGCGAGTCCTGCGAAAAAGTATTTGGCAAACAGACAAAGAACCTCAACCACGAACCATCTGAGTGTGATTTTATGAACAAAGCCGACCTGATAAACGGCGCCAGAAACCAAATCACGCTCGCCAAATGCAACCTTGCCGACCGCAGGGACGCCGCCGCTATCGAAAACCTGCGCGCTGCCACGTTCGCCGCCTTAACCGGCACACCGGAAACGAAGGAGAAATAGCATGAGCCAGTTTGTAGCTAAGAAATTGCAGGAAGCCATGAACGGCACGCCGCGCGGCGTTTCCGCCTCATATCATGTTGAGTGATCTGGTTGGACAAACAAAAAAGCCCCATCGGTTTCCCGTGAGGCTTGATTGCTCACCATTTGACAGCGGGAGCCGTCTTGTGGTGAAGTTGTCAGTGCAACCCGACGGAAGGATTATCACCCCACTTTATTTCCCCGTCAAGTCGCCCTGTTATTGGCACGGCTTTCAGGTCAAAAAGAACCGTTGTTAGGCCGTGAAATCTTACGGATGGCCCCGTTTAGTCCTTGTGGCAAAGGAGTATCTGGGGCAGGACCGTTCGATACGTTTAATAGAGGCAGACTGCGCCTGTCGAGCCTCCGTCCTTCGGGACGCCTAAATGTGGGATCAGCTTAACGGCTGACTGCGAAAGCAGAAGGGTAACGAGTACCTGGGTTGAAAGACCTGAACTGTGAGTTGTAACGGGATACGCATGGAGCCAATGCGGGGAACGAAGCAAGGAACAGTCTAGTGGGGTATCCACTAAGGGAAAGGCGTTAGCTATGGGAGAACACCATGCAATGCAATTGCGGAGCTGAAACCAGAGACCATGTTGTCGTCAGCGCGGGCGTCAAAGTTGGCTTATACGCAAGGTGTGTGCAGTGCGGAAGGGTGCATTGGCTGAAGCCGTGGAGAAAGCAATGACCGACCTTCTCGAAAAGGTTAAGCGCCTTCAAGAGTCTTCCAAGCTCAGGAATGGAGTGAAGTCGCCGAGGAAGATGGCCGACGAAATCATGCTACTGAAAACCAAGGAAGAGCGCAGAGCCGCACTGGAACAAGTGCCGGCAGATATCAGGCACATCGTCAGGTTTTATGTTGCAGCTGCGTTTGCGAGACGCGGCGGGATGAAATTGCCGGATTTGGGAAGGTAATCGGTGGACGAAACGCAAATCAACCGATTGCGGAACGTCCATGAAGTGTCGTGCGGCGGCTGCACGCGATGCTGTCACAACGACGCTGTACGGCTGCTACCGAGCGACGACCTGAGCCGGTACAAGACGGCGCCGCACCCGTACATATCGGAAGCGCGGATGCTCGCACATGCGCCGAACGGGGACTGCGTGTACCTCGGGTTGGGCGGCTGTACGATCCACGACACGAAGCCGATGATGTGCCGAGAAATGGACTGCCGTCGAATCGCACAAGCGATCACCTGGACACAGGCGCGGAAGCTGAACGCACGCGGCGTATTGCGCCTGGATATTTGGCGGCGCGGGAAAGAACTGTTGCGCGCTAACGCCGGAATTCACCGCGCTTAACGCCATGACCAACCCAGATTTATTCGGCTTCTCGCAACCGGAACCACCGCCCAAGAAACGCACAGACCCCGCGCCTGCCGGATATGCCGGAAGACCGGGGAAAGGACCGGCTGGAGAAACGTGCGGTACGTGTGTACATCACGCAAAGCGCATGCTTGCGAAAACTTACCATAAATGCAATTTGATGCGCGTATATTGGACCGGAGGCAGTAGAACGGATATCCGAGTCGGAAGCCCAGCGTGCGAACGGTTCAGTAAACTACCGGAGAATATGGAAATATCATAACATGGGCAAGCCACTGATGGTAGATTTGTATGCTGGCCTCGGTGGTTGGGCCTTCGGTGGCATTGCTGAGGGTTATGACGTAGTTGGATTCGACATCGAGCGCCGCCAGTGATCGCCTATCTCATAACCTGCATCCAGACAGGACGGCAATACGTCGGGATAACCAGCCGCACACTGCGGAAACGATGGAATGAACATCTTCATGATGCGCGCAAACGGCCGAAAGCTAATGTCCTGTTTCGCGCAATCGAAAAGCACGGCGCGGAAAACTTCACGATAGAGCCGCTATGCTGCGCGACTTCATGGGCTGACATTTGCGCAGTCGAGGCCCTGCTGATCGCCCAGCACTGCACGCTCGCCCCGAACGGCTACAACCTGACCATTGGCGGTGAAGGGCGCTTTGGCTATCGACCGTCAAAGGAATCGGTGGAGAGAAGCGCGGCAAAGCATCGTGGTCTGCCGTGCCATGACAACACGCGCGCCGCTTCGTCCATGTTTCATCGCGGAAAACCAAAGAGCGCAGAGCATCGAGCCAAGATCGCCGCGGCGAGGCGTGGTATTCCTCGGACGGACGCCACTAAGGAGAAACTTTCTGCCTATTGGGCGAGGCGTCGCGCGAACGGTGATTTCGCAACGGCAACTCCATATGAACACGCCCGGAAGAGCATCGCATGAAACCGCTCGCCGTAGATTTGTGCTGTGGTTTAGGAGGATGGACTCACGGACTTCTCGCCGAGGGGTGGGATGTTGTCGGGTTTGATGTAGAACGTCACGTCTACGGTGATGACCACTACCCGGCCCAGCTAGTCCTGCAAGACATCCTGACGATAGACGGTCGTCAATTCCGCGGCAAGGTTTCGCTTGTCGTCGCCTCGCCGCCTTGTCAGTTTTTCAGTTACACCGCGATGCCGTGGACTCGCGCCAAGAAACTAGCCGCAGAGGTTCGGACCGATCCTGTGCGCTTGGCAAAGGAGTTGGCGCTTTTCAATGCTTGCGTCCGAATAGGTAGTGAAGCGGAGTGCCCGATAGTCATTGAAAACGTTCGAGGTGCCCAACCATGGGTAGGAAGAGCAAGGTGGATGTATGGTTCATTCGCGCTTTGGGGCGACGTGCCGGCGCTGATGCCGATGACGAAGGCAATAAAGGTTCTTGGATTTCGCTTCGACGGCAACGGGAAGTCGTTTCAATCAGCGTCCGTAGATCACATGAAAAACGGTAGCGCCCTCAACAATGCCCGGAACGGCCAGAAAGGCATCCCACATCGCCCGATAGGGCATTGGACGAATCCGGAAGAGAACGGCACGAAACATTACGGCGGTCCAGCTTTCGGTGTTCCGTATGCGCAGCGTGCAGCAAATGGGACTTGCCGAACTGGCAGCAAGAGCAACGCCCGCAAAGCTGCCTCTGCCATGATAGCGAAAATTCCATTGCCGTTATCTCGGTACATTGCGGCAACATTTAAGCCCAAATAAGCCCAAAGACGAGCAATCAAAACCGGAACAGTTTGTAATGCCATGACCGGATTCAAACCTCTAAAAGATTACTTGACAACCCACTGAATTAACCCCAGGATTGACACCATGACAAAGAACGAAGCTGTCGCTCTGTTCAAAACCCGCCGATTATTGGCGGAGGCCCTAGGTATAACGACCCAAGCGGTCGGCCAATGGCCGGAACAGCTTACGCAGAGAATCTCGGATAGAGTTTTGGGAGCGAAGCAGCGAATCAAAAAAGATGGAACTGAAAAACTACGACCCACTGGAATTTAAAAAAATCCGCTTCTCAGCGGAGGGAGATTATTTTGTTTTCGCAACGTGCGACGAGGATGGGCCGATGTACCTGGTGTTCGTCGAAGAAACCGAACCCGTGATAAAGGCAGCTTAATGAAAATTACGAAACTGACAGAAGAACAGGAGGCCCGTTTCCCTGAATTTGTGGAGAAATGGGTAAAGATTGGTTTATCTACTGAACCGGCTGATTTCGATAGAGCGACCAAAGCCGTTTTGAAAGCGTATGAGCTATGTAATCTCAAGCGACCGATGGTTATTTTGATAACGGGCAGTCCTTACGCGGCGACCATTGGCGGAGCGTATGCATGGATGTTATTGAAAGAGTTTTTCGGTAAGAAAGTTAGGAGCCAAGTTGAGAGCCAAGTTAGGAACCAAGTTAGGAACCAAGTTGAGAGCCAAGTTTGGAGCCAAGTTAGGAGCCAAGTTGAGAGCCAAGTTAGGAACCAAGTTGAGAGCCAAGTTTGGAGCCAAGTTGAGAGCCAAGTTAGGAACCAAGTTGAGAGCCAAGTTAGGAACCAAGTTAGGAACCAAGTTGAGAGCCAAGTTTGGAGCCAAGTTAGGAGCCAAGTTTGGAGCCAAGTTAGGAGCCAAGTTAGGAGCCAAGTTAGGAGCCAGTCCGTAGATAACTACGGCATCAATTCACTTTGGTCGTCATGGGGCGCTTACATTTCCTTCTTTCGTGATGTCTGTGGATGGGAAAATGAAGTTCTTGAGCGGTTTGAAATTGACGAGGCGTTGATGCAATCCTGCGGCTGGACGTGGTGGCACGAAAACGTGCTGGCTATTTCAGATCGCCCCGAGTGGATTAAACGTGACGCCAATGGAAGATTGCACAGCCAGGACGGCCACGCAATCCATTACCGTGACGGATGGGGATTTTCGTGCTGGCATGGTGTAACTATTCCCGATGAATGGCTAACAGGTGGGATACCGTCAGCTGACGAAGCGATTATATGGAAGAATATCGAGCAGCGGAGGGCTGCGTGCGAAATTATCGGATGGGCTAACGTCCTGAAAACGCTGGACGCCAAAGTGATCGACAAAAACGAAAGCGAATATATCGGGACGCTTTACGAAGCAAACATTCCCGATAGCGGGATGGAAAGGTTTTTGCAGGTGATGTGCGGCACCGGCCGGGAATTCGTTATCCCCGTTCCGAGAGATGTAAAAAATGCATTGGAAGCGAATAGTTGGACCTATGGCCTTAACCCCGATCAATTCAACGTGGAGGTTCGGACATGAAAACTTTTGTAAATTGTGCGGCACAAGGCGACATTCTGATTCGTCGTGTCAAGGAGTTGCCGAAAGATGTAGTCGAAGTGAAGCCTAAAGATGGCAAGTTCGTTGTGGCCCACAGCGAAACGGGCCATCACCATTCCGTCATGGAACATCCCGGCGTGCAGTATTACACCTCGCCCGACCCGATGGTGGCCTATCTCACGGTCATTGAGGACGTTGAAGCGAAGCTGGAACACGAACGCACCTTCGACACCCACGAAACCCTGCTACTGAAAGGCGGGACATACGAAATTCGGAGACAGAGGGAGTTTGTTCCGGAGGGGTGGCGTCGTGTTGAGGACTAGGAAAGTTGAGTCCGTTTCTTCTCGCCTTATGCGGCACAGGAATATTACTGTTTCTGGTTGTTGGGAGTGGCTTGGTGGTCGAACCAAGAATGGTTACGGATTAACAAACGTCGGCTCTCGGTCCGGTGGCGCTAAGCGTAAGACAGTTTATGTTCACAGGGCGTCTTTCGAGTTGAATGTCGGGCCAATCCCAAACGGGCTAGAGCTGGATCATTTATGCCGTAATCGGCTGTGTTTTAATCCGAACCATTTGGAGTTGGTTACTCGCGCGGAGAATACGAGGCGCGGTATTGGTCCAATGATGTTGGCCCGCATAAACGGCGGAAAGAAGGTTTGTAAAAATGGACATCTTTTTATGGGTTCAAACATTATACGGAGAGGCCCGTCCGGTAGGTGGCGGAAGTGTCGCTTGTGCGAAAAGGCCACTAGCGAACGTCGTCGTCTGCCGAATGGCTACATTGCGCGACGCACCGTTAAGGAGGAACCATGCACTACGCCAAACTGACTACAAGCGAACGCCTACAGCGGGTCCGTGATTTTCTTTCCGACAAACGGCCCCACTCCACTCTGGAGATCGTCAAGCGCGCCAAGGTGTGCGCCGTGAATTCCATTATTGCCGAGCTTCGGGCGAACGGGTTTGACATCGCTTGTCAGCGCAGGGGAGATCGTTGGTATTACACGCAAGCGTGAAACCGATCACCAGCCTCATGCTCGCGGCCAGAAATCGCGCCCAGCTCGCAATAGGACCGCCAAACGGAGAATGGCACGATGACTGACTCTCATACATTCATCCTTCACCCCCACCGCGCCGACATTCGCCAGCTTTGCCATGATTACATCCGTAATCTGCCCAATGATAAGACTTGGAAAGTCATCGCAGAGGAATACGTTGCCAAGAAGAAACGTAGCCCTGAAGCCAATGCCTTTTATTTTGCCTGCGTTGTTGCGCCCCTGGCAGATCATTGCGGATATACCAAGGCTGAAATGCACGATGAGATTCTGGGTGCTTATTTTGGTTGGGAGAAGCGCGCAGTGCGCGGTCATGTGCGTGAATTTCCAAGGCGCCGAACCACGTCCCCTGATACAATGGAGAAGCTAGATTTCATGGGGCTGACACAGTTAGGACAGCAAATCGCGGCGGAACTTGGGATAGTACTTGCTGACCAAATAAGTGAGCTTCAATTATGAGGTGCTACATGCGGACACACAAGAGAATCAGGTTGCCGAAAGGAGTTCAGGAAAGTGGAGAAAACAGTATTACCCTTTGTGGTATAGATTTTTTTGGTTTTACGCCAACCAAAAGAAGTGCAGACTGGACAAAAGTTACCTGTTTAATTTGCAGGAAAATGCGCAGAAAGAAAGCAACGCATACGCGCTGCTGACCGCGCAAGGCGTTGTGTTGCCCGCACCGGAAACGTGGTTTACATGATGATTCTTTAACCAAAGGAGATATCAATGAGTTCTGATTCAGGTGATGCGAAATGCGTGGTTGAAACCATTGGCAGCCAGAAGATTTTGGATGGGCTTAGGGCAAGATCGGTATCATCGCTGGCGCTCTGCCAGCGGATCGAGAAAAAGGCTATCGCAATTTGCGGTTATCAGGTTCCAGCAGAGCGGCCGAATAATGAGATAGAGAAATCTCCTGCAACACCGGGTTTTTCCGCCAATTCATTCCGCCTTCTGCAAGAGATTGACGATAATCTCGTTCGCGCGAACGCTGCGATTAAAGCGATGGATAAATTTATCTGAGCGGATAGGAGAAAAAATGGTTCACGTCGAAATTGATGGGCATAAATATATCCGCGAAGGAAACGACTCGCAGGGCGAAGTGTTGACTGTTTCGCAGGTGCGCCCGATGTATGTGGCCCCGCTTCATCGGCGCGGGGTTGTGGCTCCCGATACGGAAGCATGGGCTTGGCTCGAATTGGCTTTCACCGAAATGCCCAAAACTAGATTCCGCCCTGGCATGAGAATCAGGGTGATTATCGAAAAATAACCAAGTGAAAATAAAAACAACAAAACTCGACCGCCTCTTTTCCACCTACATTCGTACACGCGACAAGTGGCGGTGTCGCCGGTGCAAGGTTCAATATCATCCGCCCACCTCATCATTGCAGGCGGCTCATATCATGGGCCGAAGATCGAGAGGCACAAGGTGGTGCCCTGAAAATTCCATCGCCCTCTGTGCCGGTTGCCATATTTTTTTCACTGGCCATCCCTTACTTTTCTATGAATGGTTGAAAGCCGAGATAGGCGAGGATAGACTGGATTGGCTGAAATTCGTCTCGAAGAAACCGACGAAGTTCACGGATTCCGATTTGAAATTGTTGGAAACTGAGCTAAGAAACAGACTTGAAGACATGAGGAAAAAATAAATGCCCAAACCCTATGGCTACGACGATGAACAAGAATACCGCTGCGGAGATAGTCGCTAGACTCAATCCCACCATCTCTCGATTCGACATGGGCCTAGGCGGAATCCCTGTTTATACCCAAGACGTGATCGGCATGGCTCTGGGGATGGTGGACGCCGAGTCGAAAAGATTATGGATAAGGGTAATTTATGCCGGTCATCAACAGTATTTATCCGACCTGAAACGTGAAATTCTGATATTAGTTGTCAACGAAGCGGCCCCCGAGCTCTGGCAGATAGAGAAGCCTGGCACACTCCAGTCCTTAATTGACCTTGCTATAGCAGAGGTATCCCATAACAAGATTTGCACACGTTGCAACGGCCAGAAATCCATTACCCTCACATCAGTCCAAGCCACAGCCCTGAATAACCCCGTGGCGGGCCTATACAGGGCCGGTCAGACGGTTACCTGCCCAAGCTGTGAGGGTGTTGGCTATAAGTCAATGTCGCACAAGGAGTATGCCCGCCAAGCGGGAATTCATCACGAGCTATGGAAAAGACACTGGCGAGGGAGATATCATCGGATCGTGAGTATAATTCATGCCCTCGATTATGACGCGAAAGTAGCCTTAGCTAAGGTCTTAAGTTAGACGTTGACGGGTGTGCCGATTTAGTGCAGTATTTTACCACAATCACGATTTCTACCATTTTCTACAAAATGCGCTCGGCCGGACTTGAACCGACATACCTTGGAGGGTGGCCGCTTAGAAGATGGAGCGTAGTATTTATGAATGACCTTAAAAAAAAGGCAATAGAAATTTCTAATAAATTTTCATTTAACGAAATTTCATCTCCCGATGACTCTTGTGAAAACCATCTCGATAAGAAGTTTATAGATTTGCTTGAGCAAGGGGCGCATCTAGATTTTTATCGAGAAGTCGGCCACGATCACCCGAAGGCCATATAGGCCAGCATGTAGAAGGTTAAGAAGTCGGCCACGATCACCAGGGCGACGAGCGCGTCCGGTAAACGGGTGACCGGTAATGCGTCATATAGGCGCATCTGTTTATTCTCCTGTTTCAAAGATTCGCTCGATGTGGGTTAGAAAATCATCCTTCTCCGGCGCCGCGAGTGTGTACTGATATGCGCCATCGGTAGCGGCCCGGATGCCCGGATTGAGATGATCTACGGCCCTTTGTGGGTGGCGGTCGTATAGCTCATGGGTTCCGTGGACCTCGCCTTTGCGGTCAACGAGGTAGGCGGTTTTAGGTTTCACGCGGCCTCCCCTTTTTGCATGTTGGCAACGGTCTGCTCCGCGAACCGCAACGCGGCTTTGATCTGGTCCGGTGTGCGCTTGGCGAGTGCTTGTACGGCATTTTCGATAGCCGCTTCCCGATTACATCCTTTGCCGATAGCGAATGATGTAGTTAATTCTGCAACTACCCAAGCCCTGCTTGGATGATGCTTCGGGTTTACGCTTCGATGCACTACCAGCAGCAGCCCTCCGTGTTCTGGTATGGGCGGGATGCGGCAGGCCGCAGTCTCGGATATGGATCCGTTCAGGCCGTAAACCTTGAAAGCAATGCGTTTCATGTCATCCCCCAAAGGCCATAAGGCCCAGTATGTAAAAGGTTGCGAAGTCGGCCAGCACCAGGCCAGCCAGCGTAAGGCGATATAGGCGGGTCATAGCATTGTCGCCTTAGCGATTGCAGCCTATTGGCAAAAGGCCGAGCGCGCGAAGCCGGTGCCGAGTGTATTCACTAAGAATGACAGATTCAGACCTAGTGAGCTTGCGCGCTTCGCATACTGCGCGAAAGGTGCGAGCTGCTAGATTCTTACCGCCGGCATTAAAAGCAATGGCGCACTCGTCAATATCGGCGCGCGTCTGTGTGGGAAGCTCGGAATATAGTTTCATCGGTCAGTCCTCTATGCGTTTAAGGTGCCCCTCTTATATCCGGCACAGCCGGAGGGGCGCGGCTGCTTGGAACCGCTAGGCGGCTGCCGGGTTTTCCGCGTACTGCTCAAGCCGTGACCACATTTCCGGCGCGATGTAGTCTTTGACATCGGACCAGTCGAAGGACCACATCTGGCCGCAAAATCGGCAATGAACGACCGGCCGGAAAGTGCCGTCTGGCAGGTTTTTGATGCTGGCAAGCTCAAGATGCCAAGTCCGCCCATTCCAGAAGGAATTCGCCCCGCCGACTTCTGGCAACTTGGCGCCATGATGGCATGGCACGTTTACCATGAGGCCCGACGGGTGAGACAACTGGATCGTTCCCGGCTCCAGCCCCTCGGGATTGAAGTCTTCGACAGGATTTGACGCCGTGCCGGTGCCGTTCCGATACAGGCGGAAGCCCCTGTTGTGCTCTTTGAAGCTTCCCGGCGGCACAGCGTCTTCATCGGGGAAAGGCAACCGCCAGAACAGGCCGGTTGTAGTCGCCGGGTCCAGACTGTGCGCTTCTGCCTGTACGTCGTGGCGCTGGCTATAGCGCAAATAATACATGCTTTCGCACGTACCGATTTTCACTGATTGCCCGTTGTATTTTGCATATTCGCCCATCGTGTAACCCTCCAAGGTTAAGCCGGGATCCGCCCGGCGCGGTGAGAATGTGGTAAACTGAATATAGACGTTCTGTGGCATCTTGTCAAGTAATCTTTCACTGGCGCCCCTGTGGCCCGGCGCCGGCAATCAAACAGTGGCCATTTATCGGCCAAAATGTGTATATGAGGAAATGCTAATATTATGAGTACGCAAGCAGTGCAAAAATACGTACCTGGTCGGTCAACGCCAGGCAAGCTCGCAGATATTGAAACCGAGGATCTGTTAGACCGGATCGCAAACGGCGACTGGCCGGCAAACATCGCCCGGGAGCTTGAGGTATCCAGACCAGCACTGCACTACAAGATCAGTGGGCATCCTGAGTACCAGTTATGCCGCGAGATCGGCATGGAGATCAGGCTAGATGATGGTCTGGGGAAGGTGCAGCTTGCGCCGGACCTTAACTCCGCGCGCATGGAAGAGGTCAAACTGCGCCGCCTGGAATGGCGCGCCGAACGTGAATTCCCGCACAGATGGGGCGTAAAACAGGTGATAAACGTGATCCCAATTAGCATGGACGCGGCCCTAGTTGGCAGGGCTGAGGCTCTACTCGATGCGCTGATTGTAGGTCGCGTGATTGATGCGGATGCTGTGCCGGATGACAACTAAATGCGACATCTGCGACGGTCCAGCACACAGCGCGCACCAAGCGCACCAGTTCAAGCCGGGTGTGGTCAAACGTGGTGTTAACAACCCGCCACTGGTGTTAACAGATGGTGTTAACAGATATACGATAGCTGGTGTTAACTCGTGCGGGGTTAACCGGTGCCGTGACCGACACCGGCCCGGATACATGCGCGACTACATGGCCAGGCGACGGCACGCATGACAGCCGTCATTGTGGTCGCCGTGCTGCTCGGACTGCTGGCAGCGCCACTTGCCACCATCGGCGCTCTGTTGGGGTCAATGGCGGGCATAGGTTGGGCTATCTTGGGGGCCATCCTGGGATTATGGGCAGAGGAATCATTGATCCGGGCGTGACCGACCGCCTGCATGGGGGGGCAGGGGTGAATTGGGATTTGCAGGGGGGGAGTGCTAGGGGTCCCCACACCAGAACATTCCCATAATTTTTTCAGCGCCGCAAAATTTTTGAGG